>TARA_R110002074_G_scaffold1039_7_pt1 | contig 16076 bp, 15 predicted proteins | sample TARA_R110002074 | Tara Oceans TARA_R110002074 (sample SAMEA4397215) | marine metagenome | biome: Polar Biome; feature: [MIX] marine epipelagic wind mixed layer (ENVO:01000061); material: water (ENVO:00002006), including particulate matter (ENVO:01000060) such as... | depth 10-100 m
GCGATCGCGCATTTCAGAGACATAGTGCTCGTCCACATCGAACCGTTTTTCATAGATCGAATCCGCAGGCCCGCCGCGGTGCTGTTCCATATTCACAGAATACATATAGCTGTCTTCGTGAAACGGAAACGGAAAGCGTTTGATCGCGCGTTCAGAGTTATGGAACGAATAATCGTCACGAAATGTTTCGTCGTTGAACTGAATTGTCATAGAGGTTCCTTACCTGTCCAACACGAGGGTCTTGCCCTCAAACCGTGAAACGCATGGCATGATCTTTTCACCACTCGCGTGCTCAGCATCATCAAGCCAGTGATCCCGGTGGATGAAATTACCAGTATAGTCGATCACCAGCGTCTCACATTGCCCACAAGCACCGCCTCGACATAAGTAAGGCGCATCAACGCCTGCGCGCTCAATCGCTTCCAGCAGACTTTCGTTTTCGCCGATCTGGATAACTTTGTTGCTAACCGCCAGCTTCACTTCAAAGGGTTTGCCGGGTTGGGGTGCGAGGAATTCCTCATAATGGATAGCCTCGCGTGGCCAACCCTCGGCAGCGGCAGTTTTTCGGACCCAATCAATCATGCCCTTGGGGCCGCAGACATAGACATGCGTGCCCAGCGGTTGCCCATCCAGCAGATGCGCAAGGTCGATCCGCTGGTTCTGATTATCGTAATAGACGTGCGTTTCGTTCGGGTGATGGCTGGTCAGTTCATCCACATATGATCCCAGCGATGGCGTCCTGCAAGCATAGTGCAGCTCCCAACGCCCGCCTATCCGCTCAAGCTGTTTGATCTGGGCAAGGAACGGCGTGATGCCGATGCCACCCGCGAGAAACAGATGTTTGCGCGCGCGCAGATCGAGCGAGAACAGATTTACCGGATAAGAGATTGTCATCTGATCCCCGACTTGCACCTTGTTGTGCATAAACAGAGACCCACCCCGCCCCTCGTCGTCGCGGCGCACTGAGATGGTGTAAGCAGTTTGGTCCATTGGATCGGACATCAGCGAATAAGGATTCATGCGCGCGGTGTCCCCATCGCGCATTTCAACCACGGTATGCGCCCCACCTGAGAACGTAGGCAGGAGCCCACCATCCACAGATTCAAACTTGAACCGAGTCACAACATCGTTCAGCGGCACGATGTCCGTAACTTTGACAGCAATTTTCTCGGCACCACTCATTCGTAGATCCCCTTGGCTGCGGGCACGTTGCCCGGATCTTCGGCGTCGATACAGACACCTTGATAGGCGGCCAACCGGCGCGAATAGTGATCGCGCACAAACAGGTTCAGTCCGCAATGGGCACATTGAAACGGGTCGGTTTCAACATCTTCGGTGATGCCCTTACAATGCACGCATTGCATCCGCCGTGCGGTACTGCCGCGATGCTCTGTCTGAATGGCTGTATGCGGAATACCCGCCTGCATCGCTGCGTGTTGCGCCTGCCCGATCAATCCTTCGGTGCCAGCCAGATAGACCTGCAAACCCATCTTGGCGTCATTCAGCACTTTGTGTATGCGAGATTCAGCCGCCGCATAGCTGGGTCCAGCATAGAACTGTTCGGGCTTGAGCCCACGTAGCTGGTCCTCAAAATCTGCACCCTTCGGGATAAAGATGATATGTGCGTGCGCCATCATCTCGGGCGTGGCAACGTCCAGTATCGCCTGCGCCCCGTCGGCATCCGCAATCAGCAGATGCGCGTGACCTACGCCGGGCTCAAGCGTGCCATAGACCGGGCGGCTTATGATACTTTCGGGAAAGATAAATTTCGACATATTGGTCCCTTGCAAAACAGGCAGGCGCCGGACATCCCCCGCGCCCTGCCGGATCAGCCCTTAGCCGTGCGGACCGACTTGTCCTTATCATAGAATGGCATCTCTTGGGCCGTCGCTGCAATTTCTGTGCCATCGCCGTTGCACACGGTAAGTTTGGTGCCGGGCTTGGCACAGGCCACCGGCATCCGCGCGATGCCAACGTTGTGGTTGTTGACCTCGGAATACATGCCGAAGGTCACATGGCCGACTTTCTTGCCGTCCTGCATCAGGTCAGCCCCCTCGTCAGCGGGGGTCTTCCCCTCAAGCAGCACACCGTAAATCTTGAAGCGTTCCTTGCCCTCAAGCGCATAGTGATTTTCGGCTCCGACGAACCCAATCTTGCCGGGGGAAACGGTAAATTCCAACCCCAGTTCCCACAGCGTATCGCCACATGGGCTGCCATCTTCAAACGGATAGGTTTCCGAATTGTCACCTGGATAGAACAACAGATAGCTTTCAGTGCGCAGCAGGTCGAGGGTACTGAATTGGCACGGTCGCACGCCTTTGTCCTTGCCCGCATCCAGAATACTGTCCCAAAGATGGGTCGCATCTTTACCACGGCAGAAAATCTCATAACCCCGTTCACCGGTGTATCCGGTGCGCGAGATCATCACATCACGACCAAACAGCCGCGTTTGCATGATGCCGAAATAGGCCAGATCGCGGATACCGTCGATTTCTTCGGCCAGCAGATCAACTGCTACAGGGCCTTGCAGCGACATATCGTGCAGATCATCATCAAACAATACTGCGCAATCTTTGCCTGCGGCCGCTGCGGTCAGCTGCTCCATTCCTGTGCCCGTGCCATGCACAACCAACCATGTGTTCACGGCCAGATGATAGATGATGCAGTCGTCGATGAACTTGCCTTCCGCGTTCAGGATCGACGCATAGGTCGACCGCCCCGGCGCAATTTTCTCGACGTTGCGGGTGGTCACACGGTCGATGACATATGCGGCGTCCTTGCCAACCACATGCACTTTTTTCAGACCGGACACATCCATCAGACCTGCTTTGGTGCGGATCGCCTCGTAATCAGCCTTGGCGCGCTCGGGGGTATGGTCATAGTACCATGCAGTTCCCATGCCATTCCAATCCTCCAACTCGCCACCGATGGCAGCGTGACGTGGTCCTAGAACAGAATGTCTCCAAAGAATGGCCATGTGTATCCCCTTGTCTTGCGTGAATCTTGTTAACGGTATTCAGCCCCAGACCACGTCAAAAAGCAACATTACGATGCAACTTATTTTCCTGACAGGCAATTAAATGCAAGAAGGGCCGCCCTATCAGGCAGCCCCTTTGTGTTCAAACTCTTCAGTTATTGATCGAACGTCTTGGCCCTTGCGGTCTCGGACCGTTGTCCGATCACCAACACGACCACGCAGATGATTATGGCAATGGCTGTTGTCAGTCCGGGCAGCGCGCCACCCCACCCCATGAACATCGCGCCATCAACGACGCTCCAACTGGCTTCTGAATATGGAAACATATCTTTCTCCTTTGTGAGTGTCGTTATTCGGCGGGATGCGCAGGCGTGATTGGTGCATCACCACCCCATTCAGGATAGCCTCGTGCCGGAACTTTCACGAGATCCATACCGGCCAGTTCCGCACCTTCAGGGATACGTAGCATGCCGCACATCTTGAGGATCAGCGACACCACATAGCCCGGGACGAACCCGCACAAGAAGAAGACCGCAGCACCCACAACCTGACCTAACAGATTGATCGTTGGCGCTTCGCCTGCGGCACCTTGCAGGGCTGGATAGCCAGACCCCCAGATGCCTAGCATCACCACACCATATAGGCCGATGGTGCCATGCACTGTGACCGCGCCCACCGCATCGTCGATGCCGCGGTTTTCCAACCAATCCGCACAGGGCTTGAGGATCAAACCGGCGCTAAAGGCGATGATAAACGCGAGAGCGGGGAAATAGATGTCCAGCCCCGATGCGGTAGAGATGATCCCGGCCAACGCACCCGACATCATCCAGAACGGATCACGCGTGAACAACCATGCGCCGATGATACCACCTGCCACCGCCATCAGGATGTTGAACGACAACGCCGACAAAGTGATGGGAGTGCCATAGATCGTCGCCGGTTTGTCAGCAAACCAAGACCATGCCTCGCCGGGGACAATAACGCAGGCCATGAGGAAGCCCCAGAAACCTACGATAATTAACATCAAGCCAGTGACCGTCAGTGGCAAGTTGTGGCCCGGAATGTGATTGGCCGACCCGTCTGCGTTGAACTTGCCGATGCGCGGGCCAAGATTGATCAGAACGCCAAGTGCAAAGAACCCCGCAACGGCATGGACCAGTCCAGCGGCACCAAAGTCATGCAAACCGAACTTTGTGACCAGCCAACCATCTGCGTGCCATCCCCAAGCGGCGGCAACGACCCAGGCAAACGATCCCAGCACAATCGCCAGAATGATAAAGCCAACGGTCTGGATACGCTCAATCACCGCGCCCGACATGATCGAAGCTGTCGTCGCCGCGAATAGTGCGAATGCACCAAAGAACACGCCCGACGCCTGATCCGCAATGTTCGGCCCCATGTATTGCGCCGCATCGCCCCAGCCCAATGCGATTGAACTGGCGTATTCAGCGCCGGAAATACCTGCGGGACCTGCTGATAATGTGAGTCCCGTTGGGAAACCCCAGTAAATCCACCAGCCAAAGAAATAGAATGTCGGGATCATAAACGCGAAGGCGAGGATATTCTTGACCCCCGACGACAACACGTTCTTGAGCCGCGATGCGCCCATCTCGTACGCCAGAAACCCCGCGTGAATGATGATCATCAGCGGGATCGTAAGATAATAAAATGTCTCGGCAAACATCGTGTTGGTGACTGCTGCACCTCCACTTGCCGCTTCCAGTTCCGCCACCTTGGCGACAAGCTCTGCTATTTGGTCTTCCACGGTTGGTTCCCCCATGTCGGAATATGTTGCACGCGGCTTTCTCAGGTGAAGCTGCTGCCGCGAATGAAACACGAACCGTCGAGCGCACCTAGTATTTTTTTGCCTTTAATGAAAAAAAGTTTCCCCTTGGTTGAGTTTTCAGATTTTGGTGTTAGCGTTATATCGAATGATGCGGTGCTTTTGCCGCGCTCTGAGTCGGGATTGCGAACATGTGCGGAATTGTAGGATTGTTTCTCAAAGATAAGGCGCTTGAACCCAAGCTGGGTGAGATGCTGACGTCAATGCTGGTCACCATGACGGATCGCGGCCCAGACAGTGCAGGTATCGCGATTTATGGTGCCGAAACAAAAGGTCGCACAAAGATGACTGTGCAGTCGGACGACCCGGCCACTGCGTTCGATGGGCTGGATGATACGCTGTCCAGGGCATTGGGCGCGCCGGTGTCGATGCAAGTCAAAAGCACTCACGCGGTTCTTGATATCCCTACCGGTACCACCACCAATGTCCGCGCTCTGCTGGCGCAGATGGACAAAGGCATTCGCCTGATGAGCCGGGGTGACACTTTGGAGATATACAAGGAGGTCGGCCTGCCCAAAGATGTGGCAGCACAATTCGATATTGCCCAAATGTCAGGCACTCATGGCATCGGTCACACGCGGATGGCGACAGAATCAGCTGTGACAACAATGGGTGCGCATCCCTTCAATACGGGCGATGATCAGTGCCTCGTGCACAATGGATCGCTCTCCAATCACAATTCTCTGCGCCGCAGTTTGCGCCGTGAAGGTATTCACATTGAGACGGAAAATGACACCGAAGTCGGTGCTGCTTACCTCACTTGGCAAATGCAAAACGGGATGAGTTTGGGCGAGGCGCTACAAAGTTCGCTGGATGATCTTGATGGCTTCTTCACTTTTCTTGTCGGAACCAAGGACGGCTTTGGTGTGGTGCGCGACCCGATTGCCTGCAAACCCGCCGTGATGGCAGAGACCGATCAATATGTCGCCTTTGGATCTGAATACCGCGCGCTGGTCGATCTGCCGGGGATTGAAAACGCCCGCGTCTGGGAGCCAGAACCCGCAACTGTTTACTTCTGGAGCCATGATGCCGTTCCGACCAAAACTGAAAAGGCCGCGTAAGAATGCAAACCATCGATCTCCAAGAAACCGGGCTGCGCGAGCTAAACAAGACGCTGCATGCACAGGCAAAAGATACCAACCAGACCGCGTGGGAAATTGTGAACCCAAAAGGCGCGCATGCCATCGCCTGTGGCTTGGACGCGCCGATTGAAGTGACGGTCAAAGGATCAACCGGATACTATTGCGCGGGTATGAACCAGCAGGCGACCGTGAATATCCACGGCTCTGCCGGGCCGGGAACAGCCGAGAACATGATGTCCGGCACCGTCATCATAGAAGGCGACGCGTCGCAATACGCAGGGGCCACAGGCCACGGCGGGTTGCTGGTCATCAAGGGCAACGCATCTTCGCGCTGCGGCATTTCGATGAAGGGCATCAACATCGTGGTGCATGGCAACATCGGCCACATGTCCGCGTTTATGGCGCAGTCGGGCAACCTTGTCGTCTGCGGTGATGCTGGCGAAGCGCTGGGTGACAGCTGTTACGAGGCGCGCCTGTTCGTACGAGGCTCTGTGAAATCGCTGGGCGCTGATTGCGAGAAAAAGGAAATGCGCGCCGAGCACCTTGAGATTTTGCGCGATTTGCTGACGCAAGCGGGCAGCGATGCCAAGCCCGAAGAATTCACACGCTACGGCTCTGCCCGCAACCTGTATAACTTCGACGTTGATAACGCTGCGGCGTATTAAGGATACCAACTGATGAATAAGCACGATCCAAAAAGTATCCCGCGCACGACACCTCGCCAGTCCGCGACGTTTACCGAAGACATCAACAGTGACATCCGGCGGGCGGCAGCCACTGGCATCTATGACATTCGCGGTGGCGGTGCCAAACGCAAGGTGCCATCGTTTGACGACCTTCTGTTCATGGGTGCATCGATCTCGCGCTACCCGCTCGAAGGATACCGCGAGAAATGCGAGACCTCCGTGACCATTGGCGGGTTGCACGCGGAAAATCCGATAGAACTGGACATTCCGATCACCATTGCGGGCATGTCATTTGGCGCGCTGTCCGGACCCGCGAAAGAGGCTCTGGGCCGTGGCGCATCTGCCGCTGGTACATCCACCACCACAGGCGACGGCGGTATGACACCCGAAGAACGCGGCCATTCCAACAAGCTGGTGTATCAATACCTGCCGTCACGGTACGGTATGAACCCCGACGATTTGCGAAAAGCGGATGCCATTGAGATTGTCGTCGGCCAAGGTGCCAAACCCGGTGGTGGCGGTATGCTGTTGGGTCAAAAGATCAGCGACCGCGTGGCTGAAATGCGCAATCTTCCCAAAGGCATCGACCAGCGATCTGCCTGCCGCCATCCTGATTGGACAGGCCCGGATGATCTGGAAATCAAAATACTAGAGCTGCGCGAAATTACCGGCTGGAAAGTCCCGATTTACGTCAAGGTCGCAGGTGCACGCCCCTACTATGACACCACTCTTGCGATCAAAGCAGGCGCTGACGCTGTTGTCCTTGATGGGATGCAAGGTGGCACCGCAGCCACGCAAGATGTGTTTATCGAACACGTCGGGCAACCCACACTTGCCATCGTGCGCCCCGCCGTTCAGGCGCTGCAAGACCTCGGAATGCACCGCAAAGTTCAGCTGATCCTGTCAGGTGGTATCCGGTCAGGTGCGGACGTGGCCAAAGCGATGGCGTTGGGGGCGGATGCCGTCGCCATCGGCACTGCCGCGCTGATTGCTTTGGGTGACAACGACCCGAAATGGGAGGCCGAGTATAACGCGCTTGGCACCACTGCGGGTGCCTATGACGACTGGCACGAGGGGCGCGACCCTGCGGGCATTACCACACAAGACCCCGAATTGATGGCGCGTTTTGACCCCATCGAAGGCGGGCGGCGCCTGAAGAATTATCTCAAGGTCATGACGCTTGAGGCCCAGACAATTGCGCGTGCCTGCGGAAAAAATCACCTTCACAATCTTGAGCCCGAAGATTTGGTGGCACTCACAATGGAGGCCGCCGCAATGGCCAAAGTGCCACTGGCCGGAACTGACTGGTATCCCGGCAAACCCGGCACCGGCTACTAAAAATCAGGGCGCGGTCAGCAATGGCACGCGCCCTTTTCAAAACAAAAAAAAGACAACAGGAAATAGACCAATGGCAACCGACCTCGCAAAATTCGCCGAAGATAACGGCGTCAAATACTTCATGATCTCATTCACCGACCTGTTTGGTGGCCAACGTGCCAAGCTGGTCCCGGCACGCGCGATTGCTGACATGCAAGAAGACGGCGCAGGGTTTGCAGGCTTTGCCACATGGCTGGACCTCACGCCTGCGCATCCTGATATGTTGGCCGTGCCGGACCCCGAGGCAGTGATCATTCTGCCGTGGAACAAAGAAATCGCATGGGTGCCCGGCAACTGCGTGATGGAAGGTGAAGACGTCGCCCAAGCGCCCCGCAATGTGCTGCGTAAACTCATCGCGCAAGCCGCCAGCGAAGGCATGCACGTCAAGACCGGTATCGAGGCCGAATTTTTCCTCCTGACCCCCGCCGGCGACGCGATCAGCGACGCATATGATACCGCTGCCAAACCCTGTTATGACCAGCAAGCGTTCATGCGCCGCCTCGATGTAATTCGTGAGATCAGCGATCACATGCTGGACCTCGGCTGGAATCCTTACCAAAACGACCACGAAGACGCGAATGGCCAGTGGGAAATGAATTGGGATTTCGACGATGCGTTGGCCACGGCGGACAAGCACAGCTTTTTCAAATTCATGGTGAAAACGGTCGCAGAAAAGCATGGCTATCGCGCGACGTTCATGCCTAAACCCATTGAAGGTCTAACCGGGAATGGCTGTCATGCGCATGTCTCGGTCTGGGACGCGCCGGGCGACAAATCCAAAACCAATGTCTTCGCAGGCAAAGGCGAAGGCCAGACCGGCGAAGTTGGCCTGTCGGAGCGCGGCAAGCATTTCCTTGGCGGTATCATGAAGCACGCCAGCGCTTTGGCCGCGATCACCAACCCGACGGTGAACAGTTACAAACGTATCAACGCGCCCCGCACCATCTCAGGGGCAACTTGGGCACCGAACACGGTCACATGGACCGGCAACAACCGCACGCATATGGTACGTGTCCCCGGACCCGGCCGATTTGAGCTGCGTCTGCCCGATGGGGCGGTAAACCCCTATCTATTGCAGGCTGTGATCATTGCAGCAGGTCTGTCTGGCATTCGGTCAAAGGCCGATCCGGGCAAGCGGCATGACATCGACATGTATGCCGAAGGTCACACCGTACGTGGTGCCCCGAAACTGCCGCTCAACATGCTCGACGCTCTGCGCGCATACGACAAAGACAAGGGATTGAAAGAGGCGATGGGCGATGAATTCTCAGCCGCCTATCTCAAGATGAAACATCAAGAGTGGAACGATTTTTGCAACCACTTCTCGTCTTGGGAAAAGGCCAATACACTCGATATCTGATTGTGGTGGCCCGCCTGATCAACGCAGCCAACCGCTGCGGGCCGCGAGGCGGGCCATCCACAACAAAACGCCACCGATAAGCAGCGACATACCTGTTCCCGTCAATATTTGCGGCGAAAGCCCGGCGGTCATGAGTGCGTACAGCAACGTCAGGGCAATCGCTCCAAGCGATAGCATCAACACCTGTACGGCCACACGCCGCTGCATTAACAGCAAGATACACCCGACCGCCCCGCCGAACACCGCAACAGCAAAAGCGGCGGTGGCCCACGCCGGACGGCTGGCGATCAGTGCGCCGTAAACTTCGGGCATCTGTGCGACGGCTTCTGGATTGCTCTGTGCAATGAAATTTAGACAGCCCATTAAGTTCCAAACCAATCCCAGTGCGGCAATGGTCCAATAGCTCAGCTTTGGTTTGTCGGTTTCCACGTTATCCCTGCCTTTTCGTCGTTCGCCCTCAGGATCGCAGACCAACAATCCAATGCCAAGCTATTTTACTACCAAGAATATTTGTTGACTTATAGTAGAAATTTGGTTCGATTTGATGGTGAGGAATTTGCACAGAGGAACGTACATCATGACCAAACGTATCGCCATCATCGGCGCAGGCCCTTCGGGCCTCGCGCAACTTCGCGCTTTCCAATCCGCCAAGCAAAACGGTGAGGAAATTCCAGAGATAGTGTGCTTTGAAAAACAGTCGGAGTGGGGCGGCCTTTGGAATTACACGTGGCGCACTGGGGTGGATCAGTACGGCGAACCGGTGCATGGGTCCATGTATCGGTATCTGTGGTCAAACGGCCCAAAGGAAGGGTTGGAATTCGCCGACTATTCGTTTGAGGAACATTTTGGCAAGCAGATTGCGTCCTACCCGCCCCGCGCTGTGCTGTTCGATTATATCGAAGGTCGGGTAAAAAAGGCAGGCGTGCGCGACTTAATCCGGTTTGAGACCGCAGTGCGCCGTGTCGCTTTTGAGAACGGTAAATTTACTGTCACCATCAAAAACCTGCCCAAAGATCGCGAATACACCGAAGAATTTGACCATGTAATCTGTGCGTCAGGCCACTTTTCAACGCCCAATGTGCCGGAGTTTGAGGGTTTCGAAAGCTTCAAGGGTCGGATCCTGCACGCCCATGATTTCAGAGACGCCTTAGAATTCAAAGATCAAGATCTATTGCTGGTAGGGACGTCCTATTCAGCCGAGGATATCGGATCGCAATGCTGGAAATACGGCGCAAAATCCATCACCGTCAGCCATCGCACGGCACCGATGGGCTACGACTGGCCAGACAACTGGGCCGAGGTGCCGCTGCTCATGAAGGTCGAAGGCAACACTGCACATTTCAAGGACGGTACCACCCGGCATATCGACGCGATCATCTTGTGCACAGGTTATCAGCACCACTTCCCTTTCATGGCCGAGGACCTGCGCCTCAAGACTGCCAACCGCCTCGCAACCGCCGACCTCTACAAAGGTGTCGCGTGGGTCCATAATCCCGCGCTTTTCTATCTGGGGATGCAGGATCAGTGGTTTACGTTTAACATGTTTGACGCTCAGGCGTGGTGGGCGCGTGACGTTATCATGGGCAAAATCACCCTACCTGACACCGCCACAATGCGGGCTGATGTTGCCGACCGCATTGCCCGCGAGGATGCAGGCGAGGATGACTATGACGCAATCTGGTATCAGGGTGACTACATCAAGGAACTGGTGGCCGAAACCGACTATCCATCCTTTGATGTCGAAGGTGCGTGCACTGCGTTCAAGCAATGGAAGGGCCACAAAAAGGCCGGCATCATGACCTTCCGCGACAACAGCTATGCCTCCGTAATGACGGGCACGATGGCACCCAAACATCATACCCCGTGGAAAGACGCGCTGGATGACAGTCTTGCGGTCTATTTGCAGAACTAGATCAGGGTCACAACTAACCTCTGCGCGTGCCCGTCTGCTCCCAGTCGGGCACGTCATTGACCAAAATAGTCGCTACGCGGGTCAGGACACTCCGAATCTTGTCGATATGCGGGCCGGTGTGACCTTCCTTGTCCAATGCCCGGTTCATACAAATCAACCAGTTGTCGGCATCTGCCTGCCGGATCGGGACATGGGCGTGCATTCGCTTTACATCCATATGGCCATGCTTTTCCAAATAATAGGATCGCCCGCCCAGAAAACCCGACATGAAATTGAACTGTTCCACCCGCGCATGGGCAATGCCATGTCCACGCGCGTGCAGGCGGCGCAGGTTTGATCCCTCGGGCAGCGTTTCAATCAAGTCGTAAAATGTTTCGACCAACGCCCGCAGACGTGTTTCCCCACCGATATCCTTAAGGGGGCTCATGGCATCAATTCTCCACCGGCTGGGCACCTTCCAAAACCTCAAACGCGGTTGGTGGGGTCGTCTTGCTGACCCAATACCATACGCCTGCGTATTCCATGACATACCAACTCTGCCACTTCACCTCACCGGGCCAGATGCTTTGGTATTCATCGGTCTGTGCATCCACACGCCACTGCCCGCGGGTGGACCCCGCATTGGGATGTGCAAATATCGTCGCGCCGTCCGCGCCAAAATATTGCCGATACCGTACCCCATCCCACTCACCCACTGCGGTGTTGCCTGTCAAAAGTGCGCTGATCTCCGGGCCGGTCAGCTTAACAGATTGCGCAGCTGCGGCCCCCGCCAATACCGCAAATGCAATTGAACAGGCGGCCCTGATCATGAGCGGGGGCGCTCTTTGCCGGGGTCAAATGCAGCCAGTGTTTCGGTCACACGGGCGGGCAAGCGTTTTTGATGGCCGTCCAGTTTCCCAATCTCCAGCAACGTACCCGGCGCGGCATGTGCCACATCAACCCGCGCCATCGCGATGTTCTTGCCCAACAGTGGCGAGCGTACCGCTGACGTAATCTCTCCCACCTGCGCACGACCGATATGAACACAATCGCCATGCCCAACCTCGACCTGCGCATCCACTTCCAACCCCACCAACTTGCGCATCGGGTTTTCCTTGCGCCGGATCAGTGCGTCGCGCCCCATGAAATCGTCTGGCTTGGATTTCAGCGGCACAGTAAACCCGATACCCGCTTCAAACGGATCGGTCTGGTCGGTAAAATCATATCCTGCAAAGATCAGCCCCGCCTCAATCCGCACCATATCAAGCGCTTCAAGGCCCATAGGCTTGATCCCGTGATCCTGCCCCGCCTCCCAGATCGCATCAAATATCTCGGCGCAATCGCGGGGGTGGCACATGACCTCATACCCCAATTCGCCCGTGTATCCCGTCCTGCTCAACACAAAGGGCGTGCCAGCCTCATTGTGCAACCGTGCGGGCGTAAACCGGAACCATCCCAGTTGATCAAACTCAGGATTATGCGGTGCCGTCCAAACGATCTTGCGCAGCAAATCACGGCTTTCGGGACCTTGCACGGCGACATTGTGTAACTGATCCGTCGAATTGCGGATTAGCACCTTTAGCCCCAGCTTTTCCGCCAATTCGCGCAGCCATTCGCCGCCATATTCCGTCCCGCCAATCCAGCGGAAATTGTCACGACCAAGGCGGAACACGGTGCCATCATCAATCATGCCGCCGTGTTCATAGCACATCGCGGTATAAACGACGCCGCCCACCGCCAGGGTTTTCATGTTGCGGGTAAACGCATATTGGCACAGCGCCTCGGCATCCGGGCCGGTGATCTCAAACTTGCGCAGGGGCGACAGATCAAGGATCACGCATTTCTCGCGGCAGGCATGGTACTCTTCAATCGGGCCGGTGGCAGCATAACACGTGGCCAGCCAATAGCCGTTATATTCAATAAAGTTCCGCGTATGTTTGGCGAAACTATCGTGGAAACCTGTTTGTTTGGTCATTTTCGGCTCCGAATTGGGGGACGTGCGGGTCGCGATGGCCCGCTGAAAGGTTTCCTTGCCGCTATAGGTGCGGACGTGAATGTCTGTCGGGTTCCATCCGTTTGCTACGGTGGTATCGTCGGGACAGGCCGAACTCACACAGATGATATCAGTCAATGCGCGCAGCAAGACATAGTCACCGGGGCGCGACCACGGCTCGTCCGTGTACATCACGCCGTGATCGTCGATGGAGGTATTGAAGAAAAAGTTGATCGCCATCCAACCTCGCCTCGGTGCGACGCCGTAGTCCTTTAACGCGCCGTTAAAGTTGGTGGAGCAGTTGACGTGGCCGGGATAGCCGATGTCGTTGTAGTATTTTTCAGTGCAGGCCATCGCAAAGGCGTCATGCCGCCCGCAAGTGTCCTGTATGACTTCGACCAGCGGGACCATTTCCTGATCATAGTATTTCGCGTGCAGTCCGGGCATTGGATAAGCATGGCCCATCAGCGTGCGCGTTGTGGTCACGTCCAAGGCGTGTTCGATCCCCTTGTCCAACTTTCGCGCCGAGAAACATTCAAAATCCGTGCATTGCCGACCGTCCACGTCGATGATCTGAATGTAGTCGCCTGCTTTGATGAAATAGGATTCAGCGGTCTGGGTATGGACGCGAATATCCTCCAGCGGGTTGGCCAAAGGGTCAGGCAGTTCAAATTGTCGAAGGCTTTTGAGTGTTGCGCGCTTGACCATCACGACCAACGGGGTCGCCGTGTTCTGCAACTCAATGTCCATCGCATCGCTCGGGGCGGCGATGATCACAGCGCCGGCACGTGTCGCGGTAAATTGCGCATCGGTGCCTGGCGGTGTGGTTGTCTCAAACAAATGCACGGCCTGCGCCTGAGCCAGATTGATACCACGTGCGTCCAACCCCATCCGCAACCCGCGCAACGATTGTTCGTCACTTTCCAGCAACGCCTTGAGCCCTGCCGCATCGCCCCGTGCACTGGCCCCGATAATGCCTGCATCAATGCGGCCCTTTTCATCGCTCGCGACAATCTCGCAAAGCTGGCCACCCTCATCGTTGATGATTGTGATCTGATCGCCCGCCTCAATTGCGATCAGAACAGCGCCCTGCCCTGCTACGACATAGCGCTCGGACCCCGGCGGAAGCGAAAATATTTGCGGCTGGATAACGGTGCTGGGTTTCGGAGGACCCGGTTGCACCTTAAGATATTGATCTAGCATTATATGTCTCCAAGCCGGATTATGTTGCTTGTGTGGAATAAATATTTATTCTTATGAATACATAGACAATTGACTACATCAAACAAAATCGGACTTCATGCACCTTCTTTACATCAGTTTAATGGCATCGGGTGTCTTTGTCGTCTGCGACATGCGCACGGTGCCGCGCCGTTCACCCCTCGCCTTTTGCTCCGGTGCCTGTCGATGAGCGCGCTTTCTCTCGGTCTCATTGCCGCCCTTTTCTGGGGGTTTCATGACATCTGCGTCAGATTCTTAAGTCAAAAGACTCCCATCAGTGCCTGCATTTTCATTGTCCTTCTGACGGGCCTGACATTCCATCTTGGCCTTATGTTCGTGAGGGATGGCTTTGCGCCTCTTCCCGCTACAGCAATGTTGCTGTCGCTTGGCGCGGGTGCGTTCTTTGTGGTGGCGACATTTGGGCTATACTATGCGTTTCAGCGAGGTCCGGTTCGGTTGGTGGCCCCCCTCATAGCAGGATACCCGATTTTGTCCGTCGGTCTTGCCTCCGTGCAGGGCATTGCCATTTCGCCGACACAATGGGCCGCAGTATTTGCCATCGTGGCCGGTGTTGCCATTGTGGCTGTGTTGTCAGACACAAGCCGGGACGCGATGCCGCCCAAAGGACCTACGATCCTATATGCAGTCATTGCGGCCATTGGATTTGCCGGCACGTTCGCATTGGGTCAGCATGCCGCAGAGGTGAGCGGCGAGATGCCGACAACCCTGATCAGCCGCGGTTTGGCCGTGGGACTGGCTGTGGTGACTTTACTGATCTTCCAACTGCCGTTCTGGCCGGGTGCGCGCGCGCTGCCCTTGCTTATGCTGATGGGCGTCGCGGATGGTATCGCCCTGCTCTGTGTATTGTCTGCAGGTGCCTTGCCAGACGCGCAATATGCGGCAGTGGCATCGTCGACGTTTGGGATGCTGACGATTCTACTGGCTTGGGCATTGCTCAGGGAACGGATGTCTTGGCCACAATGGGGTGGGTGTATCATCGCCTTTGGTGGCATCGGCTATCTTGCGCTGTAACTGTTCTCTCACGGGTCAGCGGCGACCAACGGTTTTTGTCGCAGCCTTACTGCCTAAAATTTCCGCTTGGCGAGCACTTACGGCAAATCCTGCCACCAGCCTGACCACCTAACCTTCGTCGGTGTCCTGTTAGCATCTAGGATGGCTTTCTGATCTTCCAGCGTGAGACGTCTGCCACCCAATCTCCCGAGCGCCTTCTCAACCACCCAAGGCTCCAGCAATATGCGCGCGTTTTCTCAGTACCGGTCCATTTTTTTGCCCATTCTTAGAGGCTCGAGTGCGGAATTTACGCGGCCAAGGGCGACACCCCAAGTCCGGCGATGCATTTCATCAGCAAGCTCTGCGAAAAGACCAGCGTCATCATCACCATCAATCTGGAGTTCGGTGAATGGGTTTCCGTCTTCGGTGATGCCAACATGACAAACGCCCTTCCTGACCGCGCCACATACCACTGCACAATCGGTGAGACGGGAAACACATCCGACCGCTTCGTCCAAAGCAAAAAAGAACCGCAAAAGCTAACCACAGTGCAAGCAAAACCAGCAGACGAACTCGATATCCGGGGGCAGCTCGCCTGCTGGCTTTGCCTCATCCAAGGTGGGTCATTTCTAAAG
>TARA_R110002074_G_scaffold89764_1_pt1 | contig 16055 bp, 19 predicted proteins | sample TARA_R110002074 | Tara Oceans TARA_R110002074 (sample SAMEA4397215) | marine metagenome | biome: Polar Biome; feature: [MIX] marine epipelagic wind mixed layer (ENVO:01000061); material: water (ENVO:00002006), including particulate matter (ENVO:01000060) such as... | depth 10-100 m
AGCTGGATTAGACCAAGTACTAGAAAAGCAAAGATATAAAAAATTAATTGTATCACGCCCGGTACAACCTCTTGGAAAAGATATTGGTTATTTACCAGGAACAATGGAAGAAAAAATGAGGCCATGGTTAATGCCTATTCAAGACAATATTGATTTCTTATTAAATGGTAAATCAAAATCTATGGAAATGTTTTTTGATGATGGAACAATTCAAATCGAAGCGTTAACTTATATAAGAGGTAGATCTATTTCAAACGCTTTTGTAATAATTGATGAAGCACAAAATTTAACAATACATGAATTAAAAACTATAATTACTAGAGTTGGTGAAAATACTAAGATCGTTTTGACGGGAGATATAGAGCAAATTGACAGTGTATATTTAGACGCAACATCAAATGGTCTTTCTTATGCTGTAGAAAAGTTTAAAAATCATGGCCTAGCAGGTCATATAACTCTTATCAAGGGTGAACGTTCTAAGGTTGCAACACTAGCTTCAAAAATATTATAAAAGGAAAAAAAATGGAAAATTTTAGAAAAATTCAAGAGATTATTACGAGTTCAGAAGAAGATTTGATTAAATTTGGAAATGGCAATAAGTCAGCTGGCACAAGACTTAGAAAAGCGATGCAAGAAGTAAAGACTCTAGCTCAAAAAGTGCGCATCGACGTACAAGATATTAAAAATAATGATTAAAATGGAAAATCCAACTTTAAAACAACTAGTAAATCCTGAGAACGATCTTAAAAATATTCTTGTTGAATATGTAGGAAATAAATTAAATCCAGAAGATCAGAACATAACAGTTGAAATGATTATAGCTACAATGGCAGAAGAATTTCCAGAATTTGTATTAGCTTTAGCAGAAGAAAACTGGATTAGAGGTTATCAACAAGGCCTAGACGACGTTGAGGCTGGAAAAAAATTATCTTCAGATGAAAAACAAAAAAATTGAAAGTTACGTAAGAAATAAAAATAAAAAACTTTTTGAGTATAACTTTGGACGTTTTCAAGTTTTTATAAGAGATCCTCTTCCCGAAGAAATTGATGTACCTTCCGTATTTGAAGATATAAAATTGTCTCTTCCAGATCATTTTATAAGGTTAGTCGATGTTGTTTACGTGGGCAATTTTGATTTTTTTAAAGATCGCGCGATCAACGCAATGTACGCCGATGGCGCTTTGTACATTAGTAATTTACAAGACAATAACGAAGACATGAAAGACGATATTGTACATGAAATTTCTCATGCGGTAGAGGAGAGGTACAAAGTTATAATCTATGAAGACGACAATATTAAAGATGAGTATTTTGGTAAATTAAAAAAATTAAAAAATTATTTGTCTTTTGACGGCTATGATATAAGAGGCATAAACTTTTTTAATGAAGAGTACAACAAAGAGTTTGATAATTTTCTTCTTAATGTAATTGGATATGAAAAATTATCTGGATATATAGACGGTTTGTTTTTAGCTCCGTATTCTATAACATCTTTAGGGGAGTATTTTGCAAAAGGGTTTGAAGACTATTTTCTTAAAGATAAAAGTTACCTAAGCTCTGTTTGTCCTTATCTTTTTAAAAAGATTAATTTTTTAAACAATTCTGGAATACAAGAAATAGAAAATGAATATTAAATATAAAAATGATTTAAACAATTCAACAATGACTGTTGTTGTGAAATTACAAAAAAGAAAAAAGCTTAGTGGTGAGAAAATAATTGTTAAATGGCCTGATGTAGAAAAACTAGTTCAAGAAAATTATACACCACCAAAAACACATTCTCTTGGAGAATGCAAAAACAAATTTCTTGTAGCAAACAATAATTCTGATAACCAACTTTTAGTTAAATGGACATTCGAGCTAACAGAACTAAAAACTAAGAAAAAAACTTCTTCGAGGAAAAAATGAGAAATCATGTATCTTATTCTGAGATTAAGACCTGGAATGAATGTGCTTACAAACATAAGCTAGTTTATATAGACAATGTAAAAAAGTTCCTAGGAAACGAGTACACTGCTTTTGGTACTGCGGTACATGATGTCTGTGAAAAAGTAGTACTAAAAGAAATTAAAAATTCAAAAGAAGAGCTACAAAATTCTTTTAATAAAAAATTCTTAGAAGAGATAAAAGATCTTTTAAGCAAAAAAGTAGTCTTAGACAAGAATTTAATTAAGCAGATGAGAACGCAAGCAGAACATTTGGTAGAACATATCTTGCCTGAACTAAATAATTATTTTTCTAATTATGAAGTTTTTTCAGCGGAAGAAGAGCTTTATGAAACGATTGATAACCATGATAAGAAATATAAAGGTTATATAGATTTAGTGTTAAAAACCAGTGACGGAAAATATCACATAATTGACTGGAAAACATGTTCATGGGGATGGGATTCTAGAAGAAAAAACGATTCTATTACGACGTATCAATTAACTTTCTATAAATACTTTTTTAGTAAAAAACACAATATCGACATTAAAGACATTGAAACACATTTTTCTCTTCTCAAAAGAACAGCAAAGAAAAACAAAGTAGAGTTTTTTAGAGTGACTAGCGGTAATAAAAAAATTGAAAATTCTCTTAAATTATTGAACAAAGCTGTTTATAATATAGACAAAAGCAACTTTGTTAAAAATAAACTGTCCTGTACTTCAGGTTACGGTTGCGAGTTTTACAATACAAAATTTTGCAGTAGGTAAAAATGAAAGAAAAAATAAAGGTCTTTGTTATATCAGACCACCCTTACTCTCCTTCCGGAGTTGGCACACAAACTAGATATATGGTTGAAGGCTTATTGAACACTGGAGAGTTTTCGTTTATATGTTTCGGGGGCGCAATAAAACATGAAGATTACTCGCCTCAAAAATACGAAAAGTATGGAGACGATCTGGTTATTTATCCTGTTGATGGATATGGTACACAGGAATCTGTAAGGTCAGTTTTAAGAACAGAAAAACCAGACATGATATGGTTTATGACAGATCCAAGATTCTTTCCTTGGTTGTGGGAAATAGAAGACGAAATAAGATCCTTGGTACCAATGGTATATTATCACGTATGGGACAATTATCCATATCCAAAATATAATAAAACTTGGTACGACTCAACTGACGTCGTAGTTGCAATTTCAAAAGTAACTGACGACATAGTAAAAAATGTATCACCTGATGTAGAAAGTCATTATTTACCACATGCAGTTAATCCTGAGTGGTTTAAACCTCTTGAAGAATCAGATATACAAACGTTGAAAGAACAAGCAAAATTAAAAGACAAGTTTGTTGTTTTTTGGAATAATCGAAATGCAAGAAGAAAACAACCCGCTACTTTAGTATTCTGGTTTAAAGAATTTTTAGATAGAGTAGGAAAAGAAAACGCAGTTCTTTTAATGCACACAGACCCTCTTGATCCAAACGGACCAAATCTGCATGCAGTAATACAAGAATTAGGCTTGCTGTCCGGCGAGGTAATGTTTTCAACAAACAAAATTGATTTTCCGCAAATGGCGTCTCTTTATAATATAGCAGATGTAACTGTAAACATATCAGATGCTGAAGGATTTGGTCTATCGACACTAGAATCTTTAGCATGCGGAACTCCAATTATAGTTAATATGACCGGCGGTTTGAAAGAACAAGCTACAGATGGTAAAAATTGGTTTGGAGTTGGAATCGAACCTTCTTCAAAATCGATTATAGGTTCGCAGGACATTCCTTTTATTTATGAAGATAGAATTTCGAAAGAAGACTTTGTTTCCGCGTTAGAAAAAATATATAATATGTCAGATGAAGAAAGAAGAGAATTAGGGAAAACAGGCCACAACCACGTACAAGAAAATTACAATTTTGATGCATACGTTGAAAAGTGGGAAAAGCTTTTAAAAAATGTGCACGAAGTACATGGTTCTTGGAAAAGCAGAAAAGCTCCCAAAAGATGGGAACTATTAGAGGTATAATATGAAAAAAGTTTATTTAAAAGGCCCAATTCTAACACAATCTGGATATGGTCATCATGCAAGAACTGTTTATAACGCTTTAAAAAGCCGGCCAGATTTGTTCGATGTATACGTGCAACCCATAACGTGGGGACAGACTAGTTGGATGACTGAAGATGATGAAGAAAGAAAAGATATTGATGCCTGCCTTAAAAAAACTATTGAATATATAAGTTCAAATGGTGCTTTTGACATGTCTGTACAAGTAACAATACCAAATGAGTGGGAAAAATTAGCTCCAATAAACATTGGTGTGACAGCTGGTATAGAAACAACTGCAATCGCCCCACAGTGGATTGAAAAATCAAAACTAATGAATAAAGTAATTACTATTAGTAATCACTCATCTGAAATATTTAAAAACACTTCTTATACTGCACGAAATAATCACACCGGCATTGAACAAGAAATAAGATGTTCTACTCCAGTAGAATATGTGTCATATCCAGTTAAAAACACAAAAACAGAAAAATTGCAATTAGATCTAAAAACTAAATTTAATTTTTTAACAGTTGGTCAGGTAAGCCCTAGAAAAAACATGGCACACCTTATTAAGTGTTTTGTTGAAAAGTTTAAAGATAACAAAGATGTTGGATTAATAGTCAAAGCACATACAGCAAAAACTTCATTGATTGATAGAAAACACACGTTAAATGTTTTTAAATCTCTTGTTGGCGCCAACAAAGACATAAAATGCAAAATTTATCTTTTACACGGATACCTTTCGAAAGAAGAGATGACTGGCTTATATACCGACCCCAAAGTTAAAGCTTTTGTTTCTACAACACACGGAGAAGGATTTGGTTTGCCTCTTTTTGAAGCCGCGGCTAACGGTTTACCCGTTGCAGCGACTGATTGGTCTGGTCATTTAGATTTTCTTTATATGCCAAAAAAACAAAAAAATGGAAAAATTAAAAACAAGCACATGTTTAGCAGGATATCTTACACTCTTTCTCCGATTGAAAAAGAAGCTGTTTGGGATGGTGTTTTGACTAAGGAATCAATGTGGGCTTACCCAGAAGAAGGTTCTACAAAAATGGCTTTAGAAGAAATCTATAAAGACCATGGTAGGTTTAAGAAAACAGCTAAAGAACTTCAGATGTGGATCCAAGAAGAGTTTACCGAGAAAAAACATAACGAAAAATTTATTAGTTTTTTAAGCGACTTTATGATAGACGAAGACGAAAACTCTTTAGCTTTTTTTGAAAAAGAAAATGAATAAAAAAGTTCTTTTTGTCCAGCCAGGAAAATTAGGAGATTTAATTGTAACATCTCCAATTGCAAAATCGTATCATGAAAAAGGATATGAAGTATATTGGCCGGTGTTTGATAATTTTAAAAACTATTTTGATAGTTTTGATTACGTAAACTCCTTTACTTTAGGCTCGAAAATTTCGTCACATGCATATTATAGAAATCAAAGAATTGATTCTGCAGCTCCCGATGCATTTATAACTGCTGGAATTGATTTTTTTGATAAATTAAATAATTGGCTTAAGGTCAATGATGACTTTAAAATAATAGATTTTTGTTTTACTTTTCCTGGCCATGCAAATTTAGAAAACAACAAATTAACAAAAGTTTTTATGGATGACAATAAGAACTGGATTGATTTAAAATACCATCTAGCAAAAATTCCATTAGAAAAAAGATGGGATTATAGTTGGAATCGCAACAAAGAAAAAGAAAATTCTTTACACAAATTTATTCTAGAATATGCGAAAAAAAAATATAATTCTGAAAAGTATTCTATAGTGCATGAGTATAGAGGCGGCCGTAAATTAAAAAAAATAGATGTGGTCAACCCTATTAATTTTTCATATATAAAAGGGTACGAAATATATGACTGGTACAAAGTTTTGTCGAAGGCAGAGTCTGTCGTATGTGTCGACTCTTGCTTGTCTCATTTTGTAGAAGTTGTTCCTGAATTTTTTAATATTGAAAAACACTATTTAGGTAGCGAAGAGTTTCATTTTCACCCATATATGAGAAACATTTTGTTGAACAACTGGATTAATCATTCAGACAGCGATATAGACTATAATGGTTTTAAAAAATGAAAAAAATAGGGTTTGTCAATGGTTGTTTTGACATATTGCATCCTGGGCATTTAAAACTAATAGAATTTTGTAGGTCTCATTGCGATTTTTTAATTATAGGAATTGATTCAGACAAAATGGTCCAACGTGCAAAAGGTAAAAATCGACCATTCAACAGCCAATCAGACAGAAAATACGTGCTAGAAAACATTAAAGGTGTGGATAAGGTGTTTATTTTTAATTCTCACGGTGTCTTGAAAGAAAAATTAAAAAAAATTAAACCAGATGTTATGGTTGTTGGCGAAGAATACAAAGAAAGAAGAGTGTTCGGCGCCGAACATGTTAAAGAATTAAAATTTTTTGAAAAGATTGATGGATACTCAACAACAAAAACAATTGAAAATATTAGTAATAGGTGATAGTTGTGAAGACATATATCACTATGGAACATGCGAAAGAATAAGCCCAGAAGCTGCTGTACCAATACTGAAAGAAAGTAGTACAGAAACAAAGCCTGGCATGTCTTCTAACGTTGTTAGCAACTTAAAATCTTTTGGCGCATCTGTAGTTCATGTAACTAATGAAAGACCAATAAAAAAACATCGTTTTGTTGATCAGAGGTTTAACCAACATCTCTTGAGGGTAGATCAAGGTGAAGATCAGGCCTTAGATACTGTTGATATCAAAAAAATTAAAAGTATAAACACGTCTTTAGACGCTGTTGTTATAAGTGACTATAACAAAGGTTTTTTATCGTCTTATGACTGCGAAAAAATCACCAAATACTTTAAAAATACGCCAATTTTTGTTGATTCAAAAAAAAACGATCTTTCGTGCTTTAAAAACTCAATTATAAAAATTAATGAAAAAGAGCACAAAACAATGGTTAAAACGTCAAATAACAGTAAATTAATCGTTACTTTAGGTGATAAAGGGGCTTTATACAACAATAAACTGTATAAAACAGACAAAGTAGAGGTATATGACGTATGTGGCGCCGGCGATGTGTTTTTGAGCGCACTAGCGGTGCATTTTCTATTAACAAACAGACTAGAAGATGCTATTATGTTTGCTAACAGGTGTGCTTCTTTTTCTGTTAGTAAATTTGGCACATACACCCTGACCAAAGAAGAAATAAATGACTTACGTATTTGATATAGACGGCACAATCTGTAAAAAGCTTTGCGAGTTAGAAGGAAACGATTACAGCGAAACAGTGCCGTACAAAGACAGAATTAAGAGGGTTAATGACTTGTATGATGAGGGAAACACTATTATCTATCAAACAGCTAGAGGTATGGGACGTAACAACAACAATCCTCAAATAGCAAACGAACATTTCTTTTCTTTAACACAACAGCAACTAAAACAATGGGGCTGCAAATATCATATGTTGTTTTTAGGCAAACCGGCCGGCGACGTATATGTTGATGACAAGGGAATAAACGATGAAAGCTTCTTTACCAATTAAATTTGTTTCCAAGGGTTGGGGATTTGAAAAATGGATCGTCAACTGTGACAGATATTGTGGTAAACTTTTGTATTTTGCCAAAGACAAAAAATGCTCTTGGCATTACCATAAAATAAAAGATGAAGTTTTTTATGTACAATCTGGAAAAATAATGGTATTATATTCAGAGCAGGATGATATTAAAAAAGCTAAAAAAATTATCCTTGATCCAGGCGATAATTTTCATGTGTATACAGGCTTACGACATCAAATGATAGCTTTACTCGATACAGAGTTATTCGAATTTTCAACGCAGCATTTTGATGAAGATAGTTACAGGGTTATAAAAGGTGACTAATTGAAAACTAGAGAAAAAGAATTTATACATAAAGATCCAAAATCTTTTGTAATAGCAGGAGATATGGGAGATGTTATATATCACCTTTTGTTTATTAAACTTTTAGGCGGAAAAAAATATCACATTGACCCATGGGGAGGAGGATATCTTAGGAACGAAGTTGTGCAATGCGGAGACGGAAATCCACCAAAATTTAATTTAACAAAAGCCCTGTTTCTTCTTCCTCTTCTCAAAGAACAATCGTACTTACAAGACGTAGATCTTTATACTGGCGATTCGAAAGAAGCGTGGAAATCTTATGATGTACATTGTGGAGAGTTTCACAAAGATGATTTAGGAATTCAGAATTTAACGTTTTTTCATGCAAAAAAATATCGGCTACCTTTAGAAATATTAAATGAACCGTGGCTAGAAATAGAGTCGTCTAAGAAAATTGATTCAAGCAGAGACACGGTAATCAATCGTAGCTTAAGATACCGTGGAAACGATAATTATTATTTTTTCAACAAAGAAAGATTAAACAAACAAGCTGTATTCGTCGGCTTGCCAGAAGAATATATAGACTTTGTACGCCGTTTTAATTGTCATGACCTTCCCTACGTAAAAACAAACACTTGTCTAGATCTAGCAGAAATAATAAATGGACATCCTAATTTTATTGGAAATGGTTCACTAGCTTGTTCTTTAGCCCTAGGCTTAGGAAAAAATATAGAATATGAATTTTGTCACACGGCGTGTCATTACATGTTCAAGAGAAACAATGTTAAACTTTTTTAAAGGAAAAAAATGAAAACAGCATTTATATCATATGTATTCGGAAATAGTCACCAAATTGTTAATTTTGGTACTTTTAAAATGATGGCTTCTTTTAAGAAGTTTCATCCAGACATTCCACTTTACATGCTAACAGAGAAAGAAATTAACAAAGAAGTACAAACGGTGGTGCCAATGAGCATGGCCTATTTAAACCCGCTAATGACAAGGACCATTGCAAATGATTATGATTTAGTTGTTCACATAGACACCGACGTTGTTGTCTGCGATCGCTTAGACGAAATTTTAGAGGGTGACTATGATGTTGCAGTGGCTAGAAACAATGCAGACCAAGGTTCTGCCGGCTGCGGCACGCCTCACTGCCTTAATGGTGAAGTAGACGTTTTTAAATATGCTAACGCTGGTATTGTTGCTTCAACAAAGAAAGAATTTTGGGATGATTGGGTTTCTTTAAACCAAGAAAACTTTGATAAATACCCCATGCATGAGCAGGATAATCTAAATATTTTAATTAATTCTGGAAAATATAATGTTAAATGGTTGGACCCAGTCGACAAACCACTGTATTATAATATCGCTAGCGCATACGGAGATCTCAAATGGAATGGCCAGTGGGACAAACATTGGGAAAGCTGGGAAAGAATTGAGGTAAAAGATGGGAAGCTGTGGTTAGACAACAAGCTAATTAAGCTTTTGCACTACGCCGGAGGAAATACGCCAGACAAGTTTAATCTTACAAAGCATTTTTCAGATGAAGTTACAGATCATATTAAAGACCTTTGCAATATACCGAAAAAATTTGCTGGTGAATAAATGGCTGTTTATGATTGTTTTCCTTTTTTCAACGAAAATGATTTATTAGAACTAAGACTAAATCAACATTGGGATTATGTAGATAAATTTATTATTGTTGAAGCCGGCGAGACGCACACTGGATTGAAAAAAAAATTCAACTTTGATCATGATAGATTTAAAAAATATAACTCTAAAATTATTTATAAAAAGTTTAACGGCTTTCAAGAAGAATTAAATAAATTTCCATGGTTGCTAGACGATTACGCTAAGCTAGACAGATCACGGTTTGGACAGTATACCGATGACTGGGCAAGAGATCATTTTCAAGGTAACTATGCAATTAAAGTACTTTTAGATATTGGTGCAAAAGACAATGATATCGTATACATAAGCTCTATAGACGAAATTTTAAACGAAAAAGGTTTTAAAAAAGGTTTAGAAATGTTTAGCAACAGCGATATGTTTCTTTTAAAACAAGGGATGCATACTCAAGTAACTGACCCTGACGGAAATAACATTTATATAAGGCCAACTTTTGGTTTTTCATTAGATTTGTACGTATATAAATTTAATTTGTTTTGTAAAAGTATGCCAGTAGCTCAAATGACAGAGTTTTCTGTTATTAAAAATATCTTTCCTTCTACTATGAGGTCTTTGTCATTTTGTACTCATGACAACATACCAAATGCCGGATGGCATTTTACCTATTTAGATGATACTGAAGGAGAAAAAGTTTTACTAAAACAAAAAAGCTGGGCTCACTCTAGAGATTTCGTACCGGATCAACAAACAAAGTTTAATATATCTTCTACTGAAGAAGCACTAGAAAGGATGTTTCTTGATTACGAAACAAAAAAAGTTGATATAACACGGGAAACACACCCAAAGTACTTAATTGATAATTTAGAAAAATACAAAAATTATGTTATGTAAAGGTTTACTTAGTTGAAAAACGTTTTTACGTTATGTAATGTTTAGGAGAAACACATGAAAAACCTTTTTATTTTTGAAATGGCTAACAATCACATGGGTGACGTTTCTCACGGAATCAAATTGATTCGTGAGTTTGCCAAGGCTAAAGAGCCATATACAGAATTTGATTTTGCAATAAAATTTCAATTTCGCAACATAGATACTTTTATTCATCCGGATTATAAAGACCGCATGGATTTAAAATACGTTAAGAGGTTTTCTGAAACTCGGCTAACCCAAGAGCAATTTCAACAGCTGAAGACAGAAGCTGAGAACCACGGGTTTATTCCAATCTGTACAGGATTTGACGAAGACTCTGTTTCTTTAATTGAAGAAATGAACTTTGGCATTATTAAGATTGCTAGTTGTTCTTTCACAGACTGGCCCCTGCTAAACAGAATAGCAGAAACTAATATGCCAATTATCGCATCCACGGCCGGATCATCTTTGGAAGATATCGACAATGTTGTGGCTTTCTTTACACATAGAGATAAAGATTTAACAATCATGCACTGTGTAGGAGAATATCCAACAGAAACCACTAATTTGCAATTAAATCAGATTTCTTTGTTGAAAGAAAGATATCCAAATGTTAAAATTGGCTATTCTACTCATGAAGACCCTTCTAATCCGCACATTATACCCTTGGCAATTTCTAAGGGAGCAGAAGTTTTTGAGAAACACGTAGCTGTTGTAACAGACGAATATCCTAGAAATGCATATTCTTCGACGCCAGAAGAGGTGTCAACATGGTTAGAGTCTGCACGAACAGCTTTTCAAATCTGTGGAGACACTAGCGCACGCCCTTCGGCATCAGAAAAAGAGCTTTCTGATTTAAGAAGATTTAAAAGAGGTGTTTTCGCAAATAGAAACATCAAGAAGGGTGAGGTTGTTAAAAGAAAAGATGTATTTTTTGCTTTCCCGTGCAGTGATGGACAAATACTTGCAAATGACATGTCTAAATATACTCAGTTTACTGCCGAAAAAGACTTTTTTGTAAACCAAGCTGTAAACAACGATCAGGTTAAACAAAAAAACTTAAGACAAGGCATATATGAGATTGTACAAAATGTAAAGTCGTTTTTATCTGAATCTAATGTTGTTTATCCTGGCGAAGCTGATCTAGAAATTTCTCATCATTATGGTTTAGAACATTTTTACGAAGTAGGAATCACGATGATTACTGTTGTTAATCGAGAATACTGCAAAAAATTAATTATTGCTCTGCCCGGTCAAACACACCCAGAACAATTTCATAAAAAGAAAGAAGAAACGTTTGTTATCCTTTATGGCAACGTCGAGTTAACACTTGATGGAGAAACATCTTATTTACAAAAAGGTGATGTTGTTACAATCGAGCCCGGTGTACGACACAAATTTAAAACTTTAGATGGCTGTGTTATTGAAGAAGTTTCTTCAACCCACTATACAAATGATTCATACTACACAGACGAGATCATTAGCAAAAACAAAAACAGAAAAACTTTTATTACACATTGGATATAAAATGAATTTTAAAACAAAGAACAAAAGTGGCCTAGAATATTCAGTGCTACAAAAAGGTAAAGGAAGAAAACCATCTGTAGGTCAAACAGTCTTAATTCACTATGAGATTTGGATGAACGAAGGAACAATGACATCAAATTATGATTACAAAGAAGAAAAATACGTTCACGATATTCATGATAGCACATACGATGAAAAAAACCCTTTTAGCGGACCAATAAAAGTAACTATTGGAGAAGCAACACCTTTTGACGAAGTTTATACTAAAGGTCAATCAATCAAAGGCCTAGATGAGGCTTTGCTAGACATGAAACTAGGCGAAAAACGCGCGCTTTTTATACCGTCTGATCTAGCATATGGAGATGGTGGTGCTAGTAGTTTTCATACTTTTCATGGCTACAGAACGCCACCCAACCAACCGATTAGATGTAACGTAGAATTAATGGAAGTAGTCAACCTAGGTAAAACAGACAACAAGTCGATAGAAGACCAACCAGACAATATAGCGTACGAGGGATAAATGAAAGTAGCTGAGTATGTTGCTTCTTTCCTACAAAACAAGGGTATCAAAGATATTTTTATGTTGTCTGGTGGGTTTTGTTTACCTTTAGTAGACGCAATTGCAGATAGCAAAATAAATTATGTTTGTAATTTACATGAGCAGGCTGCAGCAATCTGCGCAGAAGCGCACGCTCAATATACTAATCTTCCGGGCGTTTGTGTAGTAACAGCCGGCCCCGGTGGAACAAACGCTTTGACTGGTGTAACATCAGCTTGGTTAGACTCGATACCTATGATTATTCTCTCTGGACAAGTGCAAAGTAGAGATATAAAAGGTGTAAGAAAAGTAAGACAAATAGGTTTTCAAGAAGTTGACATTGTAAACCTAGTAAAAAGCATTACAAAATGTGCTGTTACTGTAAAAGATGCTAAAGATATAAAATGTGTAATGGAATCTGCTTGGCACGAAGCAACAACAGGCCGGCCAGGACCGGTCTGGGTTGACATACCTTTAGACATACAATCTTCACAAGTTGAAGTTGAACACTTAAGGCCATTTGTTGCAGAAACTAAAAAAGATAAATCTGTTGATTTGCAAAAAGAGGTTACAAGATTTTATAAATTATTAAATTTAGCAAAAAGACCTGTAATCTTAGTTGGCAACGGTGTACGTTTAGCTAACGCAAAAGAAAAATTTATAAAGCTAGCTAGAAATCTTGATATACCGGTTTTAACAACTTGGAAGTCTATGGATTTTTTAGATGAGCAGGATCCTCTCTATGTCGGCCGCCCGGGCTTGATTGGCCAAAGAGGAGCAAATTTTTCTCAACAAAATTCTGATTTATTTATTTCTATCGGTGCACGATTAGATTATGGACAAACAGCATTTAATCATAAAAACTTTGCTAGAAAAGCAAAAAAAATAATAGTAGATATAGATCAATCAGAAATCGACAAAATGGATTTTGAAATTGAAGCTGAAATTAATTTTGATGCAGGTGAGTTTATCGATGAGGCTCTAAAACAGCGTCACTTAAAGCAAAAAAGTTTTTCTGATTGGTCAAACACATGTAAAAATTGGCACAAAAAATATCCTGTCATCTTGCAAGAATATTGGAATCAAAAAGAACATGTTAACAATTATGTTTTAGTTGATGCCCTATCACAAGTTATGAAACCTACAGACCTTCTTGTTCCTGGATCCTCCGGCGCTTGCAGCGAGGTCACCATGCAAGCGTTTAACGTAAAGAAAGGTATGCGTATATTCAATAGTGAAGGTTTAGGCTCCATGGGCTTTGGAGTACCAGCTGCAATTGGTGGTTGTGTAGCTAGTAATCGCGCGCGAACTGTTTGTATTGACGGCGATGGCGGTTTCATTATGAATGTCCAAGAGCTAGAAACAGTTAGAAGATTGAACCTTCCAATCAAATATTTCGTTTTAAACAATGGCGGATATGTTTCAATTAGAAACTCACAAGACAAGCATTTTGAAAAACATGTTGCTAGCAGCGAAGAAAGTGGAGTAACTCTTCCAGACATAAAAAAAATTGCTTTTTCTTACGATTTAAGATATCATAGATTAGACGATCATAAAAACATTGTTGAAAATGTTAAAAACATCTTAGAAGCGCCCGGGCCCTCGATATGCGAGGTAATCATGCACCACACACATGAGTCGCTACCAAGAAACTCAACTCACAAAAAAGAAGATGGTACTTTTGTTTCTTTGCCGATGGAGGATCTCCTGCCTCTTCTTCCAAGAGAAGAGTTCGAAGAAAACATGAGTGTTAGTAAAGATGACTAAAAAAATACTTATAACAGGAGGCTCTGGGTTTATAGCTCGAAGCTTGTACGAGTATTTAAGTAATCGTTATTTTTCACCTTTAGAAAAAAATATATACTGTCTAGGCCGAGAAGAGCTAGATCTATTAGATGCTCAAAAAGTCCAGCAGTTTATTAAAGAAAAAAAATTTGATATTGTGATACACGCGGCAACTTATGATGCAGTACCACAGTTTACCACAAAAGATCCCTCAAGAGTTCTAGAAAACAACTTAAAAATGTTTTTTAATATTGCTCGGTGTAAAGATTATTTTGGTAAAATGTTGTATTTTGGTTCCGGTGCTACCGCAGGCCGCCAAAACTGGAGAGCAAAAATGTCAGAAGCATATATTGAAAAATATGTTCCTGAAGATCAATATGCTTTTTCAAAATACGTGTCGAACGAGTATACAAGGTTATCTAACAACATATATAATTTGAGAATTTTTGGTTTGTTTGGCAAGTTTGATGACTGGAGATATCGTTTTATTTCAAATGCGTGCTGTAAAGCAGTTTTAAAAAAACCAATAACCATAAAACAAAACGTTTTTTTTGATTATCTTTACATCAATGACTTTGTACAAATTGTTGAATGGTTTATAGAAAACAACCCAAAACACAAATCTTACAATGTTTGTTCTGGAAAAAGCTATGATTATTTATCATTAGCTAAGAAAATAGTTGACATATCTGAAGAGAGTCTTGATATAACTGTTGAAAATACCAGCATGAGAAAAGAGTATAGTGGTAGCAATAATCTTTTACAAGAAGAAATAAACTATAATTTTCAGGATATTAACGATTCCATAAAAGATCTCTATAGTTGGTATAAAGTTAACAAAAATATCATAAAAGAAGAGCTTTTTTTATATTAAGCAGGTAAAGACGTATGAAATGTCGAGTATGTAAATCAAGTTTGAAATTGTTGTTAAAGTACGACAATATGCCTAAAGCGGCGCAAAATTTTCCGCGCAGGGAAGACTTAGAAACAGAAAAAGGAGAAGACCTGTCTGTTTCACAGTGTACATCGTGTGGCTTAATACAACTTGAAAACAAACCGGTTTCTTATTACAAAGAAGTCATCCGCGCTGCAGCATTTTCAGAAGAAATGCAAGATTTTAGAGTCAATCAATTTGAAAAGTTTGTTGATAAACACTCATTACATGGTAAAAAAGTTGTTGAAATAGGGTGCGGTAAGGGAGAATTTCTTTCTTTAATGAAGAAAGCTGGCGTCGACGCTTATGGTATAGAATACTCTGATGAGTCGGTTGATTATTGTCGTAAAAACGATTTAAAAGTAGAAAAGTTATATCTTGAAGGTGAAGATGATAAAATTTCTGGACACCCTTTTGATTGTTTTTTCATAATGAATTTTTTTGAACATCTACCAGATCCCAACGCTACATTAAAAAGTTTATATAATAATTTATCAGACTCTGGCGTTGGCCTCATAGAAGTACCAAATTTTGATATGATTTTAAGAAATGATCTTTTTTCTGAATTTATAAATGATCATTTATTTTACTTTACTAAAGAGACGCTAACACGTGTTCTAGAACTTAACGGCTTTGAGATTATAGAATGCAAAGAAGTGTGGTACGATTATATTATTTCTGCCACAGTACGTAAAAGAGCTTGTATTAATTTACAAAATTTTAAAAATCAACAATTAAAAATAAAAAATGATTTAAAAGAATATATAAAAAATTATAAAAAAGTAGCTGTTTATGGTGCAGGACATCAAGCTCTAGCAGTTTTGTCTTTAGCAGAAATTTCTAATGATATCGTTTATGTTGTTGATGACGCAATTTTTAAACAAGAAAAGTATACACCGGCTACGCACATACCAAT
>TARA_R110002074_G_scaffold195878_7_pt1 | contig 16054 bp, 21 predicted proteins | sample TARA_R110002074 | Tara Oceans TARA_R110002074 (sample SAMEA4397215) | marine metagenome | biome: Polar Biome; feature: [MIX] marine epipelagic wind mixed layer (ENVO:01000061); material: water (ENVO:00002006), including particulate matter (ENVO:01000060) such as... | depth 10-100 m
GAGTACAGATAATGTTCAGGCAGATTCTTTCCTACAGGGGATATTAACTGTCGCTGCATCACATGTATTTGAGCTACAACATTACACGTCTAGCGCCATAGCTGCGACAGGTTTAGGGGTTGGTGCTATATCGGGTCAGGTAGAAATTTTTACTGAGTTAGAAATATGGAGACTAACCGAATGAGATACGCACTTATAGAAAATAATGTAGTAGTTCAGATAGATTGTAAACCGCGTGATGGTTTTGTCGAGGTTGATAACTCTGTGTGTTGTGGGATGTTGTATGATGGGGAACACTTCTCTTTACCTAAACCTACTCTACCATCTGTACAGGAGCAAATACGAGATTTAGAGGCACAGCAAACGCCTCGCTTGTTACGCGAAGCTGCTATTGGTCATCAATATGCATTAGATAAATTGCTTGAAATAGACAATGTTATCACATATCTACGGGATGAGAACTCAGAGTTATGAAGCTGTCACAAATACAGAGAGCTTTCACCCGAATGGTTGCTGATCTGATACAGTACGCATACGAGGCAGGTTACGAGTTAACATTTGGTGATGCATACCGCGACCCGCGAGTACATGGTACGATGGGGCAAAAGCAATCTTACAGTGCTGCTAACAGTAATCATAAACTGCGTTTAGCTATCGACCTTAATCTTTGGGTTGATGATGAATATGTTGCAACAAGTGACCACCCCGCATGGTATGACTTGCACAACTACTGGTCGTCTATCGGTGGTGCTGAACTTATACCAAAAGACGCTAATCATTTTTCAATGGAATATAGGGGGCGAATATGATCGCACTACTTAGTAAACTTTTTGCATTTGACTCAGTGGTGAACACTGGTACAAAGATAATAGATAAGATCGCGGGTACTGACTGGACATCAAAAGAAAAAGCTGATTGGTTACTAAAATACCAAGAAGCTACCCGTCACCAAAGTCCTGCACGTAGGTTCATTGCGATAGCTATCACTTCTATCTGGTGCTTATTAGTGACAGTGATGACTGTTTCATACATCATTGGCAATATATTCAGTCAACCTGAAGTATTGATGATTGCTAAAGATATGAAAATGATAATGAAAGATATCGTTGCTGAACCAATGAATTTGGTGATCGGTTTCTATTTTGCGATTAACATACTTCAGAGTTTAAAGAAATGAATTATACTATACTAAAAGTATTAAAAATAATAAGGACTTCAACTGATGGATAGGAATAGGAGATGTAGTGACGCACAAGTGTTGTTAATACAAGAGAAATTGGACAATCACATTAAAGAGTATTACGAGCACTTAGACGAGCAGCGTAAACAGTGGGATACATTACTCACCACTCAAAGGCAGAATACTGATGCTATATCTTCCTTGACAGATTCCACCAAGGACTTAGTTAATGTCTGGCACGCGGCTGATGGGACAATGAAGTCCCTATCTGCACTCGGTGGTTTAATGAAATGGTTAAGTGGGTTTGCTATTCTTGGTGTAATCATCTCTTGGGCATCCAAGATGTTTGGCCTCTAATCAAAAGAAATTCACATCTAAATCATTTGTAGTTATACCATCACGGTATCTTTGTAGTGCGCTTTTCAAACCTTCCTGATCGTCCGTCTTACGCTCTAATGCATCGGCTACTGCTAAGTCTACTGTGTCATTGCATAAAATGCGGATGAGTGACACAGGATGTTTCTGCCCTTGCCTGTCGATCCTACCGTTCATTTGTTCATACAACTCAAGGGACCAATTGAGCCCGAACCATACTAATATGTGACCTGTCTCCTGTAGCCCATCTACACCATGTCCCATTGATGCGGGGTGTCCTATCAGTAGCTTTATCTTTCCGGTGTTCCATTCGTTAATGATTCGTTCAGTGTCGGCTGATTTAGCCGTGGTGAGGTTAACAGGTTTATACTTTTTAAACTTCTGCATGATACGTTCAGCATCAGCCTTGAATGTGTAACTGCAAAGCACTGGTGAACCAGACGCCTCCTCGAGGACCTCATCTAATGCATCGAGCTTAGCGTCATGTACCGCTTCAAACTCCGGTGACTCACTACTTAGATAGGGGGACCCGTTGCAGAATTGGAGACACTTATTTGATACAGACGATCGGCTGAATACTTCAACCTCTTGTCCCGAGTCAAGCTGAGTGAACATGTTCTTTTCTACTTCCCGATACGCCTGTCTTGCTTTCGCAGGTAGGTCCACCATGATGTTAGTTACTTTGCAATCAGGTAAGTCGAGGTAATCTTTAGCATCCATCTTCGTTGTGATGTCGCTGATCTTGTGCTCTATCCATTGCTTACCTAGTTCAGTTGGTGAATATTTCCAACCGCTGTAATCGCTGAAGAAGTACGAATCTTTGTAGTGAGTTATGAATTTACCCAGTCGATCACCACCGTCAACAGCGAGGAACTGACCGTGCAGGTCAAGGTATCCGTTTGATGCAGGTGTACCCGTCAGACCTGTACGGAAGTCAAAGTGGTCTATGAGTTTGCGCCAACCAGTAACCTTGATTGTCACAGGTTCACCACGTCCGTCTTTCTTGTCACGCTTACCACCAGCCATACGTAAGGTTGTAGAGTTCTTAAGCTTGGATACTTCATCATACACAACCATTTGGAACGGGATCGGTTTATCTTGTGATAAGTAATAGTGGTCCAGTGTTTCAGCCAACCAGTTCATGGCCTCGTAGTTGATAAGGTATATGTCAGCGTCAGCAAACAAAGCACGAGCTCGTTTATCCTTAGTACCATGTACTACGCTGAATCGTAAGTGTTGTGTGTGACTCCACTTTCTAGCCTCACGGGCCCACACCGCTTGTATAACTCTGAGTGGCCCAAAGATGAGTGTCTTCTTTACCTGACCTGCTCGCATACGATCGACTATTGTTGTCAGGGTGATTGGCGTTTTACCGAGCCCCATGCCAAGCCACAACATAGAGTCACAATGCTGTAGCTGGTGCGATACACACAGACGCTGATAATCATGCAGCATGTGAGGGTGTAGGATTTCTTTCATTTCGAATCCCTCAATTTACGTTTAAGTTTTTGAACTTGGTAACTACTGTTCAACCGTTTAGCTTTGAAATCACTGATACAGTACGGCTCTTGCTCATCAACATCCCAACGCTTGTGGCAACGGGTGCAGTAGTACTCGTCTTGTTCACGAATTAAATCATGCATAGTAATCCCATTAGGCTATCTACACCTTCTTCACCATAGACAGTGTAAACTATGGTGCCGCTTGACTCTAACCTTTCGTGCTCACGTTTCTGAGCGGTGGATAGTTTGCCGTCAGAAGTTTTCACTTCAACGAATATAACATTACCACGGATGATGACTATACGATCAGGTACACCGTCACGACCAGGGCTAACCCACTTACGGGTGATGCCACCAAGCTCTTCAACTTTTTTGTTGAGATACTTTTCAACTTTGTTTTCACGAACACCCATAATCACCACTAACCTTCGAATTAAGAACCCTTGAATCAATAACCAATGAATCACGAACCTCTGAATCACCACTAACCGTTGAATCACCACTAACCATTGAATTACCACTAACCGTTGAATTAAGAACCGTTGAATTAATAACCCTTGAATCACCACTAACCCTTGAATTATCAATAACCCATGAGTTATGAACCTTTGAATTAAGAACCAATGAATCACGAACCCATGAATCAATAACCCATGAGTTATGAACCTTTGAATTAAGAACCAATGAATCACGAACCGTTGAATTAAGAACCCTTGAATCACTAACCTTTGAATTTTCAATAACCCATGAGTTATGAACCTCTGAATCACCACTAACCTCTGAATCACCACTAACCCTTGAATCAATAACCCTTGAATTACCACTAACCCATGAATTATCATCTTGACTTAGATTACTTTCCTTTTCAATCCAACCACCAAGGTCACCTTCTTTGATGTTAGCAAAGGCTGTAACACATACAATCCGGTTTAAAGTGATACCTTCAAATTCTTTAGTCTCACCTGTGAATTTATATTTCATCTTACTATTCCTTAATTGATTTAATGTAAGTGTTACACAATGTTCTACATGTGTCAAATATTATTAATGAGAGGCTTAACTAGTTTCTCAGCTTCCTGTATGTACCATTCGTAGTTAACATCTTCAAAGTAATTAACACTATGGTCTAACCTGTTACAAACATTAACTACCCAACCAGTATTAACACCTGCTCTACGTTCACCGTAAACTGATCTATTCTTAGTGTGTATACGTTCATCCCATACACCTAGACCAATCTCATTCATTACACTATCAAAGAACCCGTCAGTTAATTTACTTGCACGTTTGTATTCACCTATCGGCCCTGCTGCTGGCATAACCTTTTCAAGTGGTCTACCTGTCTTGCTAATATAGTATCTGATTATATTACTTACTTTCTCACCACCCCATTCAAGGATGCTACTACGAGGAACTTTAGTTCTAAGAAAGAAGTCGAACATGTTATCATGGTTAAGTATGAACTCTCGAATATCTTCACCACGGACTAACGCAGCTTCAGCGGCTTTCTTGACTACACGTGCTGACCAGTCTTTATGATGCGGTAACTCACGAGTGCCTGGGTTTTCTTCAGCAGTCACATAAGCGTAAGCACCGATCCGTTTTAGTTTACCATCAGTGGTTTCAGCCATGTAATTGTTAACGTCACGAATGAACATACGATTATAAAGTACCTCTTCTAATTCGAGATCGGTTAACTGTTCCCACCATCTGCATAGACTACGTGTGTGTTCCAAATACTCATGTGGGCAAAGATAAGTTATACCATCGGTGTTAGCCTGAATCATTCGAAGACCTGGTACTTTTAACATTTGCTCGACCAGCATGCACAGTAGTAGTTGCCCATTGATAGTAATTGACATTGTGTAAAACGGATCGTAAAACGGGCTGTATTCGTTATTGCTACCACCATACGCACCATTGAGCGCTAACTTGAATGCACCGTTTTCAGGTGTACCTTTAGCATAAGTTTTACGAGTGTTATAAACACTGAGGTAAGCATCACAGAATTCAACTCCTAAGTGAGCGGGATAAAGCTTGTTAACGATACCCAAGTTAGGGTAAAAACTAGCTACGTCTACATCAACAATCTGGTGAGTGTTACTTGTGTGGACTACTTGCGATTCAATAGACGCGTGAATACCACCCGTACCAAACTTATAATCAACACCTTCAACTGAAGCAACTAACCCGTTGAACACTCCTTTAGTTTCTTTGATTACCTGATTTGCCAAATAGTTTTTAATGTTTTGAAATTCAATTCGTTCGAAGTTAACATAAGGAAATATTACTTGATTCAAATCAATACTATCACGTTTAGTTTGACGCTTGACTTTTTTGTTGTTGACGTACTCGAAACAGTTGATACCTTTTTTTTCCATCTCAGTAACCAGTATCACTTCACCAATCTTAACATCCGACATATTCATCATGTTCTTGTCAAACGTTTTAGACAAACCCTCACGCATTATGATTTGGCTTTTGGTTCTTTCAGCAAACATTGATGTAGCTTTGATATCATGCCACATGTACGATATTAAAATATCACACTGTTCATTGTTCAACTCAGTACCTACTTCAAATGGTAAGTCTTCAATGTTATCCATACCCATGTTGAACTCTAACATTTTAAGACCTGTCGCTTTAGCAGGGTTATCAAAGTGGTGAATCTTGTAAAGGTCAATCTGCTCAACCAACCAATCAGACTCCCATACTAAATGTGAGAACCTAGCATTATGTGGTGCGTTGATAATAGACATTGCTTTGTCGTAAATATCTTTAACAGTAATACAAGCTCTGCGATTTTTATAAATGAAGTGCAACACAGGGTAATCGAACCCTAAACTATTGTAACCGATCAACCTACATTTGTTTCTAGCTGCTGACTCAATGAACAAGCAAATCATTTGAATGTCGTTACGTCTGTCGCTTATTTCAAACAACCACTTTTGTTTAGTGACTTCATGTACGAACCCAACTGTGAAAATGTTCGGAAATGTTTCTTCATCGTAGCAAATATCACTAGGTACTAACCCGAATAGAAAATCAGGAGTGTTCATATTGTCACCTTAGAATTTCGGTTTATACACTATAGAGCATGAACCATGTTTAAAGAATGCTTCACAGAACTTTTCAGGGTTCCGGCCTACGTATGTTATTAACTGATCTCGATCGTTACCTTTTTGTGGTTCCATTGTGGCAGGGTCGATGAATGATATACGTTCATGAGGTAAGCAATATGCCGTTGCGTAGTCCGCAACAGTTGTCCTTCTCCACCACTGACTGGTGTAAACAGTATTGGTGAGAATGACTGCTTGCTCTACATGTTCCCATAGGTAGAAGTACACCAACTTATCGAGGAACGGTTCGACGTTGCCGCGACTGTATGGTGGGTTTAACCACACGTTACCAGTCCAGCCACCAGACAGACCCGACATTTCTTTTGTGAAGTACCGATCAGCTTTTACTATTTGCTGTGCCAACTCGTTAGATGCAGGATCTGTGTTGATAGACCCCATAGCTTCACGTGCTGACTCGATGATATGCGGCGGTGTCATCCAAGAGTCATTAGCCATAATTGTCACCAATTGATAGTATTTAATAGGAGAGGCCCCGAAGGGCCTTGTCAGTTGATTAACCGAATGAAGGACGGATAGCTAGTCCTTGTTCGATCAGCAGTTCTTCAGTCCAACCCGGTGTAGCTAGGTAATGCTCTAGTGTTACACCTGCGGCTTTGTCAGTCATGATCAGCGTTGCAGGAGCTGGAGCTGGAGCTGGAGCTGGTGGAGCAGGTGGAGCTGGAGCTTGTACAGGTGCTGTACCTGTCACCGATGCAAACATCTGCTCTACAGAAGGTTTACCGTCTAAGCGACCCATGGTTGGTTCTTCGTCGGTAATCATTACACCGTTGAGCCACCCACCAATACCTCCAGTTCCTTTAGTATACCCACTGATACCAGCGTTAACGTATGCTACACACCCTGCATATACTTTCGACGGGTCAATGATAGGTTGATGATTCATATCCACTACTGCGGGTTTGCTGTCTTCTTTAGCACTGCATTTGAATACATACCAACCAGCGAAGCGCGGGTCATAATATTCTTTACCTGCATACTTATCGTCGTAGCTAAGAAAGCATTCATCACTACCAGTATAACCTGAAGGGAAAGCGTTAGCTTTGGCAGCTTCGACTTCCGCTAGTAGTGATGACACCTGTGGGTCCGTTGGTGGTATCATTACGGATACACTGTATTTGAGTTCATTTGAACCCTTCGCCGCTTTAGGTGTTAGGATCTTAGGGAAGCTTAGTATACCTTTGATAGTCGCCATAATTTATTCCTTAAAAGAATGATACTTCGTCACCGTTGTCAGAGACAACATTTGTATTTGAGACATCATTAAACATCTCTTGTACTGATTGTAGCTTATCTGTGTCACTTTGTGCAACAGAATGTGCTACTTTTTTCAAAGTTAATTTTCCATCAACAACGCTGATGAGTTCCGATTCTAACTTTTTCTTTTGTATATCAGTTAGTTTGTCTAGCTTCAACGCTTCTGCTGGTGATATGAGTTTCTTAGGATAGATATCATCAAGCTTAAGTTTTTTAGCTTTAAGCTTTTTTGCAATCTCCTCTTCAGACTCATTCCACTTTTTACTAATTCGACCGGGTTGCATTGCATAACCGCTGATATGCTGCCCAGAATTTAGTCGCTCGACTATCTCCGTTTCACATTTGTCGTAGGCTGCGAGTAACGCACCCTTGGAACTCATCAACTCCGATAGTTGTTCAGGGGTTAGAGACTTAGGATCCGATACAACTTTGCTGATGTATTCGAACGCCTGTACACTCCCTGAGTTGTTTTCTATCGTAGATACAACACCTTCGTTGTCTACTTCTTCAAACATTTTCGTCACCACTTTGATTGATTTCTCTGTAGCAGTCACACAGTGACCACCACGTTTTGGGTTTGCCTTGCACCATTGGCAGTGCTTCCCACTAAAGCATGGTGCGTCGGGGTCGTCAGTCTTCTTTGCCGCCCTACTCAGTACCGTAACTTTATCCAAGACATCTTTCGGTGTCAGGTTATCTTCTGTCTTAGTGCTACATTGATACCTGATAACTGGGTTAGTCTTCGGTTGGACAATAGTCATGCGACAACCCTTAACCCTGTCAGGTCTGAAAGGTCTCACTTGTTCTGGTCCATTTGTGACATAAGGTCTCATCTTACCTGCAAGGTATGATAGTAGTTGAGAGTTGTCTTTGACATGCACCCATCCGCGACCATCTTTGTAATCAATGACTTCAATGAACATCACTTCATTTGTCTGCAAGTGGACACAAGTTAATGTGACATCACAAGTACCGTACCAGTCACCCCTCCCGAACATACCACCAGGGTCTGCTTTGGATTCAGTCTCAACAATGACAGAGCAACCTTCGTGTTCCTCCTTAAGTTCCTTTACGCGTCGCTGAACGTAATCAAGGCACATCTGTACTCGTTCACATCTATCAATACCGACAAGCCAACCACCAGTGTGTTCAGGACTGTTAGCACCTATGATTTGCTGGTCGTATTGTATAGCGAGAACGTTGTTATCTAAGCACATCTCTAGTAGTAGATGACTACCTGTCCCATCAATTGCCGCTTCACCCGAAACGTCAGGGTAGTTAGCCTCTTCGCGTATCGAGCCGGGGCAATGAGGCCAGCGGTGGTTAGACGGTCCTAACCGTGCGTGACCACCCATATTAAAGCGCCTTGACTTTGTCTAGTAACACTGAGTACTGGTCAGCAGCTAAGTCGTTCACCGATGATATACCCATCTCTTTCATAGCAGCATCTATACCGTCTCGATTACCAAGTCGTTTGAACTCAGCTACTAAAGCACTGTTCAACTCTTCAGCAGTCATTGACGCAGGAGCTGGAGCAGGAGCAGGAGCAGGAGCAGGAGCTGGAGCAGGAGCAGGAGCAGGAGCAGGAGCAGGAGCAGGAGCAGGAGCTGGAGCTGGTGCATCCTCACATACCGTGCTAGCACCAATGTCCTTCTGTGCAACTAGAGCTTCAAGCGCATCTGCAATACGTTTTAGGTTATTTTCTATCGACATTATATAGTTCTCCTAGTTGAGTTTTTTGTTCTTCAGTTGGTACGATACGTAATCGCCCGTCATTGAAAGCTGTAATCATTTCACGTAAGAATAACTGATAAGGTTTACCTGTTACCCTTTCTGATTTTTTAACAAATATATCCTTTTCGGTTTGTTGAATGCGTATACGCAAATCACCATCGAGTGTTGTATTCTCTTCATCTGACATCGGTCTCCCCTTATTGGTTGTTTGTCCGACAGTTAGAATTATGTGGTACAAAAATGAACATGTCAACAAAAAAGTTTGACAAAGTTACACAAGACATTTAAATTTGATTTATGTAAGGAAGAATGTTTAACTAATAAACGCGGCTTATCCTAGACCGTACATTTAGGAAACAGCCTCCTGACCGGGTTGCCGCACGTTCTCAATGGTCAAACACATTAAAAGGTCATTCATATGTTCAATATAGATTTCATACAAGTCAGCAACAAAGAATTTATCGAAGCCATTTTCGGCGATGATTCTTCGTGGTGTCATGTAACAGATTTTACTTACGATCCCGGTGGTATCCCAAAAGACAAACATCTTATTGCTTGGAAGGGTGACTACTATTGCCGTTATCAGTTCGAGCAAAACAGCAATCAGTATTTCACCATTAGTACTTTCTATTGTGACGACGAACAGCAAGCGCGTAGGCGTAAGGCTCTGTTCAAACAGACTCCCTGTATAGTACTCGATGATGTGAAAGAAAAACTTTCAATGGATGAAGTCCTTAAGCTACCACAACCAGCTTGGGTACTTGAGACGTCCAACGGTTCTGAACAATGGGGTTATATCCTTGACACGCCGTGTACAAACAGAGCGATGGTTGAGAACTTACTAGACGGTCTTGTAGCTAATGGCCTAGCGCCTGACGGCAGAGACCCAGGCATGAAAGGTGTTACTCGTTACGTTCGCCTACCTGAAGGTGTTAATAGTAAGTCGAGTAAGTTGGTGAACGGTTACCCATTCAAGTGTCGTATGCTAACTTGGGAGCCTGCCCGTCGAGTGACAATACAAGAGCTTGCTCTACCCTTTAGCGTTGACTTAGACGCGGTAAGAAGAGAAGCAAGGGTTGACGGTGCTGCATCTGTGTCAGACCATCCACTGATTAACATACCAGAAATAGTACACATCAAAGAGGTACGCAGTGATGGACGATTCGATATTACATGCCCTTGGGTTAATGACCACACAGGACAAGATGATTCAGGAAGCGCAGTCTTCACGAACTCTGACGGGTCTATCGGCTTCAAGTGCCACCACGGAAACTGTCAAGAACGTACAGGTAAAGACTTACTTAGATTTATCGAGGGTCAGTCTACAGGTTTCAGTTCTAAGCTCAAGAATTGGCAGGTCATGCGGGAACTCAGTAACGTTGTAACCCCATCTTTCTTGTCCAGCACACCTGCTATACCACGGCAGGCCACCCCGTCGTTTCTTGGTACAGATGAGCAAGAAGTAGAACCTGAGCCAATAGAACCTGAGCCAATAGAACCTGATGCATTGCAACTGTACTGTGATGAACTGCGTAGGCAGCTACCCGGTACAACTGAACAGCGTAACATGGCATCTGACGTTTTGCAGATGGTGGACGACTTGCCAAAGATAGAGCAGCGCCACTGGCACGACATGATAGTTGACATAATGCGGTGGAGCAAGGCAGACTTCAAAGATATTCTGGTTGACCTTCGTCGCGCATGGTACGGTGATAGAGTTAGTAAGGCTGAGTTTTACGACAAGGTTGTTTATGTCAAAGAGCTTAACCAATTCTATGATAATGAATCACAGATATTTTTTAGCACTGAAGCTTTTCAAAATAGTTACAGCCATGAAGACGCAGAAGCAAGAAAGATTGCACTACAAGATGGTCGAGTGAAGAAGGTTGACAAACTTGACTACGCACCAAAACAACCGAAAATATTTACGGAAGACGGAACTATTTATGGTAACACTTGGGCCGAGTCTTCACAGTCTAAAGGTGCACCCGGTGATGTATCCCGATGGTTAGGACACTTCGACAGACTCGGATGGTCTGAGCACAGGGACCATATAGAAAAGTGGATGGCGTTCACTTTGAAATACCCTGAGCGTAAAATAAATCATATGTTGTTACTTGGTAGTGGTGAAGGTTGTGGTAAAGATTATCTGTTGTACCCCTTGATTCGCGCCATGGGTCAGAACTCCACGACGATCGAGGGTGAAGAACTGAAAGGTCAATTTAATGATTACCTACTGGCAACCAAGTACCTACATATCAACGAGGCTGAACTGGGTGACCATAACGATGCTAAAGCGATCAGTAATAAACTGAAACCATTAGCTGCCGCACCACCAGAAAGATTACGTGCTAACCCTAAAGGTGTCCGACCTATCAAGGTGCGCAACATAGTCAACGCTACGATGACAACTAACAGCGTTATGCCTCTCAGGTTGAATGGCCCTAGTCGTAGGTTCTTTGCTATATGGTCTGATATGAACCCCAGAGATCGAGATTGTAACATGCAAACAGAGTGGCTAGACTACTGGAAAGACAGGTGGGACTGGATGAAAGGTGATGGTTGGAAAGCAGTTGCGCATTACTTCTTGAATGATGTTGACCTGTCGAACTTCAACCCCGACCAAGCCCCGCCGATGACTGATTTCTTGCGTGATATACAAGAGGCGTCTAAGTCACCGATGCAGTTGACATTAGAAACATTTATCAATAAACAACACGGTTCCTTTAATTGCGACATGCTCACCACGAATGATATGGGTGAGACATTGCGATCTGGTGTAATGACACCGGGTGACATGATGAGCGACCCGAAATACTTTACCGATAAAAAGATTGGTATGCTACTGAGGGAGATCGGAGGTTTTACCCAGATACGTTTACCAGAGTATCGATTGTGGATAATACGCAATGAAGAAAGGTACGACGGTATGTCTGATACCGAAATACGCCAAGAGTATGAAAGACAAATGCGTGACGCTCGCGGCGAACAACAATTAACTATAGTAAGGTGACGAACAATGAGAATTATTGTATATGATTTAGATGACACACTACGAGACACTAGCTGTGCTGTAGACCACATACCCGAGGATAGGACTGAGCAAGAGAACTGGATAGACTGGCAGAACTGCGTTAACTCCTGCGGCTCTGTCATAGACTCTGTAGTAGATATGTATCATAGGGACTTAGAAGACAGCCCGATAATCGATAACGAAGTATGGATTGTCACTAACTCGTCATTTGGTACACACAACTGGTTATTTAATAGTAACGTACCATTCCCCTTTGTAACAGTAGAGCGAGAAGAAGGAGATAAAAGACACCCTGTGCAGTACAAAAAAGACTGGTTGATTAGGAACGCATATGCTGTAGTGAAGTGGGTGGATGATAATCAGGAAGTGTGTGACTACGTACGTAACACCTACCCTCATATTGAAGTGGTGCAAGTAATCAATGTACCTGGTGTGGGTTATGAAACTATATCAAATAGTGTACCTAGTACACCTCTATCTACGAAAGACGAGATGATACAGCGTGTAATAGATAGAGTAGGTGAGAAACAGCTACCACTAGATGAACCTAACAAAGTAGTGATATTCAATGGCCCACCACGTTCAGGTAAAGACTTAGCCACTGAGTTCTGCTGTGAATACTTCAACGGTACGCACGCATCGATGAAAGCATCTCTGATTAAACTCACTGCTGACACACTCGGGGTAACAGTTGAGGAGTTCTTACACCACTATGATACTAAGTGTGATGACAAAACTTACAAGGAGTCTGGTTGCGTTTGGGTAAAAGACCTACCTATGTACCCCCTGAATGGTGAATTTATATCTAAACGCGATGCTCTCATCTACGTGTCTGAGGGTATAATCAAACCTACGTTTGGTGATGAGGTATTTGGTAAACTAGCAGCGGATAGCCTACCCGACGGGTTAGTATTCTTCAGTGATGGTGGTTTCCCTGATGAGCTGAAACCTATCGCTGACAAAGTAGGTATCGAAAACATGCTGATTGTTCACATCAAAAGAGAGGGCTGCACTTTTGAAGGAGACAGCCGTGACTACGTTAATGTCGATGGTGTTAAAACTGTAGTTGTAGAGAACACGACGTTAGGTAAGTACCTAGCTGACGTAGCTGAAGTAGTTAGCCTACATTTAAAGGCGCATTAATGAGTAGAATACTACACTTTAAAGCACGTACACCGGATTAATGAGTAGATAGATACACTTTAAATCAAATAGGAGAAGCGGCATAACAGCCGCTTTTTTATTGCTCGGTTTTATGTATGAATATGGCGTCAGGGAAACGCACATCTTCAGTTGCTTTACCTTTGACTGCAAACGTTACTATCGTTGAATTCTCTTTCAGTTCAGCAGATACTATAGTTACATCGGTGATCGGAACCTTCCAATCAAATGCACATTTCAATTTCAAATCTATTACAGCCATACTATCACCATGAACGTTACGAGAAAAAAGAACAACCCTATGCAAAAAATATCTTCACGTTTAGACATAACTATTTACCTCGAAACATTTCAATCAAGTCAGTTACAAAGATGTAGCAAAGAAAAGACCACCAAGCCACAATTATTAAAAAGCTTAGTATGTGTATTACAATCATAACTATTTACCTCTCACGCATTGAATGAGCGCTATCACAATAATAATGGGGCCAAAAAGTAAATCGATTACTACACCGAAAAACAATTCAGGTAAGTTAGGGAAGCAAGGTTTGTATTTTTCAATCTCTGCTACCACACCTACCGTTGCCGCGATTACTGAAAGACCTAGATATAAATATAAGATGCACATGTTCGTTACCTCGTTAATTGGTTCTCTGTAATCATCGTATACAACCTTACCATTGTCAAATATAAATTAAATTTGACTTAACTATTAATCACGGCTAAATTAATATAGAACCAAACAACTTAATATAGAACCAAACAACAAATAGAGGTTAAACATGGCTGAATATAGTTTCGATCTGGGCAAAGCAATCAAAACGCTTAAGGCGCAGAAAGGTGTTACAAATGAAGATTTAGCGAAAGCGATGCGAGTATCTGAAGTCACTATATCCCAGTGGATAAACGGCAAGCAAATCCCTAGTATCCTAAGAGCACAGATACTTTGTTACACTTATGATTTAATTTTTTCTGATTTCATTGAATGGGGTGAGAGCTATGGGTAGGTTTAACTACGAGAACGAAGTACTCGACCAAATACCATTGACAAAGAGGGAACGTTTAGTACTTGGTGCGGTAAGGTCTCACGGTGTGACTAAAGCAGCCGCTGAGAGTATTGGGTTTAACTTCAACACTTACAGGCGAACTCTTGAGGTTATCCGCAAGAAAGCAGCTAAGTCTGTACACGACCTGCACGATGCGTCTGGTCACCAGTTTATACCTGATGGTTACCACGTTAAGGGCTCATCGAGCCAAGTACGTAATGCTGACGGCCTGATCACATGGATTAAGACTGATAAAGATAAAGACCGTCAACGCCAACTCATACTGGAGGGTATGGTAGCTCTTGCCAAGGAGCTACCGAAAGTTGAAGCAACGGAAGAAGTGCATACCGATTACCACAAAAACCTCGCAGTGTATCCCCTTGGTGACCCGCATATAGGTATGATGTCATGGGAACCTGAAACAGGGCAAGACTGGGACATTAAGATCGCAAAGAAAGCTTTCACCACGGTATTCGATAGGTTAGTGAAGACAGCTCCACCCTGCGAAGAAGCGGTGATAGCTAACCTCGGTGACTACTTCCATGCAGATAACATGGAGGGTGTAACCTCTCGGTCAGGTCACAGCCTAGACGTTGATGGCCGCTTCAGTAAAATGATTGAAGCGGGTATGTTTATAATTCGCCGCATGATCGATTCCGCATTGGCACACCACAAAAATGTAACAGTGATTAATGTGATCGGTAACCACGATGATACCAGTTCTCAGTGGTTATCCGTTGCACTGCAAGCTATGTACGAAGATGAACCACGTGTAACAGTGCAACCCAGTACTAGTCCTTTCAACTATTATGAATTCGGTAAAAACTTAATAGGCTACCACCACGGACATACGTGTAAGATGCAGAATTTACCTGGTGTCATGGCGGCCGACATGCCACAAGCTTGGGGTCGTACTACTTATAGGTTCTGGCATACGGGTCACATCCACCATGATAGCATGAAAGAATACCCAGGTGTTAAAGTTGAGTCGTTCAGAACCTTAGCAGCTAAGGATGCTTACGCTACGTGGGGTGGGTATCGAGCTGGTCAAGACTGCAAATGTATCATCTACGATCCTGAACATGGGGAAGTAGAGAGACATACCGTTAACTTAGGGATGGTGAAACTATGAAATATTTACTAATGTTATTCGTCGTTATCATGACAGGGTGCAATGCTACAAGCTTCGAGCGTGTAAGTGTCGAGTCTGATTACAAACAAGCTGAGGGCCTTCTCATCCACACCGACGAAGAGATCGGGGCTTTGACGAAAGAGTCATTCAGGGAGGGTACAAGTTACGGTGTATGGTTAGCTGCTGAGTTGTGTTTATCCCAAGGGCAGTTCACTGTTAGAGGTCGAGTGTATACCTGTAAGCTGACTGGACAAACTTTTTAAAAATAAAACTTGACCTAATGTAAAGTTAGGTAATACTTAAGTTAACGAGAGAGGTGTTATGAAATATTTAATCATTATACTGGTAATGTTGTTGACAGGATGCGTTACCACCACAGACCAAATGATGAAGCATAACAAGCTGCATTGTAACGGTGAAGGTTTCCAAACTTACTACGATCTTGACAGCCGCATATCATTTACATGTGCTGGTGGCCAAGACTTCTATATTAAGG
>TARA_R110002074_G_scaffold93784_2_pt1 | contig 16002 bp, 17 predicted proteins | sample TARA_R110002074 | Tara Oceans TARA_R110002074 (sample SAMEA4397215) | marine metagenome | biome: Polar Biome; feature: [MIX] marine epipelagic wind mixed layer (ENVO:01000061); material: water (ENVO:00002006), including particulate matter (ENVO:01000060) such as... | depth 10-100 m
TATTTTGGTGTGAGATTTTAAGGGGGTTCTGGGGGATGGCGCTTACTTAAGTGGTTATTGCCACGCCATGAGCCTGCCGAAGGGGTGTTCCAGTATCTGCAAAATCACGCGTCTTGCGCGTTTCGACAACGAGCGTCATGATTGTGGATATTTGGCTTAAGGGAGTGTCATGGGGTTTACTAGCCTTAACGCTAAAAAAACCTGAGTCTCGCTTGTTTGTCGAGATCAGGTTTTTTGTTGCTGGTTTCTTAAGGTAGCTTACTTATTCAGGAGTAGCACATTCGCTTGCAGAAGGGTTCTCTGAACAGCGGACTTTCCAAAGGAGTTTTAATGCCTTAGGGTCCATCTTGCCTTCTTCTTTGAGCGCTAGGCGAATCTCACGACTAAATTTAACTAATTCTTTTTGCGTTGTTTCATCAGTTTTTATCCAGTACTTAGAAGGGATTTCTTTTTCGGCATCAGAAACAAGTTTATTAATGTCTTTCAGTCTACCAACAACATAGTTGCGCATTTTTTCCCCAAAATCAGCAGGGAAAGCATCTTTCTTGGTGATTGTTTGAAGCATGCCGTAGTAAAGGCGGTAATCAAGAATACCGCCTTTCTCGCCAAGGCCGTGATAAAGTTCGAATGTGTTGTAGGCTAGTGCTGGCATGAAGAGTATGTCAATATTGCCGTTATTAAACTGGCCTGAAAAAGTTGCCAGAGATGTGCCTACTGGGGATGCGCCTGCCATATTTGCTAGCTTGTGAGTCTGAGGATCTTCATTTAATACTGATATCTTTTTACCGCTGAAATCCGCAACTGTATCAATAGAGCGATCATTTACGAAAGCAAACATAGAGCCAACTGGCCATGCTGCAACAGCTTCGTATTGACCGTTTGTCATTATTCTTCCAGCTTTAGGGCTGGCAAGTGTAGCAAGTATTTTCCCTAGGCCATCATCAGAAATAATGCCACCTATTGCATCAAGAGTTCCTGCGAATGGTACGAACTGACGAGATAGTATTGCGCTTAAGTGTGCGCCATCGCATACACCAGCTTTAAAATCATTGGCGGCAACTTTTTCATCTGTATATGCAATAAACTCTAGATCTAAGCCCCAAGCAATTGCTTTGGGTTTAAGGTCTGAGTAAAAAGTCATTACAGGTCCATTTTTCCCTACAGGATCCCAAGTGCAGATGCTTTTCTTTTCAAGTGCGAAAGAAAAAGAACTGATAAGAAGCAATATTGCTGTCAGTAGTGTTTTATTTGCCATCATGGCTATTAATCCCCAAATTTAGTTTACAAGTATCAAAACGAGCTGAGAATTTTGGTCTATAATGCGCCGGAGATCAATGCTATTTATGTCCTTATTAGTACTATTTCTCATTATCACTACTTTCAATGTTAAATATTACCTCGGGGCTCGTTACTGGATCTGTTGTGAGGGTGGGGTGATTACTGATTGAACCGGTAGGATGTTTTTGTCATTATACTCTTCCTTTAATTTTGTCCAATTTTTAGCGCACGTAATCTAGGAGTTAAGCTCATGCTAGAGCAAAATAAATTAGTTATTTTTGATACAACCTTGCGTGATGGTGAGCAGAGTCCAGGAGCCTCCATGACAAAGGCGGAGAAATTAAGGATTGCTCGTGCGCTTGAAAAAATGAAGGTAGATGTCATAGAGGCAGGATTTGCGATAGCGAGCAAAGGTGATTTCGATGCAATAAAGTCGATAGCCGATACTATTAAAGAATCGCGAGTGTGTAGTCTTTCTCGGGCCTTAGAAAAAGATATTGAATGTGCGGCGAGTGCTTTGAAGGGGGCCGCAGCATCACGAATTCACACATTTATTGCTACGTCTCCAATTCACATGAAATACAAGCTTCAGATGAATCCCGATGCAGTTGTTGATCAGGCAGTAAAGTCTGTTAAGTTCGCCAGAAATTTTACGGATGACATCGAGTTTTCTTGTGAGGATGCGGGTAGGTCAGAGTTTGAATTTTTATGTAGAATAATTGAGGCTGCTATCGATGCGGGCGCTACAACTATCAATATTCCAGATACGGTTGGCTATGCAATTCCAGATCAATTTGGTCAAACTATTCGAAACTTGCTTAATACTATTCCTAATGCAGATAAAGCTATATTTTCAGTTCATTGTCATAACGACTTAGGTTTGGCTGTTGCTAACTCGTTATCGGCTGTTAGCAATGGTGCAAGGCAGGTTGAATGTACAGTGAATGGTTTGGGAGAGAGGGCGGGTAACGCTTCTCTTGAAGAAATTGTAATGGCTATTAAGACGAGGTCTGACTTTTTTGACTTGAGCACGTCCATCGATACAACCCAGATAGTATCTTCCTCAAGGCTTGTTTCTACTATTACAGGTTTTCCTGTGCAGCCTAATAAAGCAATTGTGGGTGCAAATGCTTTTGCTCATGAATCGGGTATACATCAAGATGGTATTCTAAAGCATCGTGAAACATATGAAATTATGAAGGCTGAAGATGTTGGCTGGAATACTAATAGCTTAGTGCTAGGCAAACACTCTGGCCGTAATGCGTTTAGAAACAGAATTGAAGAATTGGGAATTACACTTGAGTCTGAAACAGAATTAAATGAAGCTTTTTCGGCTTTCAAATCGTTGGCAGATAAGAAGCATGAGATCTTCGATGAGGATCTTCATGCACTTGTAAGTTCAACTAAAAAACTTGAAGAGAATGATAGTTATTCCTTGGTGTGCATGTCTGTATGTTCTGAAACGGGTGTTGTGCCTGTTTCAAAAGTCACTCTTTTGATTGATGGCGATGAGCAGACAGCGGAGTCGGAAGGGGGGGGGCCTGTTGATGCTACATTTAAAGCGATTGAGTCAATTGTTTCCTCAGGCTGTAACCTTCAGCTTTACTCGGTCAACGCGATCACTAGTGGAACAGATTCGCAAGGAGAAGTAACGGTTCGTCTGGAATTAAATGGTCGTATAGTGAATGGCATGGGAGCTGATACAGATATCGTGATTGCTTCAGCGAAAGCATATTTGCATGCCTTAAATATTATGCATAAATACTCGCCTAAAAAACATCCACAAGGTGACGTTTAATTTATCCTATGGGAAATGTACAGGGTCGTCACGATCTTCTCCAAAGTCTTGGTGTTAGTCAATGGTATAGCAAATATGCATTGCCAAATACTGTTATAACCCCAGATAAGCTGTTTCTTAGAGATGAGGAGCTTCAGCGGGATGTACTGGGTGATTCTAGTCTTGAGTCATCAGTTGCTGAGGTTCTAAAGCAGCCTCTGGCCATAAATTCTGTTATGGCAGATCTAACTTCTGAGAAGTCAAGTCTGCCTGGATTAACTGCTGATGCTTCTGGAGCAATTATAAGGCCTGCTACAGTAGTCAGTTTATCTCTATCAATGGCAAGATTTGATGATCTTTTAATCTGCTATGAAAGTATTGTGGGTAGTGTTGGGGGGGTAAAGTTAGAGCAGGCTCTTTTATTATCTATTATCAAGTCGTTAGGCTCAGGTATTGAAGGGGCAAATGAGCTGGATTGTTGTCAGTCTTTCGTTTGGCCGCCCTTTTTGGCAGAGAGCCTTCAGCATGATCAGTCTAAATACTTTGAGCTTTCTTTAAGGTGTTGGCTTGGTTCGCAGGGCTTGGATAGTGTCAGTAGGATTCTGTATTTTGGTTCGAATTATAGTCAGATAGAAAATGTTGTTCTAGAGCTTAGGTCTGAGTCTGAAGCTGGGTTTACTGTTCTTCCTGTGGCTGTGACTTTGTCTGAACTGCTGGGTGCGCCAGTTAAGAAAAAAAGCCTTTGGTCGGTATTATCTTGTGTTGGTGTGTCGAGTGTCTGACATCCTTGGTTCCAGTTTAAAAACCGCCTATAGCTTGCGTAAGATGAATGTTTCCCATCTTGATGAGGTTATGGAGATAGAGTGTTTGGCTTACGAGTTTTCATGGACTAGATCGATGTTTGAGTCTAGCTTGACCTCTAATCATGAATGTTGCTTGTTATATGTCGACAATACAATTATTGGGTATGCCATAATGAGCTTCATTCTCGATGAAGCTCATTTGTTAAATATATGTATTTCCCCAAAATATGAAGGTAGAGGGTTTGGTCGTGTGCTGTTACGAGAGTTAATTGTAAGGGCTGGGTCTAAGGGGAGTTTGTGGCTTTTTTTGGAAGTTAGAATGTCTCACTCTCGTGCTATACAGTTGTATTTCTCTGAAGGGTTTAATGAAGTTGGTGTTAGGCCTAATTATTACCCCTCTAAAAAAGGTCGTGAAGATGCTCTTCTGATGACGCTGGATTTAAGTGTTGATGTGACGGTTTAGTTGCTGGGTGCTCTGTGTGCGCTTGGTTTATATGTTTTTTATAGGGTATTTGTTTTTAAATGTCTCAATTTCTTGAAGAAATAAATAATAGAAGAACGTTCGCGATAATTTCGCACCCTGATGCGGGTAAGACCACGATTACCGAAAAAGTATTATTGTTTGGTCAGGCCATCCAAAAGGCAGGTACTGTAAAGGGTAAGAAAAGTGGTCAGCATGCGAAGTCTGATTGGATGGAAATGGAAAAAGAAAGGGGGATTTCTGTCACTACCTCTGTTATGCAATTTCCATATAACAATTGCTTGGTTAACTTGTTGGATACACCGGGGCATGCAGACTTCTCGGAAGATACTTATCGTACTTTGACTGCTGTTGACTCGTGTTTAATGGTGATTGATGCGGCGAAAGGTGTAGAAGAAAGAACGGTAAAGTTGATGGAGGTGACTCGCTTACGTGATACGCCGATAATCACTTTTATGAATAAGCTGGATCGGGATACTCGAGACCCTATCGAATTGTTGGATGAGGTTGAGAGTGTCTTGGATATTGCGTGCGCGCCAATTACGTGGCCTATAGGTATGGGTAAGGAGTTTAAAGGGGTTTATGACTTATACCGCGATGAAGTAATTCTGTATAAGACTGGTCAAGGGCATAAGATTCAAGAGGCTCGTGTAATTAAAGGTATAGACAATCCAGAACTTGAGTCGTATGTAGGTTTGTATGCTCAGGATTTAAAAGATGAAATTGAGCTGGTTCGAGGGGCGTCGCATGAGTTTGATCACGAGTTATTTTTATCTGGAGATTTAACGCCTGTGTATTTCGGGACTGCTTTAGGAAACTTTGGTGTTGATCATATGCTCAGCGGTCTTACCAAATGGGCGCCAGCACCTATGCCGCGCGCATCTAAAACAAGGCTTGTGAAGCCAGAAGAAGAAAAGTTTACCGGCTTTGTATTTAAAATTCAGGCAAATATGGATCCTCAGCATAGAGATCGCATTGCATTTATGCGTATTTGCTCTGGCGTTTACCAAAAAGGAATGAAGTTTAAACATGTTCGTATTAACAAGGATGTAAGAATTTCTGATGCTGTAACGTTTATGGCGGGAGATCGAGAACATGCGGAGCTAGCTTATCCAGGGGATATAATTGGCGTGCATAATCATGGCACTATTCAAATTGGCGATACCTTTACTGAAGGTGAAGATTTGCACTTTTCGGGGATACCTAATTTTGCCCCTGAGTTATTTCAGCGCATACGTCTCAAAGATCCACTTAAAATGAAGCAGCTTAATAAAGGGCTTATTCAGCTCTCTGAAGAGGGTGCTGTTCAGGTTTTTCGGCCTTTTAAGTCTAATGATTTGATTGTTGGGGCTGTTGGGGTATTGCAGTTTGATGTGGTCGTTCATCGTTTAAGGTATGAATACAAAGTTGAAGCTATTTATGAATCTATAAATGTTGCCACTGCTAGATGGGTGACATCCGATAATCAGGCTAAATTGTCCGAATTTCAGAAGAAGTGCCATGATAACTTAGCTCTGGATGGTGGTGATAACCTAAGTTACGTGGCTCCCACTATGGTTAATCTCCAGTTGGCAGAAGAGCGTTATCCAGATATAAAATTTAGAAAAACCAGAGAGCATTGATCGGAGTGTTTGCTGATACCCACTGTCATCTTGATTTTGAAGGCTTCTCGGGTCGCCTTGAGGGCTTAAAAGGTGCGATGACGGAGGAGTGTTTGGCGATGGTGGTGGTCCCTTCCGTTGCTGTTTCAAATTGGAATAAGATTGTTGACTTGTGCGATAAGGATGAACGTTTTTTTTATGCTTTAGGTTTGCATCCTTATTTTATTGAGGACCATAAGATCTCAGATGTTCTAGCTTTAGAAGAGAAAATGTCGGTACTAAGTGCTATTAAAGAGGCTGGTTTGGTTGCGGTGGGTGAGATTGGTTTGGACGCAACCCAGCCTGATATTGATAAGCAGCTTAAGTTATTTGAGATGCAGCTAGGTCTGGCTCAAAAATATAAGCTTCCCGTTATCGTTCATGTTCGAAAGTTGCATTCTCTGGTCATTAGTACGCTGAAAAAATTCTCATTGGTTGGAGGGGTTGTTCATGCTTTTTCGGGTAGTTATGAATTGATGATGAGCTATATTAATTTAGGCTTTAAAATCGGTGTTGGTCCAGTGATCACTTGGGGAGCATCTAATAAAACAAGAGCAGCTTTAGTAAAGGCGCCAGTAAGTAGTCTTGTTCTTGAAACGGATGCGCCAGATATGTTTGTAGCTGGTATTGATAAATCACAAGCAAGTCCTCTTGATGTAATGAGGGTGTTTAGTGTGTTGAATGAGATGCGGCCTGAGTCTCGATGTGATTTGATGGAGCATTTATGGGCTAATTCACTTCATTTATTTAACAAAAGCGCGGGTAGTGTTAAAAATTTAAAAAGTACTGGTAATTAAGTTGATTTTTATATTACAATTCGCGCCCTAAAAAATTATCGGTATGTTTTTGAGTCAGCCCCGTCTCCTAATCATGCTGGAATGCAGAAACACCTAATTAATTTACTTATTAGGGTTGGTAAGCTCAAAAGAGCATAAAAGGCGAAATTAAATGAAAACGTTAAGTGCAAAACCAGAAAGCGTAAGGCGCGACTGGTACGTAGTCGATGCAGCAGGCAAAACACTTGGTCGCTTATCAAGTGAAATTGCGAGCCGTTTAAGGGGCAAGCATAAGCCAGAATATACACCTCATGTAGATACAGGCGATTATATCGTTATTGTAAATGCAGAGAAAATTGCAGTAACCGGTAAAAAAATGAGTGATAAAATCTATCACAGGCATACTGGTTATATTGGTGGTTTAAAATCAATATCGCTTGATAAATTGATTGTGAAAGCGCCAGAGCAAGTTATTGAAATCGCAGTCAAGGGGATGCTTCCAAAGGGTCCTTTAGGTCGTGAAATGTTTAAGAAGTTGAAAGTGTATGCCGGTGAAAATCACCCACATACTGCTCAGCAGCCACAAGCTTTAGAAATTTAACGGAAGGCGATTATGTCAATTACATACAATTATGGTACAGGTCGTCGTAAATCTTCAGCGGCGCGCGTTTTTATGAAGTCTGGTGGCGGAAATATTGAAGTTAATGGACGGCCATTGGATAAGTTTTTTGGTCGTAAGACAGCTCAAATGGTTGTTAGGCAGCCTCTTGAGTTGCTATCTTTAGCTGATAAGTTTGATTTAAAAATCACTGTTAAAGGTGGTGGTACTACTGGTCAGGCAGGTGCTATTCGTCATGGTATTGCTAGAGCGCTTATGCAATATGATGAGTCTTTAAGAGCGCCGTTGCGTGAAGCTGGCTGGGTTACTCGTGATGCGAGATCGGTTGAGCGTAAGAAAGTTGGTCTACGTAAAGCTCGTAAGAAGCCGCAGTTCTCTAAGCGATAAATTACAAGAGCTGGAAAAACGCTTGTCAGCTTTTGTTGTCAGGCGTTTTTTTTTATCTGTAAATCTTGGTTAATATGCTTGAAATTGACTAAAACGGTTGAAGCATGCTTGCAATTTAATTACTATCGCTGGTGTTTTGTTATAAGCGGATAGTAATAGATGTCGAGCTTATTTATAGAAAGCGAATCATGAAGTTTACAGTTCATGAGAGCAATAACTAAAACTACTTTTAATCGTGGTTGTATTTGGGAGATGCCTGTATGAGTGATGGCGAAGTTAACGCTGGCCGACGTCGATTTTTAATTGGTGCTACCTCGGTAGTTGGTGGAGTTGGTGTAATAGGGGCGGCTGTTCCTTTTGTTGCTTCTTGGAATCCAAGTGCAAAAGCGAAAGCTGCTGGAGCGCCTGTAAAGGCAAGTATCGGCAAGTTGGAGCCGGGACAACGAATAACAATTGAGTGGCGAGGAAAGCCTGTTTGGGTTGTTCGTCGTACACAAGAAATGTTAGATAATATTGATAAGTTGTCTGATGAATTACGAGACCCTGACTCAGTAGTCCCTCAGCAGCCTGAATATATTACAGGCGTGTATCGTTCAGCTAAGCCAGAGTATGCAATTATTGTCGGTATTTGTACGCATTTAGGGTGCTCCCCGCAATTTGTCCCAGAAGTGAAACCGCAAGAATTTGATCAGGATTGGGTTGGTGGTTTTTTCTGCGCATGTCACGGTTCTCGTTTTGACTTGGCAGGTCGGGTTTTTAAAGGTGTTCCTGCGCCAAAAAACTTGGTGGTACCTCCCCATAGATATATAGATGATCAGACGGTTGTAATAGGTGAAGATGAGGTACAAGGCTAATGCAAAAGCTAATTAATTGGATAGACGAGCGCTTGCCAATAACGGAAGCATTTGAAAATCATATGAGTAAGTATTACGCACCAAAAAACTTTAATGTTTGGTATATTTTTGGCGTGCTTTCAATGGTTGTGCTGGTTAATCAGTTGTTGACGGGTATATGGTTAACAATGAGTTATAATCCTACTGCTGAAGGCGCTTTTGCTTCAGTTGAATATATCATGAGAGATGTTGAATATGGTTGGTTATTGAGATACCTACATTCAACAGGTGCATCTGCATTTTTTATTGTTGTTTATCTTCATATGTTTCGTGGGCTGATGTATGGCTCCTATAAAAAGCCGAGAGAACTGATTTGGATTTTCGGTATGGCTATATACTTGGCTTTAATGGCTGAGGCTTTTATGGGTTATCTGTTGCCTTGGGGGCAAATGTCATACTGGGGGGCTCAAGTAATTGTTAATCTTTTTGGTGCGATTCCCTATATAGGTGAAGGTCTTTCATTGTGGATTCGTGGGGATTATTTGATTTCTGGCGTCACCTTAAATCGCTTCTTCGCGCTCCATGTTGCTGCTTTACCTATCGTTATTCTTGCATTAGTTGTCCTGCATATACTTGCTTTACACACTGTTGGATCTAATAATCCTGATGGGATTGAAATCAAGAAAAATAAAGATGAAAATGGAATTCCAAAGGATGGTATCCCCTTCCACCCTTTTTATAGTGTTCATGATTTAGTAGGTATTGTTGTTTTCTTGTTTGTGTTTTGTGGTGTTGTCTTTTTCTTTCCTGAAATGGGTGGCTATTTCCTTGAAAAACCTAACTTTGAGCCTGCAAATTCACTTAAAACGCCCGAGCATATCGCTCCAGTGTGGTATTTTACGCCATTTTACGCAATGCTGAGGGCTGTGCCGCATGCATTTTCGGGTGTCATTGTGATGGGTGGGGCGATTGCGATTTTGTTTGTATTGCCTTGGCTTGATAGAAGTCCTGTGAAGTCTATTAGATATAAAGGGTGGATGAGTAAGCTTGCTTTGGCGCTTTTGGTAGTTTCATTTGCCGTACTTGGTTACTTGGGTGTGGTCGCTGCAACTCCGGAGAGAACGATATTGGCTAGAATTCTCACCGCTGTTTATTTTGCTTATTTTATTTTAATGCCTTGGTTCACACGTATTGAGAAAACAAAGCCGGTTCCAGAGAGGGTGACAGGATGATTAAAAGAATAGTTTTAACTGCATTTCTATCTATATGCTCTTTGGGTGTAAATGCTGCGGGAGGATCTGCGATTCCTCTTGATCATATTAAGACAAATATTTCTGATAAAGAATCTTTACAGAGTGGCTTGTCTACTTTTATGAATTACTGTTTTGCATGTCATTCTATGCAATATGCTCGTTATGAAAGGGCTGCAGTAGATTTAGATATTCCTCAAAAAGTTTTTGAAGAAAATCTGCTTGTTGGTGATACCAAAATAGGTCAGTTGATGACAATTTCTATGGCTGAAGATCAGGCAAAATTGTGGTTTGGTAACCCTCCTCCTGATTTGACTTTAAGTGCTCGGCTTAGAGGTGGCGATTGGTTATATAGTTATATGAGAGGGTTTTATGTGGACTCTAAACGGCCTTATGGTGTAAACAACGTTGTTTTTAAAGACGTTGGCATGCCTCACGTGCTTGCAGGGCTTCAAGGTGTTTGTGCTGAGGCGCCTGAATTAGGTGTTGAGCCTGTTGTGGATCCATTAAGTGGTAATGTCGTCAAGCAAAGCGGCTGTTATGAATTTGCAACTGAAGGCTCCTTATCTCCTGAAGAATATGACCTTGTGATTCATGACTTGGTTAACTTTTTGACTTATGTGGGTGAGCCATCAAAATTAGAAAGTGAGCGTATCGGGAGAAATGTCTTGATATTCTTGGCCTTCTTATTTGTTTTTGTATATTTCTTAAATAAAGAATATTGGCGAGAAATGCATTAGTATTGCTGTTTAATACTAAATATAGGCCGTTAATGCTTAGCTTTAACGGCTTTTTTTGTTGTCACGATAGTATTTTTAACTGTGCGTGATGAAAGCGTGTATAATTTCGCCAAATTTGATTCTGGGTATGTTCCGGATAATTAGTTTATCGATAGATTGAGGTTGAATATGGGAGTTGTGACTAAGCGTTCATCAATGACATTTTTTTCAGATGGGAATAGTCATTATAGCCATCGGGTGAGGATTGTTCTTGCTGAAAAAGGCGTGGCTGTAGATGTTGTGAATGTTGATCCAGATAATAAGCCAGCGGAGCTTGCAGATCATAATCCTTATAATGATCTGCCGACATTAGTTGATCGAGATCTCGTGCTTTATGAGTCTGATATTATGATGGAGTATTTAGATGAGCGTTTTCCTCATCCTCCGTTATTGCCTGTTTATCCTGTTGCCAGGGCGCAGAGCCGCCTTATGATGTATCGCATTAGAAAGGACTGGAGTCGTCTTGCAGATGCAATTTTGGCAGACCCTGAGTCTAAAAAAGCTGATTCATACAGAAAAGAACTAAAAGAAAGCTTGATTTCTGCAGCACCTATATTTGCAGAGATGCCATTCTTTATGAGCGAAGAGTTTACTATTGTGGATTGCTGTGTTTCTGCATTACTTTGGCGCTTACCTGTTATGAATATTGAATTGGATGATGTTCAGGCAAAACCTATTTCAAAGTATATGGATAGAATGTTTACGCGTGAATCATTCAAGGTGAGCCTATCAGAACTTGAAAAAGAAATGCATCACTAGAAAAGAGCTGATTGAGAGGGTGAATGATGACTCCTAGTCGACCATATTTGGTTAGAGCGCTGAATGACTGGATTTTAGATAATAATATGACGCCATATGTTGTCGTGGATGTTGATGTTCAGGGCGTTATTGTGCCGACTGATTACGTGACAAATGGTCAAATTATTTTAAATATAAGTCCATCTGCAGTGAATGACCTGTCGGTGGGTGCTGACGCAATTTCTTTTAGGGCAAGGTTTGGTGGCGTTCCAATGGATGTGTCAGTTCCAATTGTGGCTATAATGGCTATATATGCCAAAGAAAATGGCCAAGGTATGGTGTTTGGTGCTGAGCCAGGAGCGCCTGAGCCGCCAAACCCGAATGACCCTAATCCACCGCCAGCTAAAAAAGCTGAGCATTTACCCCATAAGCCATCTTTAAAGATCGTTAAGTAGTTGCTTAGTCTGTGCCACCAAATAGAGTCGCCTCTAATTGGTGGCACAAGCTGTTAACAATTAATAGTTGTATTTCTATTACTCTCGCTACGGATTGGCTATCTATTTGTATATCTATGTCATCCGATTGAAGAATGGCAGATACTTTTCCTGACTTAAATCCTGATATGCTTATGATGCTAATATCTTTTTCATGCGCTGCTTGTATTGCTTGAACTATATTGCTGCAATTCCCATCTACTGATAATGTGACGAGAGTGTCTCCTTCTGATCCAAGGGCGCTTATTTGGTTGGCAAAAGCTTGATGGTGACTATTACTTTTGCTTATAGATAATATGCTGGTTGGATCTAATGATAAGTTTATGGCCGGAAGGCTTGGTCTGGCAAATTCTTGTTGGTTTAATAGTGATGTGCTAAGTATGCTGCCTATCGGGTTTGAAAGACCATTTCCGCAAATTATTATTTTACTGTCACTTAGTAGTGTTTCAGTGAGCTTTGAGCAGGCTTGGTCTATATTAGGGCTAATATTCTCGATGTTTGCAGCTGTGGTATCAATGGCTTCACATAAGTAATTTGTTATATGTGCTAAGTCTGTCATGTATTTTCCTGTCTTTTTATTTTAACTAAATGCATTCTTGATCCAGTTAATTTCTATGTCGCCTCTTGCTGTTGGTTTAATTGATACCACATCAAAGCGAGCATTCGTATGCCATAAATTAAATTTTGCTATGTAATGTTGGGCGGTAAGATTAATCTTATCTTGCTTGCGTTTAGTTATTGTCTCTTCGGGTGTGCCGAATCTAGAGTTTTTTCTGTATCTGACTTCTACGAATACGAGTGTGGTATTGTCCAGTACGATCAGATCGATTTCACCTTTTCGAATGTGGTAATTTCTATCTTTTATTTTACAGCCTTGTTGGTAAAGATATTTCTCTGCTATCTGTTCGTAAGCATGTCCTTTGCTGAGCATTATGCTTAGTCCTCCTTGGCACGGTTTTTCAATAGAGTGGCTTTGCCTCTTTTAAATACGACAAGTTCTAGGTCTCTTTCTACTATGCCGGACTGATTGATTGAAAGTGTTCCAGTGTAGCCCTGGATTTGGCTGTTTTGTATTTCTTTTAATAGTTGTAATCTCGGTGATAAATTGAATGCGTCAGCGCCTAGTGCATAGAATCGTGAGTAGTCTGTTCTTGCATTGGGTATGGCATTTATAATTGTACTTTTTATTTCAATGGAATTGCTTAGCATCCAGGGCATCTCAATGAAATGTATGTTGTCTAAGTCGTTTTTTTGATCATCTGTTTGGTGTATCTGCGAGCTGGAGTAAATGGGTAGGTCTTTAGCGTAGTGGTATGCAAATAAAGGGTTGAGTTGTTTGGCAACGGTTGGTTTTGCTAGCATAAAGATAGCATCTATATCTTTGCGACGTCTAGGCTCAAATTCAAAGTTTAAGTTGGTTATTCGTTGTATTGTTCTTTTGCGTTGAAGGCTCAAATCTGTACCAAGCAGTTTGGCGACAGAGGGCGATAAGGTCTTTTGGTTGTCATAGTAAACGCTTTCTATAATCTGGCTTTGTTGTTCCTTAAGTGCTTTAAGTAAGGAATCATGAATTCTGGAGCCCTGTTCATTTTCTGGTCCTATATAAGCGATCTTGCTTAATCTTTGTGAGCTTAAGTACTTTGAAAGTTGGCGTATTTCAGTGTCAGGATTTAAACCAAATTGAAATAGGTTATCTTTAGGGTGAGCTGGTTGATAGGTGTCATCCAGGTAGTTTAATGCCAGCGTAGGGCTGAGTGATAAATCTATGTTTGAAAGCTTATTTACATTTTTTTTTGTCAGAGGGCCGACAATTAACGCTTGTTCTTTTAGTGCAACCTTATAGAGCTCTTCTATGGTGTTTATATTAGTATCAAAAAAAGCTAGCTTTACAGGTTCAGATTGTGATGATGAAAGTGCGTTATAGTAAGATGCTGTAAAGCCATCTCTTACGGCTTTTCCTACTGGTGAAACTGGGCCAGTGAAAGGGAGGGCTAGTATAATGGTGGATGCTTTTGACTCTGGTAATTTGGATAATAAGGCGATTTCCCTAGGGGGGTCTAAAGATGCGGGATGATTAGGCCACTTGCGTTGCCACTCTCTGAGAGCGGTGTATTGGCTTTCAAGGTTTATCTCATGTTGCAGTATTGTTCTTGCTAGCTCAATCCATGCGATGACATTGGTATCATTATTGTCGTATTTGAAGTTATACAGTTCAATCGAGTCTATGGCGCGCAGGTGAGCCCAAACCTTCTCGTTGAGTTCTGCGTTAGAAAGTGGTGCAAGTACGCCTGCATATTCGATTAATAATGTGGCGCTTTTAATTCTATTGCTTTGTTTTTCAAATGCACTGGCTAATAACGGAATGATGGTTTTAAGTGTATCTATATTTGCCCTGTTTAAATTGCTTTGTTCGAATAGCTCAATTGCTTTGTCTACGTGCCATGGCAGGTCTTCATATATGCCAAGCTTTAGGTTTGCTTCAAGCAGTTCAATTGAGGTGGCAGGCGTACTTGTTGCGTAATTTATGTTTTTAAGGATAGCGCTACTTTGAGCTATTAGCCTGTTCAAATAGTATTGATTAGCGGCTTTTAGTTGTAGCTTTGTTTTGAGGGTGATGTCGTTGGTTGCTTTGGCTTGTTGTAACAGATTTTCAGGACTCACTTGTAAAGCGCTTTGACGTATTTCAGGTTCTGAGTCTTGAACGTTGCGACTGCTTGTGCTGCAAGCGGTTAGGGTTGAAATAATTAATACTGATAAGATAAGTGTTATGAATGATTTCATTGTGGAGTCTGTGGTCTAATGGCAATTAATGCTTATTTTATGTGAGGGGGTAAGAATTGGAAAGCGCGATTTACATAGTTGCGACTCCTATTGGTAATTTATCGGATATTACCATAAGGGGTGTGGAGATTCTTCGTAATGTTGATGTCATTGCTGCGGAAGATACAAGGCACACTAGGCGGCTTTTAGATCACCATGGGATTACGGCAACATTAATCGCTTATCATGAACACAATGAGTCTGATAAAGCGCTTTCTTTGATTAATTCTGTGCGCAGCGGGCAGTCTATAGCGTTGGTGTCTGATGCGGGGACACCGCTTATTTCAGATCCTGGGCACACATTAGTTGCCTTGGCAAAAAAAGAAAATGTTAAAGTGGTGCCTGTTCCCGGCCCCTCGGCATTAGTAGCTGCTCTTAGTAGTAGTGGCTTGCCGTGTGGTCGATTTATATATGAAGGCTTCCTGCCGGTTAAGCGCAAGGCTAAGTGTGATATTTTAGAAAAATTTCGGTATGAGTCTCGTACTACTGTGTTCTACGAGTCTCCTCACAGGATTCTTAATACGCTTGAAGTTCTTGCTGAGTTGTTTCCTGGTCGTCGTTTGGCAATAGCAAGAGAACTGACTAAACGATTTGAAACGATAACTCAAGGTACTGTGGATGAATTGTTGGCTTGGACGGCCTCAGATGGTGATCAGCAAAAAGGTGAATTTGTCTTGGTTTTGTCGGGGGCTGATGAGGTTTATGATGAGGATGTCGGTTCTCAAGAAAAATTACTTGTTAGACTGATAGAGTATTTACCTCCCAAGAAGGCGGTTCAGTTAGTTGTTGAGTTTTTTGGTGGTGATAAAAAAGTGCTTTACGAAAAAGCTGTGCGCATTAAAAACTCAGATAACTGAATATTTCACTCCACTTTGCTAACGAGTGAATTGCAGTTCATTTTTTTATCGTGCAAAATGTATACAATGACTTACATTCGGTAACCAATATTATTTTAGATAGTATCCTTATGAACAATATAAAACTAAGAATTTGTAAAACTATAGGGTTGTTTTTATGCTTGCTTCTAAGCAGGTTTGTTTTTGCGTTCGAGTTGCTTTCAGAAAGCGCGATGGGTTCTGTATCTGCTGTGTCCGCTAATACAGCGGAAGAAATTGTTAATGTTGCCGGTTCTTCTGCTGCTGGCCTAAGGGTTGATGATGGCTACGAGGTCTTGCCGTTTAAAGTAAGTGTTCAGGTTGGCTTGTCGGAAACGGATGAGGTATCTACAGATTTAAGCTTTTCGCTTGTTCAAGAAGTAGATTCTTGGGTGGAGAATCTCACCCAACGAAATGACATTATTGAGTCTACTAATTTTGAGGTTGGGTAT
>TARA_R110002074_G_scaffold59983_5_pt1 | contig 15989 bp, 10 predicted proteins | sample TARA_R110002074 | Tara Oceans TARA_R110002074 (sample SAMEA4397215) | marine metagenome | biome: Polar Biome; feature: [MIX] marine epipelagic wind mixed layer (ENVO:01000061); material: water (ENVO:00002006), including particulate matter (ENVO:01000060) such as... | depth 10-100 m
ATCTGCTCCATTTGCTACAGCTGACACAGCCCCGCCTCCGGCTGGAGAGGTGCCCGTTGTTAGTTGGATATCATCACCCGAATCAGTTCTAAAGTATAGTTCACAGGGTGTTGCTGTCTTTGTCCAAATCTGGCCATACGCTGCGGTGTCTGCATCTGCAGCAGCCTGTTCTTTGAGGGTAATCGTTCCCTCAACTGTCAGTTTTGTCTTGGGGTCAGCCAAGCCTATTCCAACTTTATCTGTGGCATCATTGACGACTAGGGTGGTCCCATCTATATCTGCTCCAGTTCTTACTGTTAGCTCTGCTACTGTGGTGTTGCCACCAAGGGCATACGGTCTTACTACTGACATAATCTATTCCTCCCATATCAAATGTGAATCTGCATCGACGGTACAAGTACCTGTATCCACCAGATACCAAACATACACAGTATCATTGGTATCATTATAGATTGGATACTCAAAGACAAAACTGACACTACCAGTAGCAACATCTTGACCAAGAGTAAAGGCTCCTGTTCCATCAGCAAGGACTTTATTGCCAGCAGCATCCTTGGTTATCTTCAAGGTCATATTGGCTGCTGAAGATGCAATGCTACTTACCCATACAGTTATCTGCTTGAACTTTCCAACGAAGGGTGCTCCAGCTGGGAAGCTACCCAGTGATACTGTATGTTTCCTGTCTGTATGGTAACTGGTACTAACACTAGCAATGGCACTGTCCATTGGTACGGGGTGGATAAAACTATTAACTCTCATTATTTCTCCTTCTCTCTTTTGAGTTCTTGTAATATGGTTTGAATACGAAATTCATTCCGCTTGATTAATTCTCGTTCATCAACTGAACGAAGGCTTGTCTCGGCTCCCAAGAAATACAACAAGGCATTGGGGTCAGCAAATCTACGAAGCTGTTGCTCACGCAGGCTTGCATCATCTTGGTCAATAGCCATAAATGCTTTTGTGTAATCCTTGGGGCCTCTATTTAATCCTATCAACAATGTACCAAGAGAGAACAAGGCATACTTTCTTGCACCTTGCTTGCTCATTTCCCATTGCTGTTGTTGTCCTAACCCAGCTGTAAAGGTTGGGTCTTGTGGTCTTCTCTTACTTGGTTTGATTGGTTTTAATTGAAACATCTCTTTGTACATTGGCCACATTCCAGTATCTTTTAGAAGATAAATATCTTCTGGAGGAACCTTCTTGCTGTATCTGTCTGTCAGCATTTTCAATAAATGTTCTAGCTCAGGTCTAAGATTAACTCCACCAATTAATTTTTCAAATGCTGTTTGTAAATCTGGCTCACCAACGACAAAGCCTGCACTCCTGGTAGCCAACATCAATAACGTTTCAAAGGATTCAACATATGGATTGCTAAACCCATAGGTGAAAGCAGGTAACTCATCAATCATTCCTTTGTAAAAAGAATACATCCTGCTCTTTCCATCATCACCACTATACAACCAAGCTGCACTTTCCTGTTGCTGTCTCATCGAAGCACGAGCTATCTTGGCCATAAAGTTATGTCCTAAGTTTTGGGTTATCCCCTTGGCTGTCAGGTTGATCAACTCTGTTGTTATCTGTCGGGTGAAAGACCAGAACCATACATACTTTTCAAACATAGAACGCTCTGCTCTACCAATCGAACCATAGTCTAGCAAGCTACGCTTGGATATAGCAATGGCTTGTTCCAATGGTAAATCATCTTGCAATGCAGAATAGAAGGTAGCACGTCTAAATGTTTGGTCTTGTCCATCAGCTACCCTAGACCATAACCCACGTTGATCTGGTCGTACCTTACTCCATATCCACTCAGGTATGGTTAATGGTTTACCACTGATATTCAAACCGACATTACTCATTGCCTTTGTTGCTGTACGTTCTTGAAGCTCCACTTTGAATCTACTCAGCCCCAGATTGTATGTGCTTTCCAATTGGCGTAACTCAGCAGCAGTGTATTCTCTTCCACCTTTACTGGTAAATACAACAGCATCATCTGGGTATCGGGATATTCCAATTGCTTTCATATGCAATGGACCGAGTAGTCCAGCCCTCAATGATCGTTGTGGGCCAACAGTACCAGCCATAATAGCATTGGCAGTAAAAACATTCTGGCCTAGATATCTAGGCTGTGGAGCATAGATACCAGCCAACAATCCACCAGTAGCAATACGACGTGTTGCCTCCAATGCCGAACCAAGAGTAGACAAAATTAAAGCTCCGACTTCATTATCTTTAATGCGCAATGTTTCCAGCATCGTCTTTAGTTTTGTAGTTTTGGCCAAGGTTTCCAAGTTGGAAATAGTCTTTACCATTCCAGCACCATACATCATTTCAATGTTGGTACCTTTTATTCGAGTAAACATAGGAAGATTGGCTGATAAACTATCAATCATATCATCACCAACAGCAACACCATTAGCCCGAAAGAAGTCCTCTGTATTGCGAAGAACATCTTCCATTATTCCCATAGCTGGGTCAGCGTAATACTTACCATCAACCGGAAAGCCTTTGAAATATACATCCCATATTCTTTCCTTGGCATCCTTGACTACATTCAATCGAACACTCTGAGGTATACCCAGTTCTGCTAATGGTTGGAAGATTAGATCAAACAAATCATCCACAGCATTGTCTACTGCAATGAATGGTTCTGCCAGTATCTCTTGGAGTTGGTCTCTTGCTGTTGTTAGGTCAGGTTTTAGAGTTCTTTGTCCTAGGTTTTTTCCACCCCAGACAGCCTGTACCCAACGACTTAGATCAGAACGTTTCTTGGCTCCAATCTTAGACATTGTATTAAAATGTACATTAGCTATTCGAGTTCCAGGTCTTAAGGTCAATGCTTGTGCAATAAACTGTCCAGCTTCATTGCCTTCTCTACCACCAAACGCTGCATATGCAAAGCCATCAACAACATCCTCTATAATATCATCATAGGTTTGTACCAATGGTTGTAGATTCAATTGCAAATCAGACCCCAGATAGTTGGGTATCATATCGACACCATACTCAGGATTGGTTTGTATGAATGTTTTCATTTCATCATTCACAATCTGTGCTTGTCGTATACCCAAGATGTATTCTTGGATGGGTAAGCTGGTTGCTTGCTTACGATTTATCCCAAACAAACCTACTGTCTTTAATCCTTGTCCTTTAAATAATCCTTCTGCTTCTAACCGTTCTGTAATCTCTAGGAAGTTAGAATAATTAATATCCAAAAGAGAAGAACCACGAGAGGAAAAAACCTCCAATCGTCTGGAAGGTTCAGCAATGCCATACAGTTCACGAATAACTTCACTATGATATGGTTTAGCATCAACAGCAATCTTAGTATATAAATCACTACCATAATATGTAGACAATAATGCTTTCCATTGATCACTTTTATGGAGATACGTATTGTAATCCAAAATTAATTCTCTTAATTCTATATCAGATATATTCTTCATCCCATCATATTCACGATCGATGTATGCTTTTATTTGTTTTCGATATCGTTCTTCAACAAACGTATTGAGATACTTTTTCCAATCTCCTTGGAAACCTCTTTCTACAAGTTCATCTGTGGTACGAATTATTTCTTCTTCAGTTACTTTCCAAGCTCGGAATGTCATATCATCCAATGCTTCTATTGGATTTCCATATTCATTCGACAATCGTTTCAGCTCATCATCAAATTGATTACCCACTTGATCAATCTTTGCATCGACACGTCGCGTTAGATTCAAAAACTCTGGAGGAGGAGTAACACCCACTACTGGTTTCATCATAGTAGAACCAGGTCGTTGTGCCTTGATTGCTTGTCGGCTTATCCTGATGTCTCGTATGAAGTCCATCATTGAACCCTTGGCAATCTGTTTGGTGAACGCTCGCTCTTCACTGACAGCCAATACATCACCACGAAACTCACCCTGTGCAGCCCTTCTAAACTGTTCTCCTCCTGCTCTCATCCGGAACCCATCTAAATGTTTCTGAGCACTGCGAGCGATAAATGCTTCCTGGATAAGCTGATGATACTTCTGTTCATACTTTCCAAACTGCAATTGGGATATCAAATCTTGATACACTTCAGACTTCCGTACTGTATCTACACCTGCATAATCAATAATGTGATCTAAGATTTCATCAACAACCTTCTTCTTTTCTTCTGCCGTTCCGGTTATTTCCCACTCTCTTTCTTTGGTGTTGTATTTTAAATCTTTGTTCTTTGCTTTCAAGTCATCGTAAAAAGCATTGTGTTTCTTTGCTTTATTCCAAGAACGTATTGGAACAACAACATCAGCACCAATAGCAATCAAATCTTCTGGTAAAAAGTTGAGTAGATTATCAGATACATCCCGTCGTACTTCTTTCTTGAAGGCTTCATAGATGACATCCAAGTCTTGATAAGCATAGACATCACCAATTATATCTTCCAGTGATCTCTGAAGCTGTTGTCGTTCACTCTTGGTACCTGTTTGTAATGTATTGAATACTTGTTTGTATAGATTTTCATCAGTTGCCAATGATTTTGCAAGAGCTGTACGAACCAACTCTGATTGGAACTGAGAAGTCAACCGAGTAGTATTGAGCTTTGGTACATCTTCCCATCTATATGCCTTCTGGAGCATTTCATTGGTTTGCTTTTGTATTGCATCACCTTTGTTGTATATTCTAGCAAAGTCTGTATTGGCTTTTGCTGCATCTTCTAGCTTCTTTGCTTCTCGAATTAAGATATCATCCAATAAATCCTTGGTAACAATAGCACCAGGGTCATCCAGTTTTATACCAGCCTCAAGAAGAATACCTCTTGTTGTTGGATTTTCAACCATAAACCCTAAGTTCTTGACAGCGATGTCTTGATTATCAACAATGGTTCGAAGCATATTGACAGCAACCACTCGTTCTGCAACAGCTTCTGAGCTTGTTTCTCGTATTGATCTACGAGCTGCTGAACTATCCATCCAATCTGTCCAAGCAATCTCACCCTTGAAAAGGTCTTCCTTCATTGCTGCTGATGTACCTTCACCCAGATAATCATCCACAACAGCCATCATTCCTCTCATCTTGGTGTATTCAATAGGAGAGGTAACTGCAAAGACAGTCTCTGCTGCTCTTGGACTTACCTTGGCTGCTCCTTTTGTTACTGCTGCTGCTGCTGGTCTAAAGCCATATTTATATGCAGTTGGTATACCTGTGATTGGTAAGCCTATTTCTGTACCCAATCCAAACCACCACGCTGCATCTTCTCCCAATGGGGTATGTGATAGAACAGTTTTCAAATGTACATTGGCATCATATAACTGTGGTAATCCTTGCCCCTTGGCTATATTGACCAGCATCTGGTCAGCGATTGTGGCACTGTCAGCCATTCGATAACCTTCTGTTTCGACAGTACCTGGCATCATTGGTTCAACACTAGCTGCTATGGTAGCAGGTAAAAGATTCAAACCACCTCGCATTGCAGCAGCCAATGGAGACTCAATTACTATTCCTGTATCTGGTCGTGGTTCTACCAACAAACGACCACCTACATCTGCTGCCTTGCTAACCACATCTTCTGCTACTTCACCAGTAGCAATCTCAGCCTCAACCATAAACTTTGGTTTGGTTGTTCCAGGAGTAAATATATAAGAAGGACTCTCTGCTCTTTCATCTCGTGCTTCTTCTCTCTCTCTTTCTCTAACAGCTTGCTCTAGTAATTTGTTTGCTTGTTGAAGAGTATAATCTTGTGATTGTCCAATGACTTGTCTCTTAAATACCTCACCGATTAATTCAGGATATGTACCTTTTCGTGTCTCTCCTGTTTTAGCATCACGAATCAAACCCTTTTCGATATCGACAATAGAAGAAACCATAAAATCAGGAGCATCATAAAACTCTGTGGTTGTACCCTTCATAAATTTATTGGCATCTTTGTGAGCCAAACGGGTAGCTTCATCTGGAGACTTAGCATTATGAATAATATAATACTGTTTCATTGTGTTGATGTATTGATTGCGAGCAGTAACAGGATCTGCTTTCTCACCAAAACGATAGGGCATTATTCGTTCTACACGAACTGGTTTTATATCCTCACGAGAGCGTATTAAATCACTGGGTGGTACTGTTAGTTCTTCTGGTTCTTCTCGTTCTTCTACTTCAATAGGTTCAGCTGGTTCAGCTCTCAATCCTCCAATCATTTCAGACATTGGTTTGTCAAGCTCAAAACCTACTTCTTCTACTTCTTCTACTTCTTCTACTTCTGGAAGTTCTAGTGGTTCACCTAACTTTCTTTTCTCCTCAATAAAATCGATGGCCTTACGGTAGTCAACATATGTGATTGTCTTTTCACGATATGCTGCCCGTAGCTGTGTCTTGGCTTCATCATAATCTATTGTTGGAGTGGCCATCTTATCCTCTACTGACCACTACTTCTTCAAGACTGGGAACTTTACTTTGCTCTTGCCAGTTACGATACAAATCACGGGCCAGCATTGCATAGGCTGATCCCTTTTGTGTTTCATCTAAACTGTCATTTGTTTCAATCTTACCAACAGCACTTTGATAATCATCACCACCTCTCAATAGTTGACTACCGTACTCAGCACCAAGACCACCTCGTTTGATGGCAGCATCATCATCTAAATCTACAATAGCCTCTACTTCAGACGATACACCAAAGAGCTTGCCAGCAAATGGAGGCAACCCTTCAATGGCAGCTATCTCTATATCTTCTTCTGCTATCTCTGGTTTTGCTTTTGCTTTTGGAGGAGCAGGCTCTTTGAAACCAACAGCCTCTTGGAAACCAGGCGAAGCAAACGGAGCATAATACTGTGCTGCTCTCTCTCTAATCTTCTCTGGTGTTGGTAATGGCAAGCCCTCTCGTTCTGCAACAACCTCTATCTCTCCTTCTGCTGTTGGTTCTGTTGCTGTTGCTGTTGGAGTAACTATTTTTTTACCTTCAATTCGAGTCAGTTCTTCTTCACCTTCTATACCTAAAATCCTACCCATTTTTTGCATTGGTGCTGTAAGACCACGTTTATTTGTATCATAATAGTTTTGTTCAAATCTTTCCTGTGCTGCACTTTTATCTGCTTCTTCAATATATGGAGCCTTAAAAACTTCTTCTATTACTTCCATATCTATACGTAGTTTACTTTTTATTCTCGGTCCATAATCACTTACTAAAGTTTCTCTTTGGCTATCATTCAATGATTCCATTAATGGAATCAAGTGGTTGTTGATAGCCGATTCCATTTCAAAACGTATTGTTTCTCCGCTTCCAGATACATCTGTAAGGGGTCCATGAATAAACGTTTCTATATCTGCTCTTTGCTTGGTAGTTAATTGGTTTTCCTTGTTCCATTGCTTTCTTGCTTCTGGCCATAAATCAGTATTCCATTCCTCTACTTGTCTAACAGCAGCTTCATAATTTGTTGAACCAGTAATAAACTGAGTCGTTGTCATACCTTCTACTGTATTTGATTTACTTTTAGATGCCTTTGTTAGCAACTCTAATTGTTTGGTTCTTATCTTTTCATCAAAGTTCATTTGGCTTTGCAATGCTTCACGAGCCATTGCAGCATCTTTGTACTCAAGAAGCAAGTCACGATAGGCCATAGCCATTGCTTGCTCATATCTTTTCTGAGCTGTACCCAAGTATTCTTTTCGATAGTATTCAAAGTTAGGCATTACTCTTCTCCTTTAACTTGCAGGTTTTGATTTAAATATTTGACCTTTTTTAGAAGCATCAACCTCTAGAGTCTCACCATACTTCAATCCACCTAATACCCAACCTGAAGGAGCCCTTGAAGCTGCTCTACCATTTACTGTAAATGGAGATTGACTACTCAAGAAATATATATGCCCTGCACCGGATTTTCTATCCTGCTTACGGGTGACCGTACCATCTTTGACATTTTGTGTAAATGCCTCTTGATATCCATATGTCCGTGGGTAGAGCATAAATCTAGGAACAGCTCCTCCGTGATTGGGATGGGTCCGAGGAAGCGTGACCTCTTCTTCGTCGTCTTCCTCTTCGTGATACGCGTCGTCGGCTTCATTTAAGAAATCATAGAGGTCCCTGAGATTGTCATCAGAAATCGGCTCTTGTTCAGTCCTCCTGTATTGCTCCTCTGTAAACTCTCTGATTCTTTTAAGTTCTTTTTTAGTGTAAGTTTTGTTCAGATCAATTGTGTCCAACATCTCCTTAACCGCTACTGGATTATACTCCGTTCCTGTAGAAGTAGGAGAACGCCTCGCGCTGTCGACTACAACTGGATTACGGGCCTTTCCTATATCAGCGAGGATAGTAGCCCACCCGTCGGTATCTGGTGTATAAGGATACTCCGTTTTATTTTCATCGTTTCCTACAACATTAACCCTAATAGGATTGCCAGTATCATCTCTGATAATGGTAGCTGTTCCCCATCCAATGTCCCGTTCTTCAGTAGAAGGAACAACAGGAGGAGTAATACCTGATTCTATCCCTGAAACAATCTCTTCTCGTACTATCCTTGGAACAATCTCTTCTGGTCCTATCCTTGGAACAATCTCTTCTGGTCCTATCCTTGGAACAATATCTTTTTCTGGATCAGAAAAAAGAGACCGTAGCATATCTCTTATCTTATTTTTAGGAGCAGTAGTACCAAGAGTAGGAGCAACAGGAGCAGTAGTATCAGATGATCGAAGTGCTTGCAATGCTCCCAAGAAAGTCTTCTCAAATGTAGGTGTTGTCTTACCACCCATCTGCTTTAATGCTTTCTTTTGTTTTTCTCCTACTTTCACTCCAAAGGATTTTTCCAATGTGTCCAATTCTGTTTTAGCCATACCAATCTGACCAGCCATTGCAGCACCACCAGCAAGAGAACCAACGATATCAGTGATTCCTTCTTTGTTCTTTTGTCGTTGTTTTTGTAGGGATCTCATCTCTGCTAGTTGTCTGGCTCTTGCCAGCTCATCCATCTGTGCTGTCTGTTGCTGTCCTCTTTGAGTAGCTTCTATGGTTGCTTGTTGGAGAGCACCCTGCTGTGCTGCTTGCTGTCTAAATGCAGCCCCTTGTCCTACATCTCCTATCAACTGAGATTGCTGTGCTTGCTGTGTTGCTTGTCTTCCCAATGCCTGGACAGGTTGTAACTGTTGATTGAGTATGCGCTGTTGTGCACCTTCATCCAAACCCAATAGGCCCAAAGCTTGTTGTCTTTCAAGCTCCTTCATTTTGTTGCGTTGTTCTGGCGACAACCAGTCTATCTTAGACACTCCACCACCAACACCAGCAACAGTCTCTCCTGCTGCTTGTGCTATCAATGCTAGTATTCTTGGGTCCATATTATCCTCACATATAAAAACATTCGATTGCCACACCCCACGCAATCTGCTGACATTTACCAGCGGTGGAAAATCCAGACAATCCAATACCATAGTTTAAAGTACCAGTAGATATGTCCAATAAGTTATGACCATTGGTTAAAAAACTTCCATCGATCAGCATATTGGCAGTGCTAGTAGATACCTGTTCTGGCACATAATGTTGAACACTACTCACAGTAACCAAATTATTTTCATAACAGAAAAATCTTGTTTCTCCAGTAGTACCAGTACCATCTTTGGGTGACTGATGGTTAATCCACCATTGAAAAAACACTGTGGCTGGTCTTACAATATCCAATTGTATACAACTTAATGGTACAAAGCTAGTCTGAGTAGAACCAGAGTATGCAGCTGGTGACATCCATCTAGTAATATACGATGTATTCTGGAATGTACCACCATTGGTTCTTCCACCAAACACACCAGATACATTGTTGGTAATGTTGGTGACAGAATCAAATCGCCCATCCATAATATGAGCAGTTGTAATCCAAGCAGTTGCAGTATTCACATCAGCAGCAACCATCTTCTGTGCTTTATCTCTCATTGCATCCAGATTATTCTTGGTATCGGAGGCTGTCAGTGTTTCACCAGTACTCCAAGTCTTTGGAAAAGTAATAGCCATTATTCATTCCTCATCAAGAGATAAGAGATTTCTAAACCAGAGACTTGTATCCTATTATTAGATGTAGCTGGGTGTACTGGAGCTGTTGCTTGTTGTATCCGTAATATATTACTACTTGGTGTGGCTGCATAGGTTGGTTCATACAAACCTTTACACATTAATCTCAATCCATAAATTGTTGTATTACCAGTAAACTTAAAGTAGTACTGACCATATCCCATTCTTGCAGAAGGAAAAGCTTGTAATTCATTAGATGCTCCAGCACCTATATGATAATCCAAGGAATGATATGATATTGATGTAGCTTTTAAATCTTGCGTTTTAGATCCATATCCACCACCAGAACCTCCAGTATAATCTGTTTCCATATTTCCTTGGCCAGTAACCTGTGCCCAAGCACCACCAGAGGAGAGCTGCCATTCCAACCAAATAGCCCAACAGTTGTTTGATGTATTCGCATCATATGGTGCTGATTTTGCAGCAGTAACTTGTGTAAAATGTTTGAACTGCCAATACACACGGAAGATATCATTTTGTAGGGCAATAATAAATGCTGCACCACTGTTATCATAAATACCTAATTGAGTAGCAGCAGCAGATGAAGCAACCGCATTTTCATTTGCAGGAACATACACAGTAGCAGCAGAAGCAATTAACATTTTGGAACCTGATTGCTTTAAAATGATACCCGATTTTCCACTAGTTGCATTGAGATTGAAGGCTGGTTGATCCAATGCTTCATTGCGAAAGTTATCTGCATCCATTGTAAAGGCTGTATTGACAGCAGTGAACTCTGCATTGAGAGCAGTAGCTGTCAGCTTGTCACCACGTTTTACACCTGTATTTTTAATTACACTCATCTCCATCTCCCAATAAACAAATGAGAAGGACATACAATATTGAACAATCCATACGTAACTGTATCGTATAAGATATTACCACGTGGTGCCGCTCTTACAAAAATCTTAGCACTATGATTTCCTCCTGTTGTAGGAAAGGAAGCCACCAATCTAGTTGATTGAATTGGTTGTGAGATTTTATAACTTTCAAATACTACTGTATCATCCCACATCATTCTGACTTCTATATATTTAGTTGCACCTAAAAATGATTGAACAATATAATTAAAATAAATAAAGCTGTATTCCCAATGACACATACCGTCTTTGTATTTACTTATTACAACCTCATCTATTTGTATCCAACCACCATTGTATGTATTATAGGATGGCGATCGCCACCCTGTGACAACACCCAATGTATCATCAATACGAAATGATAGATCAGCACTATTGGTAATCTGTACTTGGTGGAAGGCACCAGCAACAATACTATCTTCATCGAGTAGATCATCAGGTAATGTTGTTCTATCTAGGTCACCATTGAATGAACTCTTATAAGCATTGAACCCAGCATTGAACTCTTTGAGATCAACAATAGATGAACTGCCAGGATGTGCTTCTGTCCACTTCTTACTCATGACAATCTCTTCCCAGCAATAATCCGTGTTCCAGATACAGTAAAGTCTACTGCATAACCAACAACAACAACATCAACAGTAGTTTCAATCTTCCATCGAAACCAAGAGCAGCTTCCATTGTGGACATCAAAACGTATTGGAGTAACGATTGGTTCTTCCCAATACTTATCATCATCCAATAATACTAGGTCATACACATTCTGGTCAGTGAAGTCTGCCTGTTGTAGTTTGGTTGCGCTTGTGCTGTTGCTGTTGTTATAATCGAAATCTTTAAAGACTTCCATTGTAACAGTTGTATCACCACCAGTTCTGATAAACAGATACACACCGTGTACCTTCTTCTTTAGTGAAGGATCACCCATATCAAGCCAAGCAGAAGCCATCGTACTAGTTGGTGGATCATCATCGATGATCGATCCTTCATCAATCTTTTGGCCTAGTGATCTCCTTTTAGAAATAACAAATAGTCCAGCTGGGTCGGCACTAGTAGGTGCCCCTTCATTTCTACCAAAGATGATATCGCCATCAGGGTTCTTCACAAGATTATTGACAGGGAAATTTTCTCGTACAGACCATACACCTTTATCCGTGTGAAAGACAATACCTATATTATTGATCGATGAGCCATCGACACAAAAATAGCAATGCCATTCTCTGTGCTTCTCAGAATAGATTGCTGTTGCCTGAGCAATATTGGTGACATTCATTCTAGAGATTGTCTCTTGTATTTGATGAGAGATTTTCTTCACATTGGTAGTATCAGAGTATTCCACATTACCACCAAGCGCATACACTCCATCAACAGTCAAGAACACCACACCCAATCCAGGTACCATTGTAATGGTATCAATAGCCTTGGTTCCGATATGTTGTTGAAAAGGAGTGGCTACAAAGTTTGGATAGTCATTCTGAATGATATCAATGCTATTCTCTCTGAAGACAAGTAGGTATCCAAAGTATCCGAAGAAACCAGTTACTCCACCACCTTGTCTATTTCCTAATGTAATAAAGCTCAATGCTTCAAACTGATCTGGTCTAGAGGGAAGAGAGAAGAAGATGGTTGTATCATTGCTTCTTCCTCCATCAATAAAGAGACAGTCTTTGTAAGTGTCCATAAATCTACAGCCGAAAGATGGAAAGACAATACTGTCACCATCTGCTGGAGATTGTGTCCCTAGCCCAATATCAGGTGCATCATCAATGTACAATTGCTCAAAGTTATTCTCGATGTCGGTTACATAATAATATGTATTGCCGTTATTGCCCCCATCAGCAGAGAAGTTCTTTGTTCGATAAAGCCGTCTCGCAATGATATCATTATCTCCTATTGGTATCTCAACACCAACAGCAAAAGTATATGTATTAGCAGCTGTTGTCCATTGTACTACATTTGATGGAGCTGATAAAGGAGACTCAGCACCAGCATTATTGACAAATGATATTCGGTATCGAAATTTATTTATCTTAGTATTTGTTGGTATACCTAAACCACGCTCAAGTATCGTATTAAACCAAACAGAAATACCCTCTACATTATCACTGACGGTAGCTGGATTAGTTATTACATCCCAAACAACAGGAGTACCAGGCAACCGATGAAAACCCAGAGGATACAAAGCAGGTTTGAAAGCGTGTGAGCCTGAGACGTGTATGACTGGCCAAGCCAAATACTTTGTTGGCTTATCATATCCATTGACCAAACAAACAAATCTACCCACAGATAAGTATTGTGTCGAGGTTTCTATGGTTCGTGGGATAGTTCGATCTGATCCCAATACTTGCTTTGATGGTGTGCCATGCTCAAATAAATGATATAACACTCCTCCAGCTTCGAAGATAATACTGTCCTGTGCTCCCTGATGTCTATTGAAATAGAAGAGGCTATCAACCTTGGCCATTGAGGTAAACGGTGCCCAATTATTCAGGTATGGAAAAAACATTTCATAGCCCAACTTGCTAGACCAGCCTCCAGTGAGATCATCTGTTTTCCAATTGACAAGCTTAGTCAAATGGTCAGGCATCTGAGGTTGCAGCTCATTGATACCACTCAGAGCATTCACTATTTGCTGTTTGTTTTCCATATTAGTTTTGGATCAAAGGAGTATAAAGAGGAACAGAACCAGTTCTATTCGGTGGCATAAATTGTTTGATGTACCGTTTAGCAATAGAGGTGAGATATCTCTGTTCTATCTTAAGCATTTCTTGTGCAACTTTTCTGTCATACATGGCTGCTTGTGCATTGTTATCATGCTTAATAAAAATATCTCGTAGGGACATATAGGCTAATACTTGATGATTTGCTGAGGGAAGCTCCGGGGTGTCGGCATCATCAATCAATCTCTTTGGTCTGTACATATGTCGTACAGTAAGTGAATAGGTCTGATCCTGTCGGGGATACATTCTGATACGTTGTATGTTGCCATCCACTCCATTGTATGCAGTGTAGGTCAGTTCAAACACATCACTTGAAGTAAATGCACTTAGGTTTGTAACGGTATCATAACTAAATGTACCAGCAGATGTAGGCAGAAACTCAGTCAATGCAGAGCCTGCTTCTGGTATATTGTAGAACTTATTTATTCCAGCATCCGGACAGCGTACATAAACTCTTCTATACATACCAGAGGTATTTGGTATTGCTGGAATAACAATTGAAGGGAATTGGCCATCTGTTAAGGTAACACTTGTTACAGATGATAATGCACTTTCTCTTCCAGCAAACACATAGGATACAGCAAACTCTAGTGTTCGTGCACCACGGCCAGTACCACTGGTAGTAATAGTTATTGTTGGTGCTTTTGGTGGTATTAAAGAATAGTCATCATAGGGTACCCAGTATCTAGGTATGTTGACTTCATTCAGAGGTAGGTTCCAGTACTCATCTTCATATCGAGTAATGGGTACCATCCTTCCGGGTTCTTGTGGGGTAAGTGTCATTGCTCTTTTGAGCACCTGCATTATCTCTACACAGTCTTGGGGCATATCGAGGTAGCGATACTTGACTGTGGCTGTGGCCAGTGTAGCTGTGGCACCAGTGTAGTTTGATGTGAGATAGGCAAGGTTTGATGTACTCACCCAAGCGACTGTGTATTCTACATCATCCAAGACAATTACTTGTCCAGGCATTGTCGAAGTAAACTGAGCGGCTACGTTTGTAATGTTTGGAGAACCATTGGTGACTCCAATCGTTACCAATGAATCATCTTTGTTTGCTGAAACAATCGCTTCCTTCTGAGCAAATGTGAAGGGCTTCTCAGTAAACAATCTGAAGTAGTTCTCATTGATGACATCAGTCAGCTGGTTTTGATAAGAGGTAATGTTCGGTTGGTAATCCAATATGTTTCCGATATAATCACGGATCTCAGATAGCTTCATACCAACCTCACATTAACTCAAATTAAACTCCCTGAAAGCGGGGGCAGGGAGAACCCCATAGATAGGTTTTTAGAACTGCTTAAAAACAATTACACTAGCTTTGCCAGCAGTAGTAGCAGCCAGTGCTTCACAAGAGATGGCTGCATTTTGCAATACAGATCCAGCAGAATAATTTATAAAATCTCCACCTGTTGAAATCATAAGCGGTACACCAGCACTTGCAGCATTACCAGCGGCAACATTTGCAATTGCCAGTCCTGAAATCACAACATTGATTTCATCACCAGCAGCAGCAGTTTCAAGAGCTACACCAATAAAACATTTAGATGTAGCGGCACCTGTATCAGCAGATACTACATACAATGTTTTTTGGCTATCAGCAGTTTTTGATGTGTCAAAAGAAACAGCATCACCTTCTGCAATAGCAGCAGAAGCGATAAATCTTTCGACTTGACGACGATGAGAAGGAGAACCTGTTAAGGCAACACCATCACCATCATCTGCTTGTAAGTATTGTAATAAAGTTGAAGTAGCCATTACGCCTCCCCATTAAGCAAAATACCTTGACCAGCAAGGTGGCTTATAGCAAGTTGAGTTCGCACCATGATGTTGGATGCAGCAGCAGCATATCCAGAGATACGCTCCATATCACTCATTTCAAAGTGAGCATCTTTATCAAAGTAAACTGAGAACAGTTTAGAGTTAAGGAAGTACATTGATACGGCTTGTCCACCAGCAGTAGTAGTAAATCCAAGACCATTATCAATATACATTGATGCACCATTGTACTGAAGGATAAGCTTACCTACAAGGTCTTTGGTCTGTTGAGCAGAAGTATAACGTTCTTGAGCTGTTAGCTCATTACGATACAATTCGTAAGAGATTGGAGAGGCAAGGATCATATCGATCTCGCCTTCTGGAGCATAAAGCTGAGTATTAATCATCAGATTACTCATTGCTTTTAAACCACCAGTAGCAAAACTTGTTGGAGTACCAGCAGTTACATCTGCCATTTGATTCTGCCAAGAGCCAGTAAAGCTAGATTTCGGAATACCACCAATAGTATTGGCAAGTTGTGAACCAAATGCCTGTCGATTTAAGAAGCCAGTGGTATCTGCACCACCAGGAGTTGCAGCTCCCCAAGCACCAGCAGCATTAACCCCTTCACCATTCAGTGTATTA
>TARA_R110002074_G_scaffold45826_3_pt1 | contig 15966 bp, 29 predicted proteins | sample TARA_R110002074 | Tara Oceans TARA_R110002074 (sample SAMEA4397215) | marine metagenome | biome: Polar Biome; feature: [MIX] marine epipelagic wind mixed layer (ENVO:01000061); material: water (ENVO:00002006), including particulate matter (ENVO:01000060) such as... | depth 10-100 m
TCCGGCACCAGTTTTGGAGATCGTATTGAGTATCGATGAAGATTATCAAGCTTGGGAGGCCTACCCACAACATCGATGGGTGTTTAACAAGCTAGAGTTGGCTCTGAAAATGGGTTATACTGCTGGCCCTGCCGGTGTGCCTATTCCTAGAGACGGTAAGTACATAACCAAACCAATATACAATCTGTATGGTATGGGCCTAGGTGCTGAAGTTGTGGAATGGACATTGGCTGATAACAAAAAGATCGAAGACTGTGAGATCATATCACCGGGTTATATGTGGTGTGAGTATTTTGAGGGTCCGCATTACAGCATTGATTATATGAGGCGGGTAGCTGATCCTTCCTTAAAAGACCTCGTTGGTTGGTCACCTTTCTGTGCTATGAAAGGCACAAACAGTGAACGGGATCTTGTAAAGTTTACAGAATGGCAATGTGTAGAGCCACCTGACTTACAGCTTCCTAGGTTCATTGAGAACCTACATGGTGTTGAATATATAAATCTAGAGATGAAAGGAACACAGATATTTGAAATACACCTTCGGAGTGGTAACGACCACATGTGGCCATACCCTATCGGAACAAAATTGATCCCTGTGTGGGATGAGAAAGAAGCATTAGATATTCCAGACGAAGAGTTTCTTGGTAACATAACATTGCCAAAAATCGAGGCTGGAGAGTTGACTAGATATGGTTTTAGAGTTATACTAAATAATTCGTAACGTCATGAAAAGGAGTGAATTAACATGGCAGAGAAAAGTGATACAGACTTCACGTACCTGGACCAGAAGCTATATGCCCTGGCAGCAATGGTAGATACAACAATTAGATTCCATGTGAGTAACATGGTCACCGACGAGATGGAGAAAGATTATCTTTCCATTTGGTTGAAGAAAGAACGTGATCCATTATTGGTTACAGTCATTGCAACGATGACTGGAGATCGTAACCTAGCACCACCTCAAGAAGGAGTGAGTAATGATGATGCAGCAGGGCCACAAGTGGCAGCAGCTGAGTGATGAGATGCAGCATAGCCTTAACGAAGCGGCTATGCTGTATCCTGACTTGAGTAAAAATGAGTTGGTAGAGGTAGCCTCAAGGCTATCTGGAGCTCCTGAATTTATGTTTTCGTGGTTGGAATTGCATGACTGAAGGTGGTAAGGACAAGTATCACGAGGGCTGGTTTCACAAGTTAGGTGAAATCAGCCCAACTTTTTGTCTAGCTAAGTGGAAGCAAGTGACATTGCATCTGCAAACTGGGCATAAGCATAGTTGTCATCATCCCAACACACATAAGATAGATGTAGAAGCTATTAAGAAGGACCCTTCTGCACTTCACAATACAGAGTTTTCTAAGCAGGTTCGGCAGGAGATGTTGGATGGTAAACGTCCTTCAGAATGCGGCTATTGTTGGAAAGCGGAAGACACTGGCTCGTTTAGTGATCGGGTATATAAGACTGCTGCACACTGGGCACATCCATTCTTTGATGAGGTAGTAAATAAGGGTAGTCAAGAGAATATTTTCCCTTCATATCTGGAAGTAAGTTTCAGCAACGTCTGTAACTTCAAATGTACGTACTGTGCTCCACATATTAGCAGCCAATGGTTCCAAGAAATTGAACAGCATGGTGGTTTTCCTTTAACGTATAAGGGAGCTGGATACACATACAATGACATGGACTTGCTTGTTAAGCAAGATAAACTTCCAATACCACACAACCAAAAAAACCCTTATGTTGAGGCATTCTGGAAGTGGTGGCCGGAGCTATACAGACACCTACAGACGTTTCGTATAACTGGTGGTGAGCCTTTATTGACCAAGGACACCTTCAAGGTTTTGGACTACATCATTGACGATCCTATTCCAAACAAAAATCTTAGACTTGAGATAAACAGTAACCTATGTGTTCCTGATGAAATCTTCGATAGCTTTGTTTCAAAAATAGACAAAATAGCTCGAGATAGGATGACCGGCCCCATCACAATATACACAAGTTGCGAAGCTAAAGATGAGCGGGCTGAGTATATTAGAACAGGACTAAACTATAAGAAGCACTTGACAAGTCTGAAAACACTCTTAAATATGTTTGGTAAACATAGGCTTAAGCCTCATCATTATAAGGATCCTGTTAGATATAACCACGTGGCATATATGTGTACGTACAATCTGCTCAGCGTAACATCGTTCAAAGGATTCTTAGAAGACATTGTTGATATCAGATCTAATCTTGAGTTTTCTGATGAGCTGCTTCATTGGGCTCAGGATATATGTGACCGCTCTGTCGACCGTCTAATTCAAACACATGAGCGAGACAATATCAGATCACTGGCTGGAGGAGCCATGTACTTAGCAACACAAGCTAATACCATAGACATTCCATTTCTAAGACATCCGGCTCATATGTGTATTGATATACTCACAGATGACTTTGGTAAGTATTTTGAAGAGTGCTATCAATACATGAGCGACAGTCCATGGTTTTCAGCTTTTGAAACAGCAAAGATGGAACGAGTGTGGAAGGTTTACAAAAATAACACAATGAGTAATGAAAATAAAAGAATGTTACGCAAACAGTTTCAACAATATGTTGACCAATTAGACAGAAGAAGGGATACTAACTTCTTAGAAGTGTTCCCTGAATATACAAACTTCTATGAATACTGCAAGGAGCTACCAGCATAATGGCAAAGAAAAAGAAATCACGTGACCAGCAAGTATCAAAAGGCGGTGGTGCAAACGTCAGTGCCTGGGTAACGAAAGCTATGAAGAAAGATCGTACCCCGTTACAACAGATGTGTAATAAGATGTCTGCATGGAAGCAGATGCAGAACCCTTGGTTAACTATTCCTAATCCTAACCCTAATGAGACTGATAAAAAGTTCGTTAGAGTCAAGGCAAATGATATCTGGGGTGATCCAAGATCCTCGTATCGGATGGGAAACAGTGATGGTTGACTGGAGCCTAGGTCGGTCTGATGTTGTTATCTACACGAGAGATTTGTGTGTCTATTGTGACAAGGCCAAGAAAGAAATCAAGGAACGTGGTTGGAAGTATACTGAGCACAACATTAGTGATCCTGAGATTAAGAAAGAGTTGTTTGAGAAAGCACCAGATGCAAAAACTGTACCACAGATTTGGGTTGGTCAGCGCCACGTCGGCGGATATGATGACTTAGTAAAATATTTTGAGGAGACATTAGGATGGTAGCACCAACGTTGACTATTCTGGATAGCAAAAGAGATATGTTTGAATATGAGGATGGTTGCTCAACAGGATATGAAGTCAATGAACTGAATAACAAAGCTATGGGTGGCACTGAGCTAATGATGCATGGCCTGTACAGCCGCGTTGACAAAGACCTGCTTGACCAGTTCCAGATAATTCCTTCAAGAGTGCGTAAGTTAGATGGAACGAAGAAACGAATACTGTGGTGCCACGATCTGGCAGACGATGGTGAAGTTCAGTTTCTAAAGAATGGCGGTTGGTCTCATTTTGATAAGCTAGTGTTTGTTTCACATTGGCAGCAACAAGACTATCAAACCAAGCTAGGTATTCCTCCTTCAATGTGTCATGTGTTACAGAATGCAATCAATCCGATTCCAGAACATGAGAAACCAGATATCAATGAGCAGATTAATTTGATATACTTCTCGACACCACACAGAGGTTTAGATATTTTGTACCCTGTGTTCGAGCACATGAAGAGAGAATACTGGCAAGACATGAACGTCAAGCTCAATGTTTATTCTAGCTTTGATCTGTATGGTTGGAAAGAACGTGATGAGCAGTTCCAACCGTTGTTCGATCAACTAGATGAGCATCCTGATATTGAATATCATGGAGCAGTAACAAATGATAAGATCCACGAGGCGCTTAAAGATATGCACGTGTTTGTATATCCAAGCACATGGCCTGAGACGAGTTGCATTTGTTTGATGGAAGCTATGTCAGCAGGCTTGGTTTGTGTACATAGTTCATTTGCTGGACTACCAGATACAGCAGCTAATTGGACAATGATGTATCCTTATCACGAAGACAAGAATGCGCATGCAAACATATTTGCACAGAACCTGTTTAACTCTGTTAGAATGTTAAAGGAAGGTTCACTAGACCAGAGATTGAGCATGCAGAAGGTTTATGCTAACTCATTCTACACATGGGAAACAAGAGCCATGCAGTGGGATATGTTCTTAAATACATTTTTACAGGAGGATAGCAATGAGTCCGGAGGAGTGGGCAGCTAAGGAATTAATCGATTCTCGATCTGACAAGATTGAAGAAAACTTAAATCGTTGGTCTAAATACGACAAGCTCCGAATGAGCGAAGATCTAAATGAACTGTTTATCTACTTGGAAAAAGCTCGTCTTAATAAAGCTGGTCGTGATTTAGTACGTCGAGTAAAATTATCGTACGAAAAAATATTCTGTAATGAGATCTCATAACCAAATTAAACACATTAAGGATTACGTATCAGATCCGTACGTAGTTGAAAACTTAATTAACCAGGGTGAATCAAATTACCTGGTGGATATGTTTGAAGAAGAAGAGATCTTGAAGGTCCATAAGAAGACTGGGCCAGTTACCATTGACTGGAAGCATGATGTCAATACGCATCTATACGAAGACCCAGTTGTGCAGAAAGTACTAGAGCGGCTAGAGAAGCACATAGGCCCTTTTGACATCAACGCTGCTTTGTACTTCCATTGTAATGGGCCATTCACCCTACACAATGATGATAACTATGAGTTTGCTCATGTGTACAAAGGCATCACACTACCTTTGAAGCTGCATGGTCCTGGTGAGGGTAATCCTGGGCTAGTAATGTTTGATCAGTTCTATTTCCATGGCCCTGCTAAGTTTCTTAAAGGACTTGAAGAAACTGATCCATACACATACTTTAATAAGATTCTAACGGCGTATGAAGGCGTGGAAGGGTTAACTGACGTACCATTCAACGAAGAATGGAGACAGAAGCACATACCGCATATTGATGCTAAATACTTAGAAGGACTGAGTGTACATAGTGTAATGCCTTGGGTACCTGGTAATGCAATTGTTTTTGATAGTACGAGAATACACTGTGCTACTAACTATAAAAGATTAGGATATACTAACAAGCAAGCTATTAGTATATTCACCAGGCACAAAAAGGATTCACCATACTACCAGTTGGAGGGTATAAATGGCTAAAAGGTTTTTGTCGATCAAGCAAGATGGAAAGCAGATCGAACTCGAGTGTGAGAAATATCCAGGTCAGCTGGAAAAGATGAGAGCTGAAATTGACTTACTTCGTAAGAGATACAAGGACGAAAAGATAGCTTCTTACAAGGAAGAAGAAGCTGAGAAACACCGTGCAGTCAATCGAGGATGAATTGACTAATGTCGGTGTTGTAGTCTAGCTACAACCTTAGCTACATTCTCTGTAGTAAACGGTACATTCAAAATAAGATGTACTGAATTGTTGACCCAGCTGATTGTTCTGTGCATCTTTCTTGTGTTCAGATAGTACAGTCGGCCATGCTCAATCTGTACTTTCTTGTCGTCCAAGATCCAATCATAATCTAGTGGTCCGCAGTTATTGAGAAATGCAATAAGTCTGAAGTACCTTCTGTTCATTATAGGATAGTCTCTGTGTGGTACAAAGTACCCACCAACGTTGGCTTGAATAAGAAAAGTTCTAGCCAAAGGCATCCAAGGACTCAGAGAATAGTGCAGACTCTTACAATGATCGTACACCATTGTAGGTGCACTAAATTCTTCCTCTAAGACCTTTCTACCGAGTATCTTTGTAGCCTCTGCTAACGAAGGTGCGTCTTGATGAGACCATTTAGGCAAAGAGGTAACAGACAGAGCCTTTCTATTGTTAGGCCTGTCTGGTCTAGGTAGGTAGTCTACCCAGTCTTTATGGAATCGATTGATTTCTCTTTGGAATTGATGACAATCTATTTTGTATTCCAATGGCACAACATCACCAAGCTGCATTAGTGCTAGCTCGTTGCCAAGTCGTTCGTTCGTCCAATTGCCATCATGGTCGTGTGGACGATCAAGTACCTGTCCACTGATTCCTTCAGGGACTATTGTCATTCCTATTTCTTCATCTTGTTTTTGATTACTGAGCTGAGATCATAGATACGATTTAGGTCACCTTGCATAAGAACGCAACCATACTGTTGTTCTAGCGGGTTGCCATCATTCTTAGTGGTAGTAATCTCTACAAATTCAATGACCGTCATCTTATCTGTTTTTGTATTCCAGTATGTCATGACAGGATGAGATGAAGCAGTGTGTGCTGCAGTAAACACTAGAGTTTCATCCTCGTCTTGATCGTAGGCCATCCATACCAGTTTCATAGGAACGCAGTGAAGAGGTTTTCCTAGTTGGACCATCTCTTGTGCTTGTGTTACTGTTGGCATTGCAAGCAATATTGCTAATACCAACATTCCTATTGTTTTACACATCATACCTTTCCTTATATGTCTGCCTCCATTGCTGGAAGTAGCCAATATGATCATCTCGTTGTTCAATGAACAGCTGTGGTTCATCATTGGCAACTGCAATAATAGTTACTAGACTGACAATCGGTTTACCAGTCATCTCTTCGAACATAACTGCATATGCAGATTCCTGCATGAAGTAATTCGTGATCCATGATCTACGTTTACGCTTTGACGCAGTCTTAAAGTCTATGATAGCCGGCTTACCTTGAAATATACCCACACAATCACATTGACCTGCTACACGTAGATAATCACTGTACATTGGGCATTCTACAGCCCATACTTCTTCTAGGTGTATATCCAAGACTGGTTTGATTTGCTTGAACATAAACAAGTTTTCAGGAGTAACATCTTCATACAACATCTGTTCGTTGTTGACGTAGTCCTCACAAAGTTTATGTACTTTCGTGCCTGCTGTTGTTGCTTTCTTGGATATCTTGTTGGCTTCTTCTTCACCAACACGTTTCCTCCACATGGCAATTGACTTGGCTGAAGCCTGGCCAGTAACAGTTGTGACCGATGGATATTTGGTACCATCTGGTGTAACGTAATAGCGTTTGCCATCAATTACTTTTCGTGGAAGATCTTCAAATTTATATTTGTCACTATGCTTAAACATAACCCAATCCGTGCTTTGCTATGATATACGATTTCACTAATTTGGATCTTACAATGTCGTTCTCTTCGAACTCAAAGTACTCGAATCCATTAATGTTATTTAGTACATTAAAAAAGCGTTTCAGCCCTTCTCGTTCTACACTGTTGGTGAGGTCACTTTGTCTAAAGTCACCGCAGAAAATAATTTTGGTATTCTTACCGGATCTGGTAATCAAGCTATCAAGTTCATGAAAGGACATATTGTTAACCTCATCGACAATTATAATCGAGTGATCAAACGTAAGTCCTCTCAGGAAACTAGTTGTTGAAAACTCAACCAGATTCTTTGTCTTTAGAATCTCATATGCATCCCCTCTACCAAACAGCTCGTTGTATACTGCTCGATATGGTTCTTCATAGATTTGAGCCTTTTGCTTTACAGAGCCAGGAAGAAATCCCATATCTCGTGTTGGTACAACAGATCTGAATAATATGACCTTGTTGTAGTTTCCTCCAGACACAACATCGTCAATACCAAGATAACATGCTAGCCACGTCTTACCTGTTCCAGCTAGTCCGTGCAGTATGAGATTTTTACCCTCATCGTATGCCTGTATAACTTGCTGTTGCTTGTCTGTGAGATTGTACTCCCTGGTAATATCTCTCAACGTGAACTTACTTTCGTTCAACTTGTTCTTTTTATCGATGACACCGTCCTGACGAAGCTGTCTTCGTTTCTTTCGGCTGATGGTCATACGTTTATTTTATTCCCTTTTCCAGAAGCCTTCTTAATAGACTTCAGAGTGTCCTTCCAACCATCGTCTGAGTGACGACCTATTCCTCCTACACCGCCGACAATTGCTGGCGCGCTTGGAACTTGTTTGTGGTTTGGATTTTGTGTTTTGTATGTATCAAGCTCTGACATACTCATAGTAATGTCAAACTCCATACCTGATTGCTCATCAAAAAATGTGTATGTTGGCATTAATATTCGTCCTGTATTTTCATTAGTTCATCGATGTCTCGAGTGTTGATTGCCGACTTCATTCGTCGATTTGTTTTTCTTATAATGTCCCTATGCTTGTCCCTCTTGCTTTCTTCATAATCTTCTTCTTCATAAAATTCATCCCGTAATTGATTCTTCGAACGCTTGCTCATCTTACCTTTCCTTCTAGTTGCTTGAGCCGAGCACATCCCCATAGTTGAGATATGTCATTAAGAAATATTTTGCATATCCATTCGTTGGCGGATTGCCACGATGTAGATATGTCCACAATGGTGGAAACAATAATAACTTACCTTTCTCCGGTTTAATCTTGTCTCCAAAGATAGGGAACTCTGTATCACCTTCCTCGAAATTGTCGTTCAAGTAAACCATCAAAATTAAAAATCTTTTGGCGCCATCATGACTGGTCACGTCCACGTGATCACCAAAACTCTCTCCTGTATCGCAAAGGAACCTTTTCATTCTAAATTGTTCCCACCCATAGTTATCTGGCCATTGATGAGACGATATTTGACAATCTGTTTTATACTGTTCTACAGCTTCCTGAAACAGATTAATAGCTTGTGTGTTTAAGTATGTGAACCTATCAAACCCCATTGGATTCATTCTTTGGCAATTACAGTTACCACATATTTGGTGCCCATCTGGACGTACTGGTCCTGTACATATACTGGTCTTCTTAACCTCTTCTTTATCTACATCCATGGTCTCTTCAAAATACGACACGTATGCATCGCACATCTCATCAGTAAAGAAGTTATGATATTCTCTGGTGAAGAAGTTAGGCATGGTGAGGTTTCCATCCAAAGTCAGGTTGTGCAACTTCACGGTGTGTGAAGTCAATGCCGTTATTGACTTTTATCATGTCCGTATAGTTAACATATGTCATTAGGAAATATTTTGCCATACGATTGGATGGTGGACGAGGAGGTATGCCTCTATGAGACAAAGTCCAGTCTGGTGGGAATAAAAATATTCTACCAGCCTTCGGTTCGATAGATTGCTTTAGTATATTGAAGTATGTCTGTCCACCCTCGAAGTCATCATTGAGATAACAAATCATCCCCAAGAATCTTTTAGCATGTGCATGTGAGTATACATCGACGTGATTACCAAGTCCATGATATCCGTGACTCTGTTGACCTTCAGGATCGACCTTGAACCGTTTAATTCTCAGTTCCTCAAAACCAAACTCTTCAGGCCACTGGACCTTGTGTAGCTGACATTCGTCGTAGTACCGCTGTAGCACACTATACAATTGTGAGGTGAAAATATTGTTGAGCTCTTGAAAGCAATCGTATTCCATAGGATTAATTCTTAAACAAGAGCAGTCACCACAAAGATTCTGGCCGGCTTTGTTATAGCAAACAGATAGATCTCTAACTCTTTGAGATTCTTTTTGTGTGATTTGCTCATACATATCAATATACGCATCACACACTTCTTTGTTTAGGTATCCATCATATACACGAAGATACCAATCTATATCACGCATGTTATCCTACATCGATCTGCGGAAACGCTTCCTTAACTACTGTCTTGCTAACACCTTTGATGTTACCACTTTTCATTTCTAAGAGAAGTTTGGCATCACCGGGTGCAATCGATTCCAACGTTTGAATGAAAATCGTCTCACGTTTAATTTCGTTTACAGCTGGCTCGAGTACATTACCATCGACACTAATAAAATATTTCATCATTCGTATCTTACCGTGAAATGCACCTTCCAAATCTGTGTCCTTTTCGACAGCTGTATATGGAGGGTTGCCTTCTGGTAAGACCCATTTGATCGATGGATTGTATGTGAGCTGAAGTACGTCAATCAACTGTGACGATTGGTTTTCTTGGAGTATCTGAGCCTTGATTTTTACATTCTTGCTTTTACGACACTCGTTAATAATCTCAGAGAGACCTTTTGTATAAGCCATAATAATTTCCTCATTCTTCGAATGATATATCCGATTCGTCTATATTTATGATGTTTTCTGAGAACTCCTGTAGAGGATGTTTCATCTGCAAAGATCGGAACATCGCAGACTTAATCGACTCACTTATCATGATTAGATCATATCTGATTTTCTCATCATCTTGCAAATTAATGCCAGCAGTTTCCAACTTACCAAATAGATCAAAGGCAAGGTCTACTGCTGTCGCTGTAACAAATGACTCTCTAACCTTTGAAATAGATTTATGAAGTTCTTCCTCTGTCTGAGGAACATGGTTTCGTTTTACTACAGGGAACTTAACTATATTCGACACAAGCTCGAATCTCCTAGCATATTTGTCCTCTTATTATTTAGTCTTCCTTTTCTTTCTGGGCTTTGGCTTCTTGCTACCCTTCAGGCCCTTGCTAGGAGCGGGTTCATCATCTGGTCTCATGCCAACCTGATCAATAGGTATACCATAATGCTCAGCATACACTTCCTTGGTAACAAATCCTACAATTGGATTGTATGTGTCCAGATCTACCTTGAGCATTCCACTATATGGACCCTGAAAATGATAGGCAGGTACACGGATGACCATTCGAATTTTGCCTTCCATCTGCTCACCCCATCGATGATCGAGATACACACCAGTTCTCAAATACGATTCGAGATTCTGGACATAGCAATCCACAGTATTGAATGTATTATTCAAATTCTTATCGTATTTCAGCTTGAGCTGCTTTCTCAGAGCTGACAGCTCATCCTTGTTCGTCTTGATCCATTTCTTTATGTTCTTGACGTTCCAAGGGTGTGCTTCATCACGAGGTACATCTGGATGTACGGACTTGTACTCTGTTGGTACACGATTAGCTCGTGCTTTAGCAAGCCGAGCTCTACGTTCTTCTTTTTGAGCCTCCGTCAGAGGCTTGCGTGCCTTTTTAGCCATCTTCTTCCATCTTCAGATGTTGTGTCCATTCCCAGAAAGCTGTCTTAGCTTCCTCCGGAGTCATTCCAAACCGTTGCTCCATCAACTGTGGAGCTCCAAACATGTTGACTTTTCCACCCGCTCGGAGTTCTTCAAGCCAGGTGAATATTTCCATTTGCGCTTTATTTGGCATTGGTCATCCTTTTGTTTTCAACTTTAGCATTGTCATAGTCCAACTTCCTCCCAATTAAAACTAGATAAACCAGCATCACGTTCTAAGTTAGCGGCATGTGCTTTAATTTTACCTTGGAAGTTAATGTCATTAATTAACACACGCCCAGTATCTGGACATCCCATAATAAGCATATCGAAAGGGATACCTGAATTTATTAGGGCCGCTTCTGTGTACGATCTCACGCTTTCCCTACGGCCTGTAATAAGGATTATCTTATGACCTTTCATTTCCCATTGGTTAAACTGCTCTTGCACACCAGGCAATAATTGCTCACCTTCTTGAACAATTTGCGCAGAGCCATTAGGAGGGTACTTAAAAATAGTACCGTCTATATCACAAATAATTGTCTTCATTCTCTTATTATACCACATTCTCCGACTTGGTCAACAGGAAATTTGGATCATTCTCCTTCAGAACCCACCGGCCGTCGTGCACTTTTGCGTCTCTTGGGCCTTCTGTAGGCTGTTCAGACCGCAAATTCCACGCTGGTTGGCCCTGAAACTTGCCTTCACCGACGATTTTCCACCGGTCACCGTGCTGATGAACACGATTTTTGCCGTGTCTCGTGATACCTTTGAGCAAAACCCACGTCATAATGCAGCACTCCCGATGATAAACAGGACAACCAGCAGTTTGAAGCCGATAACAGCTCCGAAAATCAGCGCCAAAAACCCTAAAAACTGAAACATGCGTTATCTCCTCTCATAATTTATCATCGCATACATACGGATACCGGTCAACAGACGATTTTCATAAACTTTTTTCAAAAAAAGCGTTTTTCACAGTTGACCTCAACCCCGGGCTATGTGATGATAAGGGGGTCAAGAGAGACAATCGGCCAATAGGAGATATGAAATGGCACATGATTTAGAAATTGTTGATGGTGAAGCACAGATGGCTTATGTTGGGCAGCTGCCCTGGCATCGTCTCGGGACTGCGGTCGAAGATGACCTCACCCCAGCTGAGTTTCAAGAGGCTGCTGGACTTGACTGGAAGGTCGTTCCTGTTGCTGCGTATGCAGAATTCAAAGGTGAGAAGATCCAGTCTGGTCATCAGATGCTGATCCGGGATATTGATTCCAAGCCTTTGACAATGATCACAGGTAACTGGAATCCTGTCCAGAATGATGAAGCATTTGACTTCTTCAATGAGTTCTGTGAGACTGGTGCAATGAAGATGGAGACTGCTGGTTCCCTCAAGGGTGGTCAGTGGGTCTGGGCACTTGCAAAGTCGACTGAGGCTTTCTCGTTGTTCGGTGGAGATGAGATCGAAGCATATCTGCTCTTCTCTAATCCTCACATTTATGGTCGTTCAATCGACATCCAGTTCACACCTACTCGTGTGGTCTGCAATAACACGTTGAATGTTGCTCTATCAGAGGACAGCAGGAATCGTGTTCGTATGAACCATCGTCGTCAGTTCGATGCTGACATTGCCAAGGAGATGCTTGGTCTTGCAGCTGAGAAGATGGAGAAGTTCAAGACCATGGCAATGTTCATGGGTACGAAATCCTACAAGGATGAGATCGTCAAAGAATACTTTGATGAGGTCTTCCCTGGCTACAGCAAGAAAGAAGGAGAAAAGCGTGAGTCTTCTCGGAATGCTGTACGGGCTTTCGAGGTCCTTGAAACTCAGCCTGGTGCAGAGTATGCTAAGGGTTCTTGGTGGCAGGCATTCAATGCCACGACTTACATGATCGATCACGAGATTGGTAAGTCTGACGAGTCTCGTTTGACCTCCAACTGGTATGGTATGAACAAGACCAAGAAGATCAAAGCTCTTGAGAAGGCGGTTGAATATGCAGAAGCAACGTAAACTGATCAAGAGGATCGTCATTGAATATAGTGTGGAGGAGCTGGATAACGGCTCCTCTCCACTCGTCCGCAAAGTGACAACCGAGGAAAGATACCTCAATGGTGAACCTGACCCTCGGCAGACCATGTACAAATCGGAGTTCTTGGGCTGAAGAAATATCGAATTGAGATTAGTCTCAGGCCGGGTGTGAAAGACATCCAGTCTGAGGCCATTCTGAAAATGGCAAATGGGGCTGTTGACCTAGGCGCCGGGCAAGTGTATAATTTAATAATGGGAAAGTGGTTCGTTATCGAATGTGCTGATGGTCTCGACATAGACAATATGTGTAAGAAATTATTGGCAAACAGCGTGATTGAGAACTACAAGATTGAGGAATTGTACGATGGATGTGATCTTTGATATAGATGGAACACTGGTTGATATCAGTGATAGACTGAAGTTCATCAAAAGCAGCCCAAGGGACTGGAAAGCGTTTCGTGATCCATTGAAAAAACGGTGGGATGAGCCAATTTGGCCTGTTATCAGCACTTTGTTGGCTCTCCGCGCTGCGGGATCCCGGATTCTGATTGCTACAGGACGTACAAAGTCCGAAAAAGACGGGACCTTGGATTCTCTCAGGACATACATACCCTTTATAGATGATGTCCCTCTGTACATGCGGAGTGACGGAGACTTCCGTAAGGACACTGTCGTTAAGTCGGCAATGCTCGATAAGATGCTAGATGCTGGGTACAAACCAGTTATGGTGTTCGATGATAGACCATCTGTTATCGACATGTGGCATGACAGAGGCTTGAAGGTGATGGATGTAAGAGATCCATCAAAAGGAAACTTCTAAAGGAGGTCCAATATGAGTTGGATTACAGACAGAGTCAAAGAAATATCTTCATGGTCGGGTGCTAGCTTGATAGCATTTGGTGTATTGATAGTTCTTGGTGGCCCATTCGTGAAAATAGCTGCCTGGGCAGCAATTGCGTGGGGCATTGTTTCAATCATTAAGAAAGACTGATTGCCGTTGACTAACAATCCATGATAGAGGATAAATAGAAGGTAACGTTGAAGAGGATCAAACGCTAGACAGGACGAGAGTGCAATTCTCTCCGCCTCCACCAAAAGGAGACTAGATATGGATAAATTATTAGGGGACCGAGATGAAGACCCCCTTTGTACGAGAGGTAAGTAAGTGGATGTTTAGAGCATATATTCTTTGGAGTATTTGCGCAGACATAGCCTTGCTTGCTGGTATAATTTATCTAGTCTTCTTTTGATGGGGGCGAACTAGGATCGACTGGTAGTTAATAGTGAATTGGAGTTACGAGGCTGACCGCTTTATAGGTCGACACAACTAACCGCAAACGATAACTTTGCACCTATGGCACTTGCTGCTTAGGCAGTAAGATTTCCGGGGTTCGGGAGGCACCTAGCAACAGAAGCCTCCCACTTACATTTAAGGAGAGATACATGTTAGAATTTATTAAAAATTTGTTTAAGAAAAAGCTCTCAGCAGCTGCCCTAAATAACTTCAGACGTTCTCATCAAATCAGATTCGATGATCTGTGTAAGTAGGCAAACATGACACCATACGAAAATTCAATTGTCAAAATCAGCAATAGCGCTAAAAATTATTTGACTACTGCCGCCAAGAATTCTGGCAAGTCTTATGTTTGGTTTGGTGTTGATGGTGGTGGGTGTAATGGGTTCCAATACAAGTGGGACTTCATTGAAGAACCAGATTCTAAGGATCAAACATTTGTTCTAGGTCACACGCAATCGGGTTCAGAGCCAGCTAGAGATATTATATTTGTCATTGATATGGCCAGTGAAATGTTTGTAATGGGATCTGAGATTGATTGGGTTAATGAGTTGGGAGGACAATATTTGAAAGTGAGTAATCCAATGGCACAATCACAATGCGGGTGCGGCACTAGCTTCTCAGCATGATACATTTTGATTGGAAAGGTAAGATTGGTTATGGTGATATTATCAGTCCAATCTGCTATGCACATGCATTAGCTCAACGCAATTGTGAGGATGTGCACTTTACAATGCACTGGATGCACAAGCGTGGTGAAAGATTCAAGCCAGATGATGCGGAAACGCTGGATGCCAGAATGAAGGTGTTGTTCCGCAATGTCCAACCAATCGATTACCATAAAGTAACATACACACAGCACTTTGCTACCAACATGGACTATAATCATTCCAACTATGATGATTTTGAGGACATGCACAATCTGTGGTGGTCAAAGATCAAGAATGTTGACAACGGTCGTAAATCAGTTGTTGTAAATACCACTGCAACTCATAAAGAGCAATTTAAGGAATATGATCCCGGTAAGAGCTGGAAAGATCCTGTTGGATTGGAAGGCTGGCGTACTGTAGAGAGTATCATTAGGGACGGGTGGGGATTCGACGTCGAATTCGTTGACTACACCACACCAGTAGAGGATGCTTTAGATATTTACAAGAAAGCATTCTTGGCAATTGGTTACCATGGATCAGCTATGTGGATAGCAAGATATGTTGGCTGTCCAATGTTGATATATTCTACAAAGTCAATAACCAAGAGAGCGTTTCCTTGGGCGCATGTTCGGAATAAGTTTGATCGCGAGCAGTTTATATCAACAGATCCATATAAGATTAGAAAGCAATCAAAGGATCGTCTAGTAGAGGTGAAAAAACAATATGAGCTATTCCTCAACACTCCCAATCTACATCGGCTACGAGGCAAGAGAACATAGAGCTTGGGACGTTTGTGCCTATTCTATTCGATACTTTGATTGGCCTGCCTTGATGGCGCACGAGATCGTAAAACTTAGATCACAAGATATTCCTGAGTACGACAGGAACCTTGGTGAACCTCAATCAACAGATTTTACATTCACGCGGTTTTGGGTTCCATATCTTACAGGATTCAAAGGCAAAGCAATCTTTGTTGATTGTGACTTCTTATTCTTAGACG
>TARA_R110002074_G_scaffold87830_3_pt1 | contig 15964 bp, 33 predicted proteins | sample TARA_R110002074 | Tara Oceans TARA_R110002074 (sample SAMEA4397215) | marine metagenome | biome: Polar Biome; feature: [MIX] marine epipelagic wind mixed layer (ENVO:01000061); material: water (ENVO:00002006), including particulate matter (ENVO:01000060) such as... | depth 10-100 m
ATTCCATCATAATGGATGATTGGGAAGAAAGATATGAATCCGAATTAGAAGCGGAAAAGGCGTATGAAGGGATTACTGATATGCAAGATGATAAAATTGCCATTTGGTATCTTGATCATATAGTTGGTGGTGATCCATCTGATTTAGATGAAAAAACACTAAAGACTTTTTTTAACTACAAATCTTTTGCAAGGGATTTAGAGTACGAAGGTTTTGAGGAAATCGATGGTTTTATATTCCGTCCATACTAAAAAATAGATTATGAAAAAGAACAAATTTAGTGAAACAAGGGATGCATTTTTTGAAACAGATGAAGCGGAAGATCTTTATGAGGATTTACAAAAACACATGAATCTAGAAAGTAAACTAGAGGATTATTTTGATTATATAGAGGATTTAGTAGATAGAAAATTAATAGATAAACGTTTATTAGATCCTGTTGAAAAACTAATTAATGATTTCTATGTAATGGATGATTGGTTTAGACGTTATTTAAAATAAAACATCATGAAAAAGAATACAAGAGTAAAACTAGCATCGAATAATCATACTGATTACATAGACAAAGCATATACTATGAATCAGGATTTACAGGAGATTATTAAATTTGCAGATGATTTTATTCAGTTCATAGAAAGGCAGGAAGATAATTTTTCTTTTCTAGAAACGTATGATGATAGGGAGGGATCTATCTTAGAAAGGGAATCAGCATTTGAAAACATTGGGGAATTAGGTTTAGATGCTATAGATGATGCAGTGGATTCTATAAATGAAATTCAAGAAACTATGCAGACCTTATCAGATCAATTAGAAGATAATGTTAAAGCAGTAGAAAAGTATTTAGATAACAATTTTTAATAAAATGAAAAAAGTAAAATTAGGTTACAACGGATGGTCCAACTATGAAACATGGTTAGTTTCAGTTCAGGGAATAATTGATTATATGCAAGAATATGCATTAGAAGAAATGGAAATTGCAGATCAAATATCTAACTCAAAAGATTTGAAAGAAGTTATTGAAGATAGTATGGTAGATGAAGGATTTTGCGAAGATCTTTTTGAAGCGTATGTTGGAGATGATATACCAAGAAACGGAATTATTGCAGATTTTGTAAACTCTGCTATTTCAGAAATTGATTTTAGAGAAATTGCAGATCATGTAAACGATTATTTAAAAGAGGAAGCAGAACGTCTAGATGATGAATTGCGTGGTTCAGGACGTAGATAATATAGAAAAAATGAAAAAAGTAAAATTAGCACGCGATGTCAAAGCAATTTTATATGCAAGATTAGATAGTAATTCCGGCAAAGGAATGAATGAAGGGTGGTTAGTTGGAGATGGTGAAGCATATTATATAAAAGAAAAAGATGCAATAGATCATGCAATAGAAGCAGGATATGCTACATTAGATGAGGCAGTGGAAGATGATTATATTTATTGGTCAGAATGGGAAGATGAGGAAGAATATGAATATTTGGAGTTCAATGGTAATATGTATGAAATAGAGATTATTGATAAAATGTAAGAATCAGTACAACAAAAACGTTTATATATTATGAATTTAAAAAATCGGATTAACGATCTATTCCAAAAGTACTCTGTAAAGCTAGAAGTAGCGGAAGGGGAAATACCTGCCGAAGTTGTGGTGGAAGAACCTGCAGTAGCAACTGCAACATTAAGTAACGGTACAATGGTATACGTAGATGCACCATCATTTGATGTAGGCATGGGGGTATATGTACTAAATGAAGAAGGTGAAAAAATACCTTTGCCGGATGGTGATTATGAACTAGAAGGTGATGGTGCTTTATCTATTTTAGAAGGCGTTATTGCTTCATTTACTGAGGCAGTAGTTGAAGAAGTAGCAGTAGAAGCGAAAAAGAAGAAGGAAGAATACGAGGACGAAGAAGAAGAAGAAAAGAAGAAGAAAGAAAAGATGTATCGTGCGAAACGTAGATTAAGTCGTAGACGTTCAAAGCGTTCTACAGAATCAAAATCTAGATTTTCAACTACTTCTAAAAGATCTAAACGTACTCGTAGATCATCGGATTACAAATCAGTTGGTCTTGCTAAACACAAATTCAATAAAATTAGCAAAGAAAATACAATTTTAAAGGCAGAACTTGAGATGCTAAAAAAGACATCCGCAAGTACTCCATTAGCAAGAAAATCAAAGAAGCAAAAGAAAGAAAGAATGGATTTTGCGTCTATGACAACAAAAGAAAGAATATTTAATTTACACAATTTATACAAGTAAAAATGGCTACAGGTCTAACAATAACATCTACATACGCAGGGGAACTCGCCTTGCCGTATATCGCGCCCGCGATTTTGAGTGCAGATAGTATAGCCAACGGCTATGTTACTCTTAAAGAAGGGGTAAAAAAGAACGTGGTTCTTAAAGTAATCGGAGGTGCAACTATACAAGCATTTGCATGTGATTTTGAAACACAATCGGCAGTAACTTTAAAAGAGCGCGTTTTAACTCCTGCAGAATTAAAGGTAAATTTAGAACTTTGCAAATCACAGTTCCGTCAGGATTGGGAGGCTATGCAAACAGGTGCAGGATTTATCAATGATCGCATTCCACCTAACTTTCAGACATTCCTATTGCAATATTTAGGTGCGGTAGTATCTAAAGGTATTGAGCAGAATATGTGGCAGGGTGATTTTGTTCCAATTGCAGGAACGGCATCTTTAGTAACTGACTTTCAAGGTCTATTAAAGACATACGTGGATGCGGTAGCAGTTACTACAGATCGTGGTGATACATCAGCAGGAGCATATACAGGAGATAATGTAGGAACAACAGGGATTATCGTAAACCTTACTGCAATGGTGAATGCATCACCTGTAGATATTCAGGGCAATCCTGATACGGTTATCTATATGAGTCGTCAATCACTATTCCTTTTGCAGACTGCAATGTCATCTTTGACAGGTACATCGCAATGGTCAGGTGAAGAACGTCCAACTTCTTACATGGGATATCCTATCCTAACTCCTGCAGGATTTCCTAACAACTGTTTACTTATGACTACAGTAGCTAATAACGTTTTCGGAACGGATTTAGTATCTGATTTCAATCAGGCAGTTGTAGTAGATATGACTCAAACAGATGGATCGGATAATGTACGTGTAGCTATGCGTTTCACAGGTGGAACACAAATTGCTGATGCAATAAACGGTTTTCAACTAACATACGCATCTAGTCTATAATTATAACCTTTAAAAGAAAAAACCTATGAGTTGTTCAATTACATTAACAGGTAGAGGCACAAATTGCCGAAATTCTTTAGGGGGGATTAAAAATGTCTATATGGCACAGTGGAGTGATGGCTTGTGGAATACGGCAAGTGCCGGTGCAACTGCAGGTCCTGTAGCGAGTACTGATTTTTACACTTTTAACCTTTTACGTAATTCAGGATCTTTTAATACTGCGGTAACGGCTTCGACAGAAAACGGTACTGTATTTTTTGAAGAAACTTTGGTTACAGTTTTCGGTGGTGCAAAAGAAGCGACAGATAACGCGCAAATTGTAGAACTTTGCAAAGATCGCGTTGCTATCATAGTTCAGGATCGCAACGATCAGTATTGGGTTATGGGTTTAACGCATGGTGCATTGGTGACTGCAGGATCTGTAGATTCAGGTACTGCACCGGGTGATAACAATGGATTCACTTTAACGTTTATGGCAGAGGAATTATTACCACCACAGATTTTAACAAATGGTGCTAGTGCAACTAATGTTGCATATCAAAATGCACCTGCATAAAATTAACTTTTTAAACTAACTAAATTAGGGGTACGGCTTATGCCTTATCCCTTTTTTTTTGCTATGATTAGAATACAACCGAATAGTGTTTCTCAGACTATATACGTGTCACCTTTTCAGGCGCGTAAGTTTTTACCTACAATTACGTATTATCTTTTAGAATTAGAGGATATTCAATCGGGTGAAAAATTTTACGTTATTCCAACTGTAAGTGTAGATAATGACAGATATAGTACTTTTACCTTTAACACTAATGCAGATGCAGGTGCTACAGGTAGCGTATTAATAAAAGGTAGCGGTCAATATATCTTCACTATTTACGGTCAAAGTAATAATACAAATTTAGATCCTACAGATGCAAGTGTTTTGGGATCGATGCAAGTTGGACCATGTGAAGTAGTTGGTGTTAATATTGCTACCTTTCCAACCATATCAATACCTAATAATGTTATATATTACGAGTAATGCCAAAAGATAAAAAAACAAACAAAAACGTTGGAGGTATGGATGTATTGAATTTGTCACAATATGTCGAAGCATCTTATGAAGAAACTGCTAATAATAGTGGTTATGTAGATTATGGAGTTAATAACCTATTTCCACAGTATTTAGTAGATTTATATAAAAGCAGTGCCACACATGGGGCATTATGCAATACTATTGCTCAAATGATTTTCGGGGATGGTGTATCTAGTACAGATCCGAATGTATCCATTAAATTTGAAGAATGGGGGTTAAATGATACACTAAGAAAAGTATCTTTAGACCTAAAAATTCAGGGTGGATTTGCATTAGAAATTATTTATTCTTTAGATAGGACTTCTATTACTGAGGTTAGGCACATCCCCTTTGAAACAATACGTGCAGGGGAAGTAAACGATGCTGATGAAATAGATTATTATTTTTATTCTAGAAATTGGGAGGATTCGCAGGAGGAAGTAAAAGAGATTTGCGCGTTTGATCCTGATAGGAAAATCGATCATCCACATCAGATCCTGTACGTAAAGCCATTTTCACCGGGTAGTTTCTACTATCCAAAACCTGACTATATCGGTGCGATTAATTATATAGAGGTAGAAAAAAGCGTTGCCTTATATCATATAAACAACATCAGAAACGGCTTAACTCCTTCATTTTCAATACATTTTAAAAATGGAGTGCCTGCACAGGATGAGAGAAATCGTATCAGGCAGGATATAGAACGTCAATTATCAGGACCTACAAATGCAGGTAAATTTGTAATTACATATAGTGATTCACCTGACAGAAAACCTGATTTTGAACCGTTTCCTATGTCGGATGCCGATAAGCAATACGAGTTTTTAAGCAGGGAAAGTACAGATAAGATTATGATCGGGCATAGGGTAGTTAGTAGTGCTATGTTTGGCGTAAAAACAAGTGGTGAATTAGGGAATACACAAGAATTAGAAATAGCATCCACATTATTTTCTAAGCAGGTAGTTTTACCTTTTCAACGTATTATCAAAGAATCAATTTCTACTTTATTACATGCATGCGATATGCAGGCAGATTTTGATTTAAAGGAATTAAATTTAGTTCCGGAAGTGGTAGAGGAAAAATCACGATTTTCAAGTGATAAAGAAGATAAAGAGAGGGAAGAATATAAAAACGCTTTCCTTGAGGCATTAATCGACAAAGGGGAGGTCATAGGCGACGATTACGAGGAGATTGATAGCCGGGAGGTGGAATATGATAGGGAGGTGGATGAAAGTGCCTTATATGGCTTCGCATCAACTATTCAAAGCACAGGGAATAACGGGCGTGGGGAAAGTGAACAGGATAATGAACTTTTTAAGATTCGTTATAAATATGCACCTGATGCGAGTACGCACGATCCACAAAGAAGTTTTTGTTCTAAGATGATAAACTCAGGAAAAGTTTATACTATGGAGGATATACAAGATGCTGATGGTGCAAATCCGGGATTTGGAATCGGTGGTTCTAAGCGGTATTCTATATGGTTTTTTAAGGGCGGTCCTAACTGTTTTCATTGGTGGGAGCGAGTGATTTACCTACAAAAGGATAATGATAAAATCAGTGTTAATGAAGCTAGGAAACGGATTCGTGAACTACCTTATGATATGCGTAAAGATGTTGAAATTGAGCGCAATGACATAGAAGTTGCAAGACGTCCGCGTGACATGGCAAATAATGGATACTATAACTAATTACGATGGCAATTACTAAAGAAGTACTATTTATAAATACTGATTACCTAAAGCATTTAACTACGTTAACAGGTACAGTAAATGATGATTATATTGTTTCATCTGTTATTTTATCACAGGATAAATACATGCAGGGATTTTTGGGTACAGATTTGTATGTGAAGATTAAAGAAGAAATACAAGAGGCAACAGGTCCATCAGGTAATTATTTAACGTTATTAGATGAGCATATTCGGAAATGTACTGCATGGTGGACGATGGTGGAATTAATACCTAATCTGTATGTTCAATTAGATAACGGTGGATTAGTGATTAGATCTGCAGATAATACAACTGCGATTTCACAGGAGGATTTACACCGGGAAATAGAAAGGGCGCGACAAAATGCACAATTTTATACTAGTAGAATGATTGCGTATTTATGCAATAACAGTTCTTTATTCCCTGAATATAATTCTAATTCTTCAGAGGATATGTCACCTGAAACTACAGTATATTATCAAAATGGAATGACAGTGAGTTTAGGATCGAATTTAAAAAATCCTAAATACCGGATGCCACACAATTGGTTTTCATAATGGGGCGCAAAAATAATTTATTACTATTAAAGAATTGGGTTAGAAAGAATGGAAATAGAAACGATATTGGCTACATTATTACCGAGTCTGTTAACGATAGTAGGGGTGTATGTAAAGATGAACGGGGAAGTGGTAAATCTAAAGGCAAGGGTTAAGGCTATGGAAAATGATCGAAAAGAACTTAAAACATTGATAAACACATGCATAGAGGGTATTTCGGAGCTGAAAATTTTAATAGCTCGCAAGGGCATATAGTGTATAAGTATTTCAAAATAGAAGAATTTGCATCACCTGATGAACCGGGATCAGGATCTATGATGGATTCGGATCTTTTAGAAAAATTAGATTTAGCAAGGGATATATGCGGATTTCCTTTAATTATAAATTCAGGATATAGAAGCGTGGCACATAACAAAAAAGTAGGAGGCGTAAAAAATTCAAGCCATTTATTAGGATTGGCAGTAGATATACACTGCACCGATTCAAGAAAAAGGTTTATTCTATTAGATGCATTAATGGTAGCAGGGTTTACTCGTATTGGCTTGGCAGGTACGTATATTCATGCAGATGTCGATACACATCCTGAAAAAAGACAGTGCATAATTTGGACCTATTAGATGTCCGATTTTCGTCCTAGACTTTCAGGAAATAGAAAGAAAAGTTTTGACTTTCTAAACAAGAAAGAAAGACGTATTTTAATTTGTGGTGATCTTCACTGTCCTTTTGATGATGATCAATACCTGCCTTTTCTATTAGATACCTATGCTAATTATAATTGCAATCAAATTGTGATGATCGGGGATGCGGTAGATCACCATTACAGTTCGTTTCATCCTACAGATGCCGATGGTTTTGGAGGTGGTGAAGAATTAGACCGGGCAATACAAAGATTAAGTAGATATAGGGATGCATTCGCAAAAATTTGTGATAAAAAAATTGATATTTGCATAGGCAACCATGATCGTTTAATCATGCGTAAAGCATTTGCATCTGATATTCCTGCAAGATGGATCAAATCATATAATGAGGTATTGGGTACGGATTGGAATTGGTGCGAAAGTGTAGAATACGACAATGTACTTTATGAACATGGTGAAGGGGGGCAGGCAAAATCTAAAGCAGTAAAAAACTTTCAAAGTTCTGTTTGTGGTCATACACATACTGAGGCGTATGTATTATGGAATATCGGAAAAAAACAGAAAACCTTTGGGATGCAGGTGGGGTGCGGAATAGGTGAAAGTTATGCATTTGCCTATGCTAAAAATTTCAAAGAAAACGCAAAAGGGTGTGGTGTAGTAATCGGTGGTCATACTGCCATAAACATACTAATGTAAATAAGTGAACACAATCACCTAATAGCATAACCAAAAGTGGAATGGATATAATGTACACATCGGTAATTCTTGCAATAGCAATAGCTATTTTACTCGCAATTCTAACAAAATGAATGAACAATTACTAGCTATCCTAAAATCTTTTGACATTACACAACTGTTAAAAGGAAAAGGTGATTTACGAAGGTGGAGTGCCAAACGCACAATTGGAGGATTGATAGTGGTTTATGCTTTAACGAGTATGAACGGTGAAATTACTACTAATGGTATTATTCTATGTGGTGTAGGTATTTTACCGTTATGTTTGTCGTTTTTAGAAAAAGATTAACTATATTAGCATCATCGATTACGCATAATCGGTTACATTTTTTTTGGTTAAAGGAGCATCTGATTTATTTCAGGTGCTTTTTTTTGTAAAGAAAATTAGGTTTGTAGTAAAGTTTTGTTTATATTGCGGTATAATTAAAAACCAAACAAAATGGATTACAAATTTATTGAAGAACAATTACAGGTGATAAAAAGAGAGATTTTATACCATAGCAAAAGAATAGAAAAGTATGAAAAATTTTATACTAACTATAAAGCAATTTCAGCAAGTGATACGAAGATGGATATGAGTGAAGAACTACAGGATGCTAAAGATAGTTTAAGGTATCATAATGAAAAGTTGGAGTATAATATAAAATTAGAAGATGTAGTATTAACGGCAAGAGATTGCACAAGCACAAAATAATGGAAGATTGCAAAATTTGTTTTCAAACGATCTTAGATAACTTTTCTTTAACAGAATTAGCGGATTTTAAAATACGTTTAGATAAGGAACTAGATAAAAGAATGGATGCTAAAAAGCATGAAATGGAACTTGAAAAGCAAAAGTTTCATGCAATAGAATATGCACTACATGAAGCAATAGAAGATGGAAAAACAAAGTAAATTAAAATTCTTTCAAGATATGTTAGATGAAAGAATAGACGTATTAAAAGAATTAGAGGACAGAACAGATTTACGGGATGCTCTAAGAGATAGATATATTTCTATTACAAAAGAAGATATTAAAAAATGGAAGTTGAAAATTAAACAATTAAAAGAAAATTAATAATGTACGATTCACTTTATAGTTCAAATTCAATAGATCAGGCAGTAACTACACAAGGGCAGGGCATAGAAACTAATTCACCTGTTTTTACAAACGATGTGATTACTGCACCGGAACTTGCTATTAAATACAAAAAAACAGTTACTGCATTAGTAGATGGAAAATATGTAGGGTGGTCATATCCTCCTGATTTCATCAGATTTAAACACAATAGGGAATCACAGTGCGATATTTCCGAAATCACATATTGGTCCGAGTTTAAAAGGCAGGAGTTTTGCCGTTTTCACTGCATGCTATTAGTGGCATTTGGTGGATACTCAGTAGAATCAATCGCATCCCCAAGATTAAACAGGCAGGAAAATAACACATATTTCACGCAGGTACGGGGGCGTAATTTACCTAAAAGCAAAAAACAAGATGTAATTTTCAGGCATCTATTCGATCATCAGGGATACTATTTGGATGAGTATGGAATGCCTAGAAATTCATAAATAAAAGTGGATTACAGTTAGGCATTAAATAAAGTTTATTGTATCTTAGAGTTAAGAAAGAAATCAAAAAAATGATAATAACCGATAGCAGATGGAAGTGTACGCATTCGCACATAAAAGAAATGCAAATGCAAATAGATTTTGCTACACCTTTTATACAAAGCCTTATAAAAACATGGCTATTAGGTGATGATGAACAGAAAAAAGATTTAGAAAAGGTCTTTATGTTTTTAACAGATCCACAAAACGAAATAACAGAAACAGAATTTTATAAAAACAATTAATTAATTAATCATGGAAAAAAGTATAATAACACATTTAACCGGAAGCGGTCAATGGGAAGGTAAGTATGGCGTAATGCATACTATTTTGGTTCAATTTGAAAACGGGGATGAAGTAGAGGCAAATTCAAAAACAGAAAAACCACCTTATGAAATAGGGGATACTGTATGGTATGAAGTTACACGTGAAACTCAATACGGTAAAAAGGCAAAAGTTACAAAACAAGATCCTGCACAAAACTTTCAGGCAAATTCAGGCAGTAGCAAATCGTCACCTGAAACGCAAGCGAAAATAGACAATTGTTGGTCCATAGGGCAGGCTATTTCAATTTTGGGATGTGTAGATCAGGTAAATGAAGAATCATTAACTAACTACCTGCAGGAAGTAGATAAACTATCGGATCATATTTTAGCAATTAGAAACGCAAAGTTGTAATTGCTATTATGAAGAACACTAGATTTGAAAATAAGGATAATCTAGAACGTGAAAATCGTGCAATCCGAAAATGGTTAGAGGATACATCGGTTACTTTTAAGAAACTTGGAATGCATGACGTTGACTTTTTAGTGCATTCTAAAAAAAGTGATACATTCGCGTATGTAGAGGTAAAGGGTAGGCATCAGAAAATAGAGAATGCCTATCCCTTGCCTATTGCATCTAGAAAATTAGTGAAACTTTATGATAGCATGAATAGAAATAAAAATGCTTTTAGATGTTTTGTAATTTGGGCGTGTAATGATGGAATTATAGTTGGTAATATGGATGATATTGTTGGGCAGTGTAGGGCAGGGGGCAGGATGAACAGAGAGGGATCGTCTAATGATTGGGAAATGATGGTGTATTATGATAGACAAACAAAATTAAAAGAAACATTATATTAAAAAATTAATTATGAAACAATTTATATTCAAACATTTTGGATCTGTATCTAATTGTGCAGATGAATTAGGAGTTAGTAAAATGACAGTAAATAATTGGATTAATAAAAATCCTCGTGGTGTATTGAAACATGCACCTGAAATAGTTTCATCCAAAAACATTACATGGACTCAATTAAGTGGTGAAGTTTTATTTCAGGAAGATGAGTTAGTTAAAAAATAACTATCTTTAGAAAAAAAAATGGACCGACAGTTTAAAGGCATTTGGATACCTGCCGATGTATGGCTAAATAAAGACCTTACATTAATCGATAAAGTAATATTAGCGGAAGTAGATTCATTTTCAGGCAATGGGAAATCATACTTTAAATCTAATGCTACACTATCTGATGAAACAGGATTGGGAGTTAGTACAATTTCGCGTAGTGTAAAAAAACTAATTGATCTTGGATTAATTTCATCATCTTTTAACGGAAGATGCAGGTATCTAAGAACAATCAGCATAGTAAATATGACTAAGCAGGATGGTATTTCTGACAAAGCAGAGTGTTCAGATTTACCAACTACTTATACAACTACAGAAACAGATACTAATACATCTACAAAGGGGGGTGTAGTATTGCCTTTTGAAAGTAAAGAGTTTTCGGATCTATGGAAGCTATGGAAAAGTGAACGTAAACAGAAACGTATCAAAAAATATACTATATTAGGTGAAAATTCTATTTTGCATCAATTACAAAAGGATTCAAAAGGGGATGAATCAGTTGCAATGGAAATAATTAAACAAAGTATTACTCAGGGGTGGCAAGGTCTATTCCCAATAAAGAAACAAAAAAATGGAAAAGGATTTAATACTGAAAAAATCGACAGTGATAAGTTGCAAAAATATATCAAATCCCTTTGAATCTGTTACGCCTGTTATAGCATGGGAATCAGGAACTAATGTTAGAACGGCTATGAAAGAAGATCCGCAATTAACTTTCAGTACCTTAACTGCATTGCTAATGGATGCGGTTTCATATTTAGACATGAACAAAACACTGCGAGATGAAAACGATTTTATCCATGCAGTGCGAAATCTAATAGATGATTTCCCTGTTATGAAGTTGGAAGAATGGAAGGTTATTATGGATCGTCTAAAAGCAGGTAAGTATGGCAAAATGTATGAACGTTTAAAGCTACCGGAACTTTCTGAAATCTTTATGCAATATGAAGGTGAACGGGCAGAAATGATGGAGCGTAATATTAAGAATGCTAAAAACGATGATTTAAAAAAGTTAGATAATATTCCTATTACTGATGAACAAAAGGGAAAATGGGATGAATTTGTAAAAGGATTAAATTTACCGAAATCAGATACAGATCGTAAAGGCAGGTGGAAACATATTTATCATCCTAATACTCCTGAATAATGGAAGAAGATTACGAATTAAGAAGTGATTGTTGTGGAGTTTCAACTACAGAAACAGAAATGGGAATTTGCCCGGATTGTTTAGAGCATTGCGAATTTATAACAGGTGAAGAAGATTAAATGCCAACTGAAAGAAGCAAGTTAGTTAAGAAGCTAGATAAGATATTTAGCATCTATATCCGAATCAGAAAAACTGATGATAGCGGATACGGAAATTGTTATACATGTGGATCTAATATATTTTGGAAAGAATGCGATGCAGGGCATTTTATGAGTAGGGCATGTATTAATACAAGATGGAATATTTTGAATGTTCAAATGCAGTGTAAACGGTGTAATGGTTTTAGATCAGGGGAGCAGTTTCTTTTTTCAAAAGCATTGGATTCTGAATACGGTTCAGGTACTGCAGAAAGTTTACAGGAAGAAAGCCGAATTACGGCAAAGTTTTCTATATTGCATCTTAGAGAATTATACGATTCATTCAAAAAATTAGTTGAGCAAGAAAAAAGCATTAGAAACATGGAATAAATGGTTCACAAAAAACTATGATAAACTCGTAGGGATAGCAAAACGTTATCATAAAGAACCGTATGATTTAGTTCACCATGTTTACATTAGAGTACAGAGGCAAAAGGATATGTCTAAAATTATGATCAATCCTTTGCCTTATTTTAAACGTGCAATGTATATAGAAGCAACTAGAGGCAAATTTAAAGGTCTTTATACATATAATGATAAACCTGAATGGATTGACATAAAGCAAGATGAACCTGAAACGAAGCATTTTAAGTTAGAAGAAATAGAATTAATTACTGATCAGCTAAATTATTTTGATAAAACGGTTTTGCACATTTGGATAGATGGATACAATATTTGCGAAGTAGCAAGAGAATCAGGTATTCCGCATCAGGTCCTACATACGTCTTTACACCGTTCAAAAAAGAAAATTAAAGATGCTATTAATAGAAAGTAGTTTAGCAGAAAAAAGACTAAATCTTTGCAAGGCGTGTAAACACTTTGTAAAAAAGACTGCATCATGTGGTCCTTTAATTTTAGGTAAAACGATTCAGCATAAAAAACAAAAGGTGAAACTTTGCGGATGTGCGATGCCTATAAAAACTAAGCTAAAAATGGGTTCGTGTCCTATAGGTAAATGGGAATCCACATTTGAGAAATCCCTGATAGAAGAATTAGAAAAGGAACTTGAAAAAATAGGTGGATCTATTACAGGGGATCAGAACAAAAAACTGACTGAATTATACAATAAATTTACAGGTGGAAATAAACAGGTTAGTTCTTGTACTCCATGTGTAGCAAAGATGATAGATACATTAAAATCACTAATGAATGATAGAGGATAAAGAAATACATTTATTAGTAGGTACTTTACATTATTCAAATATTGATTATACTATAGAATCTGCATTAGGTCAATGTAAAAGAGGCAGTAGAAATATCGGTGTAGAATGGGAGGATGTAATATCTAATTCTAGAAAGCGAAATATAATAGATGCTAAAAGATTGTGTTGTTGTCACCTTAGAAGAAAAGGGTGGACCTATGATATGATTGCATCTTTTATAGGATACACAAATCATGCTACAGTAATACACCATTGCAGGAAATCGGAAGATTTATTAAAATACGATCCTGAATACTATAGGAAATCATTAAAATTTGATGGAAAATGAAAATACTTTGCCCGGCAATATTAGATGGATATACTAGAAGAAAAGACAGATCGGTATCATTGAGATTTATAACGCAAGAAAAAACATCTGCAGAGGTTATGAATATAGATGAAACTTTAGATCAATTTGGAATCCTGTATTTTAGAGGACAGGAGCAAATGAATAAGGAGGAAATAGAAGAATTAGATAATGTAGAATTGGATTTATACGATGATCCAAAAACACAATCCCAAAGGTTAAGAAATGTCCTATTTGTATTTTGGAAGCAGGAAGGGAGTAATGGGGATTTTAAGAAATACTATAAGCAGAAAACGGAAGAAATAATTCAGCATTTTAAAAACAAGTTAGAAGATGTCTAAAGGGGAATTATCACTGCAGAAAAACGCTATGCTACAGGCATTAGAAAAATCATTAGGTGTAGTTACAACTGCATCAGTAAAAGCGAATATTGATAGAACTACGCATTATAGATGGTTACGTACAGATAAAGACTATGCATCTAAGGTGGAAGAATTAAGGAATATCAAATTAGATTTTTTAGAATCAAAACTTCATGAGCAGGTGCAAAACGATAATGTAACTGCTTTAATCTTTGCGCTAAAAACTCAGGGGAAAAGTAGGGGATATGTAGAATCGCAAGATATTAGTATTTCGCAATCAGACAAAAAACCATCATGGTTTGACGAAAAAGAGTGAAACTACCTGCAACATATTACCACACTAAAAAGAGTAAGGCAAGGGTTCAAATTCATCAGGGAGGCACAAGGTCAGGCAAAACGATGTCCATTACTCAGTGCCTCATAGAATGGTGTTGGTTAAATAAGGATGCGAATAAGATCATTACTATATGTCGTAAAACATTCCCGGCATTAAAAGCAAGTGTTATGCGTGATTTCTTCACGATTTTAGAAAAAGAAAATTGGTACAGTCAGGCACATCATAACAAATCGGAAGCTACCTATTTGCTATTTGGCAATCTAGTGGAATTTATCAGTGTAGATAATTCCGAAAAAGTACGTGGTAGGAAAAGGGATTTTTTATTTGTCAACGAGGCGACAGAGTTGTCACTTGAAGATATGAGGCAATTAATGCTCAGAACTACGTTTAAGATTATAATCGATTTCAATCCAAGTTTTGAGTTCCATTGGATCTATGACGAAATGATACCAAGAGAAGATGCTGATTTCTTTCAGACTACCTATTTAGATAATCCGTTTTTAGGTGAAGAAACGATTGCAGAAATAGAACGGTTAAAAGATACAGATGAAAATTTTTGGAGGGTTTATGGATTAGGTGAACGGGGTGCATCAGTAGCTACTATATTTAACCATTGGAAATCCTTTGATAAAATACCTGATGATTACAAGCTAATGAATTATGGATTGGATTTTGGTTACACAAATCATCCATCGTGTTTAGTGGCAGTTTATACTAATGGGGAAGGGTTTATATTAGATGAAGTAATTTATGCCACAGGCTACACTAATTCAAGAATAGCGGAAGAAATGCGTATTGCAGGCGTAGGTCCACATGATGTAATAATTGCAGATTGTGCAGAACCGAAATCTATTGATGAAATACATGGTTTTAATTTCAATATCCATAGTTGCAGGAAGGGAGCAGATAGCGTTCGATCAGGTTTGGATTACATGAAATCACATCCATTAGGAATTACTGCAGGATCAGTAAACGGCATTAAGGAGTTTAGGAACTATAAGTATAAGGAGGATCGAAACGGGAAGATTCTAAATACTCCTGTACCTGCATTCGATCATTTTATGGATGCGAGCAGATACGCAATTACATTCAATCAGACCAATCCAAACTTTGGAAATTATGCAATCGGTTAACACTTTTTAACATATCGGATTAGGATATTCGTAAAGTTTTCTTTATCTTTGTGTTAGTTCTTTGACATGATGATACATATTAAACAGAGTTAAATCATTAAAACCAAAAATTATGAAACAAGGTTATATAGAAGAAAACAAAAAGGGCAAATTTGCAGTCCTGATAGATATTATTGATTTAGGAATGTTAGGAAAATCCCCCTGTTTTAGTCACGATTTCGATACTCGTGAAGAGGCAAAGAAATGGTGGATAGAGTTTGACCAAACAAGAAAAGATAAAGGAGATACAAGTAAACTGTAAGTAACAGTATGGGGATGCGAAAGTGTCCCCTTTTTTAGGCAACCGATCAAAAGAATAAAAACATGAAAGACATTAAACTGAATATGAAT
>TARA_R110002074_G_scaffold3446_6_pt1 | contig 15954 bp, 15 predicted proteins | sample TARA_R110002074 | Tara Oceans TARA_R110002074 (sample SAMEA4397215) | marine metagenome | biome: Polar Biome; feature: [MIX] marine epipelagic wind mixed layer (ENVO:01000061); material: water (ENVO:00002006), including particulate matter (ENVO:01000060) such as... | depth 10-100 m
TTAGTCGTCATCTTCGTTTCCAAAAGGTTTAATAATTACTCCTACGCTAAGAATAAATCCATCTGTTGGTGCATAAATTTCGGGAAATACTGGATTGTCGTGTGGTGGCAAAACCAAAGGTGAAAACCTGCTTTGTCTTCTGTCCGTAAAGTTTTCAAAATTCGTGAAAATTGTTCCCCATTTAAAATTACGCATTGCCACAAAACCCATCGTAACAAAATCTGTGGTTTCTGTGCCATTAGACAAAAATTGTTTTCCTGTGTAAAAAGTTTCGTAACCTATTCGCCATTTTTCAGATTCGTACATCAACACACTTCCTGCATTGTGTTTTGCGGTTAAAGGCTTTTGAGGATTTCCAGCCAAATAGTTCAATTTAGTGTCTATAAGAGCGTAATTTAAAAACCATCTAAAATCTTTATAAGTAAACTTTATGTTGGTCTCTAATCCTTTACTCAAAATTTCATCGGTTGCATTTTCAAATGCAAACAAACCGTTATTCGTACTATTCAATAGCAAACCGTTGTTAATTGCTGTTACATAAAAAAGCTGATTAATAGAAAAACCTACAGTTTCAAATAACCTCGTTTGGTAGTTGACATCAAAATTAACACCATAAGACCGTTCTGCTTTAAGTGCTGATTTATCTATGGCGAGAACATTTTCAAAGTTTATAAATTCAGCCTCTTCGGTAAAAATATCTGGTATTTTGTAACCTAATCCGCCACCAATTCTGCTTGAAAATCCGCTGTCGTTTTTTTTATAAAGTAATGAAACTTTTGGAAGTGGAAAAAACCCGAAATCGGTATTGTAGTCTGCTCTTAAACCCGTTTCTAAAATCCAATTATCTGAAATATCGTAGATGTTGTTTACAAATGTTCCATACGTAACATCTGTTTGGTCACGTTGTAATTGTGAATTATCATTTTCATCGAAATTTGATGTGTACAAATTTGCACCCAAAATCCAATCGGTTTTTTTAGATGCCTTTTGATAGTTAATTTCCGTAAATGTATTGGTTTGTTTACCGTCAAAACTGAAATCGGGAATAGACAATTTTCTATCGAAAAATGAGATGCTATTTTTGATGTTTAATGAACTCACGGAATCTATCTTTGTTTCATAAACCGCTTGACTGCTCAACCTTTTAGAAATATTTTCTTCTGTATATTGATGAATTCCATTTTCGCCACTTTCAATTTTTGTTATGTCGCCACCAATTCTGTCGTCATACGTTCCATTTAGTCCAATCCAAAATGTTGTTTTCTCGGATGGATAATAAAAAAACTTGGGGTTGAATGAAATAGAAGTAGTTTGTGGCAAATTACTAAAACCATCATCTTCTGGGTCGTACACTTTTTGGTAATGACCAGAACCGTATAGAGAAATCCCAACCTTTTCGTTCCGTTTACTGTAAAATACATTCGCTGTACTTCCCAAAGCTTGTGTTTGGGTTAACATAATATCCAATGCAGGTTCTTCGTCAGGTGTTTTTGAAACCATATTTATCAAACCTGCAATAGCTCCACCACCATATAGTGTTGATGAACTTCCTTTAATTATTTCAAATTGTTGCAAGTCTAAAGGTGGAATTTGTAAAATACTCAAACCGCTGGAAAACCCACCATACAAAGGAAATCCATCTCTCAAAAGTTGTGTGTATCGTCCATCGAGTCCTTGAATTCTAATGTTGGTGTTACCACTACTTAACGAGGTTTGTTGCATTTGTATTCCTGTACTTTCTCGAAGCACCATTGAAATATTGGTCGGATTCATTACTGCTTTTTCGCTTAATTCTTCCGCTCCAATAAATTCAATTCTCGTGGGAATTTTTCTAACCGTTCGAGTACTTCTTGAAGATTGAATAACGACTTCATCCAATTCATTCCCTCCCGATTCGAGTTTGAATGAAAAAACTTTTTTTGTACCAACTTCAATAGTTGTTTCTATGGTTTTGAAACCTACGTATGAAATTTTGATAATATGGTTTCCGTCTGGAATTTCTGTGAACGTTGCGATTCCGTCAAAATCGGTAACCGCTCCTTTTTCAAGCTCTTCGAAATAAACTGTTGCTCCAAGTAATGGCTGGTTAGTTTCTGAATCTGTAATGAAAATAGAAATATCGCTGTTCTGTGCAAAAGAAATAAATGATATAACGAAAAATAATGAAGTTGAAAATGCTTTTACCATCTGCTAATTCTGTTTTTAAGAATAGTACAAATGTAAATTGCTTTTAGTGCAACTCGATTGCAAAGATTATTTGTTGCAATTGTCGCATAAACCTTTTACAACCATATTTGCCTGTTGTAATTTGAAGTTTTCAGGAAGTTGAATTTTGGGAATGGGAACATCAAAAAGGCAGAATGTTTTATCACAGTTTGTACAATAAAAATGATAGTGCAAATCTTTTGGGTCGCAGTTACAACCTTCTGCACAAACTGCGTATTTTGTCATTCCTGAACCATCTTCGATGCTGTGAATAATCTTGTTTTCCTCAAATGTCTTTAGTGTCCGAAAAATAGAACTTCTGTCTGTGTAGGCTAATGCGTTTTCAATGTCCTTTAATGATTGAGCTTTTTCTAGGCTTAATAGATGACGTAAAACCACAGTTCGGACTGCGGTATTTTTTACCTTTTTTATTTTTAGAATTTCTTCTTCGGTTTGCATTTTCCTAATGTATCATTTTTTTTGAGATTTCTTAAAAATGAAAAGCCTTTTTCATAATCCAACGAGCTTTTAGTGTTTCCAAAGCCCAGTAACTAATATTTTAATCTCTAATAAAGTTTTTAAGAGTATATTCTTTATACTCATTATCACTTCCGTAAACATTTCTTTCATAATCTCATTTTTTAATTTATAATTTCTTTAAAATTGATAGTGCAATGGCGAGCACATTTTCTTTTCTCATTAAATACTGAGCTTCATCTACATTGCTTAAAAAACCCAATTCCATCAGTATCGCAGGACAATACTCTGTCGTTTCCCTCAGCACCTGAAAGTTGGCAAACTTCATACCTCTACTTTCATAGCCTATTGTTTTACAAAGGGCTCTTTCAATTTTATAGCCTGCAAATACCGATTCCTTCGAGTACCTTTCTTGTTTTCTCAAAGCATAAACCTCAATACCCCTTGCATTTGGGTTATCCGAATAGTTACAATGCAACGACACAAACAAATCAGCTTTTAAAGTTTTTGCCAGCTTCGTTCTATCCGATAAGGAAATTAAGGTGTCTTTATACCTGGTCAAATAAATATCAAGAGGTTTATCCAATTGATTATTAAGATTTAAAATGGCGTTTGCAATATCCAATACAACCTCTTTTTCTTGGATGCCGTTTATGCCTATGGCGCCAGAATCATTTCCACCGTGTCCAACGTCAATTACAATTCGTTTTTGAGCAGTCGTTTCTTGCCCAAAAATGATACACATTTTTAGAAGCAAAATCACAAAACTGACGTTTTTGAGCACTTTTTTCATTTTCAATTTTCAGGTTATCAACAACTTCCCCCATAAAATTCATAGCATTTGATGCCAAATAATAGGAATTAAATTCAATTGATTTCAAATAATATTTTATTCACAAATAATTGATTTACAGTTATTTATGTACAAATATATGTAAATTTCAGAAAACGAAAATGAATAAAAATTCTAAACCTTTTATTATGAAAAAATCAATCTATTTGGCAACTTTTTTGTCGCTGCTCTCAACATCACTTTTTGCCCAAATTGGGGGAATTGAAGATTCCGTTAATGATGTGGGCGATACCATCAGAACCATCTTTCCAATTTTACTTGGGGTTATATTTCTTGTTGGTTTCCTATTTAATGCCGGACATTTCTTTGGGGAAAATGCAGACCTTAAAAAAGGTATTACCCGTGTCCTTGTCTTTGTTTTAATCGCAGGTGCAGTTGTCGGCATATTTACTTATCTGATTTCTATCGTAGTATAAATGAAGAAATTTGAGCCCTATAAAAACATTAGGAAAAAGGCAGTCATTTTTGGGCTGCCCATTTCCTTGTTTGCCCTAATGATGATGTCCATACTCGCTTCGCTAATGGTTATCATCTTCTCGTTCAGTTTTGGATTAATTATAGGTGTTGCCATTTTCAACGCTGCTTTATACATCGCGCTCACGAGAATTAGCAATAATCCACAACTGTTTCAGGTGGCAAAAGTCTTCCCACAAATTATAAGTAATAAACAAAACTCTGGCTTCGATTATGAACAAGATTAACCTTTCGGCATATCAACCCATAGCAGATATTCAAGATAATATCGTGTTTGCCAATAATGGCAACGTGGTTTTGTGCTATAAAGGGAATCTACCGGAAATCTATTCGCTTTCTGAAAATGATTTTGAAGATATGCACGGTGCTTGGTTTCAAGCCTTAAAATCATTACCAGTTGGTACAGTAGTTCATAAACAGGATATATACCTGAAGAAAACCTATACTTCTGAGCAGCTTCCGAATACAACCTTTTTAGAAAAAGCCACTTACGAGCATTTTAAAGGTCGCGGACATATAGAACATAAGTGTTACCTGTTTTTTACTTTGACAAAGAACAAGGCACTCAATAACTCAAAATATGTGAATCCGTTCCGTAACGTTTCAAAAGGAACTGTGCAAGAACTGGATGATAACGTGCAACGGTTCGTCAACTCGGTAAGCGATTCCGTTTCCTTCATAAATAACAGTCGTAAAATGGAATTCCTTCCGATTGATGCAAAGGAAATCCAACAGTTAACCAAAGGCTATTTCAATGGCTTTAACGAAGGTTTTGATACCGATATTTTATTAGAAAAGAAAAGCGTCAATATTGGCGAAAACCATTTTGATGCCCTTGCCATCAATAGCGAACTGTGCTTTGGCGAAAGTGTACAGAGTAGCAAAACCAATGAGAAATTCACTTCTGACGATTTTGTATTTCATCAAGGGTTTATTGATGGCTTAGGGCTTACGCTTGACGAAAATCATATCGTCAATCAAATTTTGTATTTGGATGACAAACAGAAGTGGCGCAAGTTGCTCGACAAAAAAGTTGAAGAACTAAATAAAAGTTCCAACTTCGGTTCTCAGAATAAAGTAGTCCTTGGGAAAATTCAGCACATCCTTGACCAAATCAATGCCGATGATAATGCTCGTATTATTCGTGGTCATTTAAATATTGTCTATTGGGCGAAGGAAGCTAAAGAACTGGACAAGATAACCTCAAAAATCAAGACAGAATTTAAGGAACTGGACATTATCCCATACTATCCAAGAGGGGAAGAACGGAAGAATTATATACTAAATAGTTACTGCTGTTTTTCGTCCAATTTCTCAAACAACGATTTGTATGTAACCGATTTAAAACACGCTTTATGCCTGTTCATCAATAACACCAATTACAAATCTGATTCCACGGGAATCATCTTTAACGACCGTGAGCATAACATTCCAGTTTTAAAGGATGTTTGGGATGAAAAAAAGAAACGAATTAAAGCTCGGAACTTTGCCATTTTTGCACCTACAGGCGAAGGGAAATCTTTTTTGGCGAATAATATTCTACGTCAGTATTTTGAAAGTGGTGTTCGTTTGGTCATCATTGATTTAGGTGGCTCTTATACCAAATTTGCCAAGCTCTATCCTAAAAAATATACAGTACTTCGCTACGAAAGTGGAAAGAACTTAGGTATCAATCCCTTTTACATCAGCGATACAAATGACCTAACACCAGAACGGTTGGAAGACTTGTCTGTTTTCTTGTTTGAACTCTTTGCTTCAGATTTAAAAGTAACCAAAGCACAATCGGTTTCAGTCAAAAAGATACTGCGCCATTATTACAATAATACTTCGGAAAATCATTCCTTAGATGGTTTCTACAACTTTATAGAAAAGAATCAGAAAGACCTTCTGGATACCTTAAAAATCCATCCCGATTATTTCAATATTACAAGCTTCTTACACGTAATGTCTGAATATGTCGGCGATGGTCTATATAGTTTCCTGTTTGAAGTAAGCGAAGACCAAACCTATAAAATAGAGGACAAACGCTTGATTGTGTTTGAACTGGATGAAGTCAAGGATAACAAGGAAATCCTGTCGGTAATGTTGAAGTTGATTAAGTCTGCCATCCAAAGAACCATTTGGAAAAACAGAGCAGAAAAAGGCATTATTCTTTTCGATGAGTTTGCAAAGCAATTAAAGTTTGACAACGTATTGGAAAGCGTAGAATTCTACTATCAAGCCATTCGTAAACAGAATGGTGCGATTGGGATTATTCTACAATCTATTAATCAGCTTCCTAACAATTCTACTTCCGCCAGCATCCTAGAAAACACACAAGTTGTTTACAGCTTGAATAATGAAAAAGGCTATGATGAACTGGTCAAAAGACTCAATCTGTCTAGCCACGATTTAAACCAATTAAAGTCCATCAAAAACAATCTTTCCGGTCCTCGCAAATACACCGAAATGTTCATCAAAATAGGAAAGGAAAGTAACATTTTTAGGCTCGAAGTTCCGAAGGAAGTTTATGCGGCTTATTTGACCGATGGACAGGAAAATGAGGACATAATGGAACTTTATAAAAAGACCGATGTTATGGAATTGGCCATAAAAGAATTCACATCTAAAACTTAGTATTATGAACACAAAAATCAGAACAATTTTATTCGGGTCGATCTTAACGGTCGCCCTTTTATTGCCTGGCGGTGCTACCGCTCAGGGATTGCCCACATATGACAATACCAACTTTATAAGTTTGGTAAAGCAACTTTTAGAATCGGGAAAGCAAACTGCACAGATGATCAAATCCGTACAGTTCCTGAAAGATGCAAAAGAAAGTATTGAGAAAGTATCTAGTGTGGTACAACAGCTGAGGGCAGTCGAAGAAATAGCGGCCAACAACCGACGTCTCATTCAGGTAATGCAAAATGATTTACGGGATATTCTTAATTCTCCCTATATCAAGCCAGAGGAAGTGACTCGGGTTGCAGCTTCCTTTGATGCAATAGTACAGAACTCGTTGGATACGGTCGATTTTATGGGCGAGATCTTATCCAGCGATAATCTGAAAATGTCCGATGCCGAACGTGCGAGAGTTTTAAAGGAAAAAGAACTGGAATCCAAAGAAATGGTGTCCAATATCGAGACCAAGACCAAGAGGTACAGGGATATTATCTCCTTCAGAAAAATGCAGGATAAAATAAATAATAGGGAAACAGAATATTAAAATGACCGCGACCATACTTTTAGGAATTGGACTTGAATACATCGATGCGGTATTTCAGACCATACAGAATAGCAGCTTCTCGCAATATACCATTGCAGGTATGAAAACGCTTGCCGTGCTGTTTTTTCTTATCAATATCCTTAAGAAATATAATGAAGGTGTCGCCGATAGATATGGGTATACTTGGGGGCTGAGTCCAGGAGAATTGACAAAGAATTTTGCCGTTGTGCTTCTGGTCATATTTTCAACGCAGGTTTTGGGTTTTTTCGATAATATCTTGGTATCAATTGAAGGGCAGTATCGTGGTACGGCACCAGCGTTATTGCCCTTGCAGTTGCAGGATATACCAATTGAAGAAGATGTCAACCTTATAGATGCTGCAAAAAATGCAATGACATTGCTTTATGAAGCTCTAGTTACACCGCTCTACGGATTCAAAATATTTGCATTTATCATCAGTCTTTTTCTTTGGATCTTAGATCTGTTCATCTACCCGCTGTTCCTTGCGGAACGCTATTTCTTATTGGGAATTATGCAGGCCTTCTTTCCGCTTGTCATAAGTCTGGCTGTTTTCGATAAATTCCGTTCGCTGGCCTTCACCTTTTTCAAATTGTACGCTGCGGTCTATATGTTGGTACCGGCTTTTTTTCTGGTCAATGTATTTGTTAATGCTCTCTACACTGAAATCAATACGAACTTTTGGACCGACCTTTTTGGAACGGACGTTGGCCAGGGCTTTTTTGCACCTGTCGTTCAGCTCGGGTCGGTCGGTTTTATTGTCTTTCTAAAATTCAAATTATACAGACGCGCCACAGCCTTCACCCTCAGATTGTTTACCGCCTAATGCAGATTAAAAAATAGAAATATGAAAACACCTTACAATAACATATATACGGTCTTAAGATTGAACAGGTTAATCGTACTGGCAGTTGTCATTTTTGCAATGCTATCCAGCACCTTTTCACTGTGGATGGCTTTTAAGACGAATAAAAATGCCCTCAATAGTGCCTTTGCCATAAATACCGATGGCAGCATTATACCGCTGAAGCTTGTAACCCAGAAAGAAAATTTCAATGTAGAGGCTTTAGCGCATTTAGAACTGTTCCACAATTACTTCTATAATATCGATGCCAGTAATTACGAGCGAAACCTAGAAAAGGCACTCTGGTTGGGTAACAGTTCGGTGGACAACCTATATCGTCAAAAGAAAGCGGATGGTGTCTACAACCGCTTATTGCAATATTCGCTAGTTCAACAAGTACTTAGCATAGATTCACAAATAGAAGAACAAAACGGTATATATGCCTTTAGGACTGTCACCGTCTTCGAAATCAATAGAGGTTCGATAATAGATACCTACGAACTCGTTTCTAGTGGAAACCTGATTCCCGTTGATAGAAACTTCCCGAACAATCCGCACGGTCTTTTGATTACGGAATACTTTGAAAACACACTTAAAAAATTATCTGATGAAAGTTGAGAAAAATAAAATAGTCTTTGCAGCTGTATTGGCTGTGATTTTCATATTCCTGATTTCCTATTCTGTAATGGTTATGGGCGATGACGAAAGCGACAATAAAAATCTTGAACAGACCCTGGTGCCCGATTTGGAGGAAAACCAGAAAGAATACGATTCCAAATTAGATGCTATCAACGACTTAAAAGAAGTACGTGAAACTAATGCACCTAGTATCTACGAAGAAAAACTGATCGATTCCTTGGGTTATTACGACCCAAATCTTCCAGAACTAGAAAAAGAACGCATTGTTGATAGTATTTATGAGGCTGGTAAGATTCAATATTCGGAAAAGCGATATCAAAACCTTGGACAACGGAAAATTGCTCAAAACAGAACGAAACAAATTGAATCTACTGAAATTAAAAGAGAACTGAAAATTGAAGCTAAAGAATTGGGGCTTGAGCACCAATTGTTCTTTGCCGCCGCGCCCAAACCTAATGAAACTTCAATTATTGGGAATACCGATGAAACCATTTATGTCGTCGTCGATGGCGACCAAATCGTAACGGCGAATACGAAATTAAGAATGCGCCTTACTAAAGCCGCTACTATCAATGGTAAGTTGATGCCTAAGAATACGCCAGTCTTCGGTTTTATCAGTTTTCAGTCTAATCGCGCACTAATAGAAATCGAAAATATAAATCATCATCCCACAAAGCTCAAGGCATTTGATTTACAGGATGGTAGTGAAGGCATTTATGTTAAAAATAACTTTAGAGCGGAAGCCACTAGTGAAGTTCTGGACGATGTCATTGGTGATATAAATATTCCCAGTATTCCACAAGTGAACGGACTGACACAGGTATTTCGACGTTCTAACCGAAAGGTGAAAGTTACCGTCCTGAATAATTACAGATTGATCCTTAGAGCCGATAATGGGCAATAATTAAAAGACACTATTATGAAAATATACATTATAATACTATTGGTTTTATGTTCAGACCATATTATAGCCCAACAGCCACTCGACACTATTTACGCAAATGACACCAAAAACGTTGCCTTGTTCTTTCCGCAACCTATACGACAAGGTATCACCGGTGCCGATAATTTTATCTTTACCTACAATCGTGATAAAGAACAATATTTTGGGCTGCTTCAGGCACAGCCAGGCATGGAGAGTAATCTACTGGTAGTTAACAAAAACGGGGCTATTTTCTCGTACATCGTAAGGTATAAGAGACAGCTTACAAAGCTCAATTATTTTATTCCAATCTCGAACAGTATCGGGAATGAAAGGCCAATCGTAAACGATTCGATTAAGACCAAAACTTCTGAAAAAAGCATAGATACTAGAGCCTATTACTATCAAAAATTCTGCTCTTATCTTATTAACAGAAAACAGCGTATCAATCGCATTAAGAAGCAATACGAAGGTATTGAATTGAGTGTCGAGAATATTGTTTTTGATAGAGAAGAGCTCTACTTCATACTCCAGATCGAGAATAATTCTACCTTGGATTACGATTTAAATTTCTTGAACCTATCAATCGAGACACGACAAAAAGGGAAGAGGAAATCTTTACAGCGTTTATATCAAGAACCTATTTACCAGCAGAACCTGCCTTCAAAAATTGCAGAGGGTAAGATTATACGATTCGTTTATGTAATGCCCAAATTCTCTTTGTCCGGTGACCGAAGGGCGGTCTTGGAGCTGACCGAGAGGGATGGCGAACGCAATATAAAACTGAATATATCCCATAGATATATCAATAATCCTAATTAATAATATTATGAAAAAATTAGTTATTTGCTCACTCGTACTTTTATTCATTTCCTGTTCAGGAAATAAGAATATGTCCCACACAGAAACCGCAGAAATTGTTGCGAAAAGTTTTTTCTCAAAAGATGAATCAGCTCTAAAGAAACATACCACATCAGAAGGATATGCTAGTTTGATTACGGTTCAAAATATGTTACCAGATTCCGATAAAGAAATCGAAGTAGAAATCTTGGATGAAGCCATTGATGGTGAAATTGCTTGGGTAAGATATAAAACATCCTTTGATGGAAAGACGGGCATCTTTAAACTAGTCAAAGAGAATGACCAATGGAAAGTGACTAACAAAGGACCGAGGGAAAAAGGGTCTTTTTAAGTCAAAAAAAATAAATTTCGGTGAAATTCATCAATTTATTTTTAACTACAGACTATCATTATAGATTTGCTCAATTGAACTTTTAAATATCTGAAATTCTGGATTAGGATGATTATTTAGTTCGATTATAAGTTCATTATAGTGTTCTTTGGATAATCTCAATTTTCCTATTGCTAAAGCGTATAAAAACTCTAATATAGCCTCGCCTTGATACTCATCAACAGACTTCAGGAAAGTCTTTAACAACATAAGCATATCCGAAGAAATCTTTTTGCTGCAAGAATAGTTTAATTCTTCATTTCTTGCAGCCCTCAAGAGAGACGCTTGAATAATTCCATCATTAAAACGATTAAAAACAAATGGGTCTAAAACATTTTTCACAAAACTAGTCTGAAATAACCCATCTTCTTTATTATTACGCATATTATTCAGAACACAGGAAATCGTAAAATATACATCAGACTGAGTTACATTTTTATAATACTTATTATCGTTGAAAAATGCTGAGTTTTTTCTTATTTCAAGTTCATTAGCATCAATGCTTGGGTAAAATATTCTTACGCTTCCACCTCGATTAGTAGAATCTGAAAATGCTCTTAAAACTTCAATTCTATCATTAATAAAATTTGAAGGGACATCCAATTCTTGTTGGACTGACTGTAGATAATCAAGCTCTCTTTCCCAAGGTGTATTTGAACTCGAATTATCACAGTTTATGGTCTCAATCTCTACCAATGAACTGTTTTCTGCGCCATAAAGACCATACCTGATGTTGGTTCTGAGCTCGGCATATTTCTTTGGGTTGCTAACTCGGTTTATTCCAATAAAATAGATTAATCTAATGTTCTCATAGTTCCGAAAAAATCGACTTAGATAAAGCAGATTTTTGCCATTTGAAATACAAGAACCCACAATTAATATAGAGCCTGAAGAACTAGTCGCTATAGTATCTTCCTTTAATTCGGATTGATTTATTATAGTTATTTTATTCTTAGCAAAATCTTTGATTTCATCTTTGATGTACTGCGACAATAGCACGGAACCTTTATCATTGAGATGGACTATGTGGCTTATAGATGCTGGCACATATTGATTTATGTAAGCATCTAATTTACTTTTGTGACTTTTGAAACTTTCATTGGTAATGTTGCTAATGATTTTCTCGTAGTCTATATAAAGGTTGTATTTTTTTCTTGAAGTCGAATCCTCGCTATATGAAACCTTAAGAGACGTTCCAGACTCGTTGTTCTGTTTGAAAACTTCAACAAAGTTTTTTAATGATTTTGAAATGTATTTAGACGCACTTATGTTTCTAGGGTAAATTACGGGTTCATCCAAATTAAAAGAATCGCCTATAATACTGATAGGTGTAGAATGGTTTACACAATAGGTGCATTTTTCATTCTTTTTTGATTGGTCATATAGCGGAATGCCATAGTTTAATTTTTCGTTTCTCTCTAAATTACATAAAACTCTTTCTTGAATTATAGGTGAGTCCTTATCAATTGGCATATAATATAAAGTGCATATTTCGTCAGAACCTATTTCAGGATGATTCTTCTGAATATAATTTATAAGCCCACCAGATGTAGATGCAGAAATAAGAAATATGGATTTATCATAAAAGATGGATTGGCTATTGTATAAGCCGTCATAAGACTTAAAAGATTCAATATTAATTTCTTTATCTTGATTATATCTTTTCAAATATTTGGTCATTGAATATGCAATGACATTAATAGACAGAGTATCACAATATATATTATCGAAATCTACTTTACTAAATAAGTGCAGTGTGTTGAGTGCTATAAAGTCAATTTGACTTTTAAAGACCAAAACATTGGCAGTTCTAAGAAATTTTGATGAATGCTTTCCAGAAGGAAAAACAAAATGGTGGGAAATTCCATTACTTTCAACTAAGCCACCATTATCTTCAAAAATTTTAACCAAACCTTGGTTCAATATTTCTTTCTTGTTTTTTGCCAAAAATCCTCTATTTGGAAAACTGAAAGAATCTTTATCATAAGGTATATATGAAATATTGTCTGACAGTGAAGATTCTTCAACCTTTGGAATACTTTTAAAGATGGCTTCTAAATTGGCTTCAACACTTTTTTGTACATCTTTATTCCCTTTACAATGCAAAAAAACTAATGTGCTTGTCTGATGAAAATATCTGAAGTATTCCGTAAGCTCATTTTTCAAGGTGTTAAAATCAAAATCGATATCCGGGTTGAACACTATCGTAGCATTTTTATGCTTTTTGTCTTCGAGTTTGGCATTGTATATATAGTATTTACCCATAATTTAATTTTTGAATGGGTATAAAATACTTATGAATGAACCCTGAGCCTTAATTTGATTTTCAAAACCATCTTGGTTCCAATCTTCTATCACTAAATCCTTAAGATTATTATTTTTGACTGTTACATAATTATCCTTAATCAAATCACGATATACATTATACTTGTCCGTAGAGATTTTTAGAAATCCTTTCTTATCTAAAATTCTCAGAATTCTATCTAAACCAATTCCTTTTTTTGATTTCAAATTTGATGTAGATGAAGTTTGATTTTTAATAAGACACTTTTTTATGATACTCAAATCATCGATTTCATCTTGTTGGTGAAACTTATCAATAAAACCAACTCCAGAATCAAAAACTACAATTTCCAAATAGTACACCCGCTTTAGATGATTAAGATATTCCCTTTCTATTCTCTGATGATTGAAAAATGTTGCTATTGGTGTGCCTTTATATTCTTCAATAATTTTTTCCTTTTTGTTTATATGAAAACGCAGATATGCACCTCTAACACTTGAAGGTATTTCTACAGAGTTTGAATCTGTTCTTCCCCATTCGAAAGTATTCTTTGTTAACTCATAAACGATTGCTCCTATATCTTCAAGGATATCTTCTACTTCAATTAAATTTTGCTTTTTGAAAGTCAAAATATTTTTTATGAGTATCTTCTTAACTGTGTTAGCAATCTTTTCTTCATCATCATTAAAGCCATTTGAGTTTTCCAAAAGCCTAATTAAACCTTTACTTTTAGATAGATGGTCTGTATTAACCCAGATGTGCTTATTACCTTTGAATTTTTCAAATGAGTTCATCTTTATGAAAAATTCATTTTGTTTTTCTCTTAGAAAGCTTTTAATGTTTTTCCCATCTTTGTCTACAAATTCAGCAGTATTCCAAAGCAAAGAAACTATTGGGTAGCTATATTCCTGCTCATAGAATTTATCCAATTCACTTAAAGCGAAATCAAGTTTTACGATTTTAATATCACAATTACTGTTTATAGTTATAATCAGTTTTAAAATATCAGCCAATAGACCAAAACGGTATTGCGCTAAATCACTCGGAATTAATAACACTATAGGTTCATCTATAAAGTCACTTATTTTGCAATAAGTCTCTGCAAGATGCTTAGGGGTGGTATGTTTAATGATTTTTATTTCGGTCATTTAACTTTTAATTGCTCACAAAATATATAATTCTCTTTCAATTTTCATTCTGAAAAATATTTTTCAGATTTTTAGTTTTTATCGAGATTGATTTCCCAGTAGCCTCGTGTATCACCTTGACGTACTAAAAAACCTTTATTCTTGATAGCTGTAATATGTTTGCCAACAGCAGATTCATTAATACTTAAAGCTTCAGCTATTTCATTATAGGTAATGGAAGGATTTGCAGCAATAAGTTTAAGAACTTCTTTTTGTCTTTTAGTTAGAGCTTCAGTTGAATCAATTACACCACCTATTGCACCACCTATTACACCACCTTCTTTATCTTCTTCTTTAACGGTTGATTCATCAGCAACTTCTTTAGCAACAAATGTCATTCTAAGGAAGTTATCTGAAAAACTAAAGCTTTCCTTACCATAGTGTTCTAAAATACGTGGGATGCCAGAACCCAATTGCTCTACGAGCTCTAAATCTTTAAAAATTCGCATCAGTTCCTTATTTCTTGGTACTGAGAAGCCCTCGTAAAATTCTTGCTCGCTCAATCCTTCGGGCAGACCACCTGCGGATGTGATTTCGATTCTATCTGCAAAGATTTCAAACTTAGGTGTAATTTCATTAGTATAGTCATTATGCACAAAGGCATTAATGATGGCCTCGCGCAAAGCGATGGGATGCCAAAGGTTGGCTTGTTGCCTTTCTCTGGCTGTTATCTTTGTGTTGGTTCTGTTCTCAACAGCAATTTTATCTATCACTTGCTTTGTGGCCTTGACCAAACACTCGTGACCATACTCGTTGCTTTCTATCAAGTCTGTTCGGGTTGTGCCAGAATACTTGGCAACCTTAATAGAGGTGTTATTTTTATCCGCTAAAAGATAAGCTGCATAATTAAATGCTCCATCTTCAGTTAGTAATTCTAAATTCTTTGAAAATGATTTTCCCAGCGTATATCCCGATTCCTCATAGTAAATTTTCAACTGGCTAAAGCTCAAATCCTGTCGCCCAGCTTTAATTTTACTAATAGAATTTCGGGTGCGTTTCGCAAAGAGCTCGTCAATCATTTTTTGTGGCATCGGTTCCGCTGCTGAACCCAAGCGGATAAAACAACCTTTTTCACTCATCCCGTATTTTTTAAGATGATATGGTTTTTCAGGACCGCTCGCCACAATGATTTTTAGAATGTCATTACCATCCTTTTCTTCACTCACAATATCAAATAAACCGAGTGCAGAAGGGCGGATATTATTTTTGAGTCTATCCTTAATCTTCAATTGGTCGCCATCTGCATCTGCCAATCCGTAAGTATTTCCATCCTTATCGATGCCGATATAAATAATGCCACCTTCACGGTAGTTCAAGAAAGCAATGACCTCTTTTTCGAGTCCATCGGACAATTCTCGTTTGTATTCTATACGGTTTGTTTCGGTCATTTACTTAAATAAAATAGGTGATGAAAATAATGATATTAATTTGCGAAAATTGATTTTGTTTTCTGTAATAGGGTACCTGACAATTTAAAAATTTATTAAATATGATAGCAAATTGATGGGTACGGCAATTTCCTTTAATAAAAGATGCTAATTAAAATAATAAACCTAAAAAAGGTTATCGTAAAAAGGTTAAAACATATATATATATATATATATATATATAG
>TARA_R110002074_G_scaffold114189_3_pt1 | contig 15946 bp, 17 predicted proteins | sample TARA_R110002074 | Tara Oceans TARA_R110002074 (sample SAMEA4397215) | marine metagenome | biome: Polar Biome; feature: [MIX] marine epipelagic wind mixed layer (ENVO:01000061); material: water (ENVO:00002006), including particulate matter (ENVO:01000060) such as... | depth 10-100 m
GAAATTTGTTTGTCGTTTTCGCTAGAGGAAAAACTTATGATCCAAAGTTGGGGGATCGTTCTGCGCTAAGTCGGTAGCTAGTCGTTTGTATTCGATAGTATCCGTTTGCGGTCGGATAAAGTAGGTTTATTCACTCAAAAGGGTGATTGAGAATTTAGAAAAGTTTAGTAGGTTTAGAGAAAGGGAGAGGGAGTTGCGTATATAATAAGTTAGCGATCAGGCTAAAAGACGACACTGAATAAAAAACAAAATCTAAGAATGGGAATTTTCGACTTCTTAAAAAACAAACCAAAATTGACTGAAGAAAAATCAGACGACCAAAATTTGACAAATAAGGTCGAACTTAAAACTCATTTGGACAACATTCAAAAAGAAATTTTTCTATTCTTAAAGCCGCTAGGATTTAAGAAAAAGGGACGGACATTTAACAGACAAACGGAAGACGGTATTTATCAAGTAATCAATATTCAGAGTGGCAGATATGAATTTGGCGACAAGTACGTAATTCCAGGACTTAGAGAAAATTATTACGGTAAGTTTACAGTAAATTTAGGAGTAATGGTAAAAGAGATTTATGAGCTTGACATCCACAACAAATCGAAAGACATTTATCAAGATTATGACTGCCAAATTAGAACAAGGTTAACTCATTTGACAATTCAGAAAGACCTTTGGTGGACTATTTCAGACGGCAATAATAAAACAGCAAAAGAAGTTATTGACGGACTTAGTAAACACGGACTTGATTGGCTTGACAACTTTGAAAACCGAGATAAAATTTGCGAAAATTTGAGTAGTAAAGGCGGTTATCCAAGAGCAAAATTGGACGTTGCTTTGATTGAACTTCACCGAGACAAATCAAAAGCTGAAAAACTATTTCAAGATTATTATAAAAACATTGAAATTAAAAACGGACATAAAGAATATGTAAAAGGACTTGCAGACAGACTCGGAGTAAATTTTATTGACTGAATATGAACGTATAGAAAGTAATTTTGACGACCGAAAAAGAAGCCCGAACCGCTAACATCGGTTTGGCAATATGGCGGCTGAAGTGCTTCTATGAAACATTTGTGCAAGGTTCAACAGCAGTAATTCTATTGAACTTTTGTGCTAAAAATCCGCCACATCGCCAAGCCGAAAACCGTTATAACTACCTAATCTAAACTCCACTACTTTCAATTGCATCTCTTACCAGATTAGAGAGTTTTCCACCTTAAAAAGGGTCATTTTTTTATCACCGGAAATCAAGAATTCAACTCTTATTTTTTTTCTTCAGCGAGTTCCAATCGTTTTTCTTAGCCTCTTTTTCAAGGTTTTGATAGTTCTGGGAAAAGGTCGTGAAGAAGGATATTTCCTATGTGAAGTGATGTTGTTGAAAATCAAAGCCACGAAAAGTAGAATCAAGGAGCCTGTCAGCACAGGAGAGATTACATACATGTACCCAAGGGCCTTCACTTTCTCCGATCCTATCACAGCGATCAGTGCCGTCGCTCCTCCAGGAGGATGAAGCGTCAGCGTCATCTGCATCATTACTATGGACAACGCAACTGCCAGAGGTGCGGCTATCCATAGCGTACTTGGGAAAATCAGATTTACGGTGACACCGACGATGGCGGATACCACATGACCTCCGACGAGATTTCTGGGCTGAGCCAGCGGACTTCCTATCAATCCATACACGAGTACACTGGACGCACCGAAAGAGCCGATCAGAAAAAGGTTCTCATGGCTGTTGAGCGCATTACTATGAAAAAAAGTAATCAGGCCGATGCCTACAAAAGCGCCTATAAAAGACCAGAAATGCTCCTTGGCATCTATCAAGGTTTCCTTGTAAAAAACGTAGCGAGAAACGCGAAATCCTCGCTGTATATGTTTCTTCATCAGGCTTAAAATCTAGAAATTGGTTTTTGACAAAAATTAGAAAAACCACATCATAAATCTGGAATATTTCAGATTTGATGTGGTTTTCTGCAAAAATATGGTGATTTGCTTAACAAAATGGTGAAAAACCCAGAATAATTACCTTTCTGACGGTTTCTTACAATGAGCGTTTTAGGTTATTCTATCTCCACGATCACCTCGATTTCTACAGCCATATTGTTTGGCAAAGCCGCTACGCCAACTGCCGATCGGGCTTGCTTTCCTTTCTCACCGAAAACCTCTACCATCAAATCAGAGAAGCCATTGATCACCGCAGGTTGCTTAGTGAAGTCAGGAGCGGAATTGACCATTCCCATTACTTTCACAAACTGCTTGATCTTGCTTAGATCTCCTCCAGTTGCCAGTTTCAGCACGGCTATGATTTCCAGTCCGGTTTCTCTGGCTGCCTGATATCCTTCATCTACGCTCAAGTCAGTACCTACTTTCCCATATACATCAGGACCTGTGCCGGACAGATAAAGCATGTTGTCTACTTGTTTCCATTTCACATAATTGGCGATGGGAGAGGTGATTTCGGGAAGAGTAAGTCCGAGTTCTTTCAGCTTTTCTTCAGGACTTTGGGCAAAAGTTAAAAGTGGAAGCAACGTGACAAAACATACTGTTAACAAGAGGTGTTTTAATTTCATAGGGTCGTGGTTTTAGTTTTCCTAAGCTAGCCGATTCTTTTTACTTTTGGAACCAACTATTAAAAGTTCTTCCGATGGATCAAATCGAGATATTACCCTATTCACCTGAATTAAACCCTTTTTTCAAGTCTATCAACCAAGCTTGGGTGGAGCAGTTTTTTTCAATTGAACCATTTGATCAGGCTCAGTTTGATAGCCCAGAGGAAACCATCGTCATACCTGGGGGTACTATAATTTATGCGAAGCTAGGTGAGGGAATTGTGGGGACGGTAGGGTTGCATAAAGTCTCTGATGAAGTCTATGAACTTATCAAAATGGGTGTAGCTGCAAGTGCACAAGGTAAAGGAGTAGGGATGATTTTGGCCAAGGCTATTCTGGCAAAAGCCAAGGAAATGGGAGCCAAGAAGGTGGTGCTTTACACACATTCCAAACTTGCTCCAGCCTTAAGGATCTATGAAAAATTGGGTTTCAAGGAAGCAGAACTTGAAGAAGGGAAATACTGCCGATGCGATATCAAAATGGAACTGGATCTGTAGAATTTTTTTTACTAATTTTTATCATGAGTTCAACTGATTTTTGACAGCTGAAAATGCATTGAATATGTAGAGATTTAGGATCAATCAATTCCCATAGCATCATGAAAAAGATCCTCGTTCCTTTTGATTTTTCCTCTTATTCATTAGCGGCACTAAAAACTGCTCAAAAAATCAGTGCCAAATCGGATGCAGAGATTCTCTGTGTTACAGTTATTCCTTCCGAAGTAGATTGGGAGTTACTCTCCGATGAGGCGAAAAAAAACTATCCTGATTTGATAGAAGAATTTGAAGAAGCTAAGCAAGTGCTTCCAGACTATATTCTTAAGATTGCTCCAGCAAAAGCCCCAATCCGACAAATAGTTCGAATAGGTGTTCCTAATGAATTAATCCTTCGAGTAGCTCAAGAGGAAAATCCTGATTTGCTGGTGCTCGGTGCCTATGGTAAAGGATATATTGAAGGAAACTTCATCGGATCAAACTTACAGAAGGTACTCAGAAAAGCCAATTGCCCTGTTTTGGCAGTAAAAGAGCCTCTAAATGGAAATGATTTCCGAAAAGTTGCCTTTGCATCCAACTTTGAACCAAAATCCAAAGTGGCTTTTGAAAAAATCAAGCCACTTATTAAGCTATTCAAAAGCACCGTTCACTTACTGTTCGTCAATATTCCTGCTCATTTCACTTCTACTCAAGAAATCACTTCAAGAATGAATTTGTTTAAGAAAGGACATGAGGAATTGACTTTTCATCAGCATATTTTCAATGATTCAGAAGTAGAAAAGGGGATGATAGCTTTCGCCGAACCCCAGAATATTAAATGGATTATTTTGGTGACAGGTGATCATAGTCATGCTCCCGCCTATCTAGTAGAAACTACAGAGACTTTGATTTTCAAGAGTGATTTGGGTGTGCTAAGTGTAAAAAGCTAGCTTACCAGAACCTGAAAGCCTTCTCGTACACTCTGTTTCGGAAGATCAAGTTGTCCCAAATGTCTGGGGAAAGGTAGATTTCCAATCCTATATTAACAGTCATATACCCATCATAGCGATGTGTAAGGCCTGATCCTCTCCGTATTCTGCCTCCATTTTGCAAGATCTTGTCCACATCTGGTAGCCCATTGTCATCTATGAAACTTGGGTTACGGACAGCCAATCTTAGACGATCAGGATTTTTGCCGGTGACATAATCGTCAACTAGGTCAAGGTAGAATTCACTGATATTATAGGAAGAAATATCGTCCATATAATCACTCAGCGTGAAGCGATAGTTGCCTTCAAAAGTTAAATCTGTGTACACGTTAAGCTTGTATTTGAAGCCTAATCCCATCGGGAAAACAATAATGTTCCGATTGTAGGGGTTGTTTTCCAATTGCAAGGGGCGGAGGTCCACCCAGTTTCCGTCAAGCTGAGTTTCCGGGTTATTAGTGGACATGCCCAGTCCTGCAAAAATGTATGGATTGAGAAGGGAGCGGTGAATATTGGGAACCTTCACAGGGAATAAGTAATATTCTACAATAGCAGTTGCTTCCCAGTTTTTCGCTCTGAAATCGAGGTTTCTAGGCGTTCTGTAGGCTCTTGGATCCGATGGGGGATCCTGGCCAGACATTTTATAATAGGAGAATTCAGCACGTGCTCTTAGGTTTGTACCGAAGGTGTAATGGGCAGCAATATTGGCATTCCAGTCAGGTTGCACGCCTTCACTGTATTTCCAAAATGAATAAAGCTCCCCAAAGTATTGAGTTGCCCCTATGCTGGCAGAAACTGAGAAAGGCTCTTCAAATTTGTAACGGTAAAAACTCTGGGATTGGGCTGTCCAGGAGAAAAGAAAAAGTAATATGAATAATAGTTTTTTCATCGATGGACTTCTGTTCAATTGAGTAGCGTTACTACCCAGCACGAAAATTAGGCTAATTTTCTAACTTTTCAAATCCAGACTTGAGATGAAGATCGCGCTGAGGGAAAGGGATTTCTATTCCTTGCTCACCAAATTTTTTGAAGATTGCATAGTATAATTGGCTTTTCAGCACTGTAGGGCGGTTGATGTATTCCGATGACCATACACGAAGAATGAAATTAATGCTGTTGTCTCCATAGCTATCGAATAGTACATCTGGAGCAGGAGTATTTAATACTCCACTATTTTCTTTTGCAGCTTCAATGAGGATGCTTTTTATCTTTTCAGGATCTTCTTTATAGGCTACTCCCACGGGGAAATTGAATCGAATATTTCTGTCATTATGTGACCAGTTGATCACCGGACTGTCTATGAATTGACTGTTGGGTACAATTATCGTGATATTATCGTTGGTGACAATGGTCGTGGAGCGTGCCGAAATACGGATTACATCGCCAGAAACATCGCCTACTTCTATACGATCCCCCACTTTTATAGGCTGCTCAAACAGAATAATCAGCCCGGAAATAAAGTTGTTGGTGATGTTTTGCAAGCCAAAACCTATACCTACACCTAATGCTCCAGCTAGGATTCCGAATGCACTTAGGTCAACTCCGTTGGTTTGTAAAATAGAAAACACACCCGCCAAGATCAGCACATACTTGACGATCATACCGATAGAGGATCTGGTGCCGGAATCGATCTGATATCGAGTTAAGACTTTGTGTACGAGTAGTCTGCGTATCCATTCGGTAATGATGAATAGGACGATAAAGGATATGATCAGGGTAAGGATCAAACCCACAGTAAGCTTAGACTCGCCCAAGTTGACTAGACTATAACTGAATATCTCTTGAATCCATTCGATGAAGCCCTGAGCTTTCTCTCCAGCTACTTCTTTTATTTCCTGCTGCATTTATTTGGAGCTTACTTTTAGATCTTTTCAATTCTAAAACTATTCAGAATTGCCATTTAATGTAATATAATTCTTTCAGAACACGCTATAGTGAGGATTGTTCTGTTTCTTTTCGTTAGGATGAAGTGATTGGAAATATTTAATTGAATTTGGCTAATTTTGACCCATGAGCAAGCAAAAAGAAGAGCTAGAGCACAGGCTTAAGCTGCGAAACGTAAAACTTTCGGACTATGAGGACATTCAGGAAATCATGAGTTCGATCTATAAAAATCAAGGCGGTGCATGGACTAAACAAGAGTTTAAGAATCAACTTAAAGCTTTTCCAGAAGGTCAGATTGGCATAGAGGATAACGGGAAACTGGTAGCAGCCGCAATGAGTTTAGTGGTCGATTACAATAAGTTTGGTGATAACCATACATACGATCAGATCACTGGATTTGGCAAATTCGACACCCATGACATGGAAGGTGATACCCTCTATGGTACGGACGTTTTTGTCCATACCGACTATCGCGGAATGCGCCTCGGTCGTAGATTGTATGATGTGCGAAAGGAGATTTGTGAGAATCTGAACCTTCGTTCCATCATCGCAGGAGGAAGAATTCCCGGTTATACGAATTACGCGGATGAAATGACGCCAAGGAAATACATTGATTTGGTCAAGAACAAAGAGATTTTTGACTCGGTCTTGTCTTTCCAGCTAGCCAATGAATTCCACGTACGTAAAGTGATTACCAAGTATTTGCCATCAGATACGGATTCAAGAGCTTACGCTACACTTCTCGAGTGGATTAATATTTACTACGAAAAGGACGAGAAGCTAATCGGTAATAAGAAGTCAATTGTACGTCTGGGATTGGTGCAGTGGAAGATGCGTCGCTTCTCCAATGTGGATGATCTGATGCAGCAAGTAGAGTTTTTCGTAGATACAGTTTCTGGTTACAAATCAGATTTCTGTTTACTACCTGAATTCTTCAATGCGCCCCTTTTGGCAGAATTCAATGATATGGACGCTTCTGAAGCTATCCGAAATCTGGCAGATTACACGGACGAGATTATTAGCCGCATGAGTGATTTGGCGGTTTCTTATAACGTGAACATCGTTGCGGGTTCCATGCCTGAGTATGATGGCAAAAAGCTCCGAAATGTGAGTTACCTCTGCCGAAGAGATGGCACGCAAGACAAGCAGTACAAACTTCATATCACACCTGATGAGGCTTCCTATTGGGGTCTACAAGGTGGGAATGGTATCAATGTGTTCGAAACCGATGCGGGAAGAATAGGTATTTTGATCTGCTACGATGTGGAATTTCCAGAACTGGGAAGAATCCTCGCTGAGCAGGAAATGGACATTTTATTTGTGCCGTTTTGGACAGATACCAAGAATGCTTTCCTCAGAGTAAACACCTGCGCCAAATCTCGTGCGATTGAAAATGAATGTTATGTAGCGATTACGGGTTCGGTTGGTAACCTGCCGAAAGTGGAGAACATGGATATTCAGTATTCTCAAGCTGCGATTTATTCTCCGTCAGATTTCTCTTTTCCTCATGATGCGGTAGTAGCGATGGCTTCTGAAAACGAAGAAACAATCATCGTGGCCGATGTGGATTTGGATCTTTTGACCAAGCAGAGAAAAGCAGGAAGTGTACGAAACCTCGAGCAGAGAAGGCTCGACCTTTATTCAATTCAATGGAAACAGAAAAAATAGTAGCTGACTATTTCTCACACGTTTCGGAAGATGTGTGGGAAAGAGCAGCCAAAATAAAACTGGTCATCACTGATATAGATGGAGTGATGACCGACGGTGGTATTATCTACGATGATAATAAGTTGGAATTCAAGAAATTCAATGTCAAAGATGGCTTGATCGTCTATCACCTTCGGAAAAGTGGCTTAATGGTAGGAGCAATCACTGGGAGAGAATCCTACGTGGTGCAAAATCGTTGCGAGGAACTCAAGTTTGATTTCCATTACCATGGTGTAAAGAATAAGGGGAAGAAGTTTACCGAGGTCTTAGAAACACTCGAGTTGCAAGCTGAGGAAGTTGCTTACATAGGTGATGACTTGATCGATCTACCCATTTTAGCCCGTGTCGGTCTAGCTGTAGTTGCTAGTGATGCCATAGAATATGTAAAGCCGATTGCACATTATGTGTCTAGATTTAAAGGAGGAGAGGGAGTTTTTAGAGAAGTAGGAGATTTGCTTCTTCATTCCAAAGGCCAGCTTGTCCCATTGATTGATACTTTATCCCAAAAGGAAAATGATAAGAAATAACCAACCCATGCGCATCACTGATTCGGTGATTTTGGGAGAAGATAAACCTGTTTTATTCTCTGGTCCTTGCGCAGTCGAGAGCTATGATATTTGCCTGGAAATAGGTACAAAAGTCAAAGCATGGGCCGAGCAGCATGGGTTTTCCTATGTGTTCAAGGCGTCATTTGACAAAGCTAACCGTACTTCCTCTGGATCTTTTCGAAGCATAGGAATGGATAAATCGCTGGAAGTTTTGCAGCGTGTGGGTAAAGCGCTGAATGTTCCTTTGGTGACAGACATACATGAAAGCTATCAGGTAAAGGATGTCGCTGAAGTAGTGGATGTCTTGCAGATTCCTGCGTTTTTGTGTCGGCAGACGGATTTGCTTTTAGCCGCAGGCGAAAGTGGAAAAGCTGTCAAAATCAAGCGTGGCCAATTTATGGCTCCTGAGGACATGCAGTATGCAGTGACCAAAGTGAGGTCAACAGGGAATGAAAATGTGTGTTTGACGGAAAGAGGTTTTTCTCTTGGCTACCATAATTTGGTAGTGGATATGAGAGGGCTTCCGATTATGCGTCAGTTTGCTCCAGTGGTTTTTGATATCACGCATTCTGTACAGCAGCCAGGTGGTCAAGGCGGAACTAGTGGAGGTCAACGTGAATTTGCGCCGATCTTGGCTAGAGCAGCAGCGGCAACTGGAATTGATGGCTTCTTTATCGAAACTCATCCAGATCCATCTGTAGCACTGAGCGATGGGCCAAATTTGATCCCACTTCATAAGATGGGCCAATTCTTAGAAATGCTGAAAGAAGCCTGGACACTTGGAAGAAAGTATCAGGATTTTGATGTGAATAATTAATCCAATAATATGCGCAAACACTTGCTGTTAGTATTGCTCCTGAGTTTAGCTCCGGGGCTTTTTTGTTTTGCTCAGCGTACTGATCTGCAAGATAATATCAGAATTAGACTAGAGCTGGATCAGCCTGATGTCCCTCTAAATGTGCGTCAGAATGAGCTTTTTGCCAAAGGCGAAATATATAAATTCTATACTAATCGCATATTCAATCCTGTTTGGACAGAAAATGGGGTGCTCACTGAATTAGCTTACGAACTTCGGTTTGAAATAATTCAAAGCAAATTTGATGGACTAAGTCCTAGGGATTATCACTTGGATCTGATCAATGTGTTTTTCACACTTTTCGAGTCTAATAAAAAGCAAGCTATCCCCAATGCTTTGGATGACCTGGCAGATGTAGATCTATTGCTTTCCGATGCATTTTTTCACTTGGCATCACATCTGGAAATAGGTAAGGTGGATCCTCAGTCCCTTGCTGGTGACTGGCAGATCATTACTAAAAAGGCGAAAGTATCCTACACCGATATGCTCGAAGTGGCAGTGAACAAAAAGCAGATTAGACAATCGCTGGAGACACTTTATCCTACGATTACGATTTATAAAAAAGGGCGTGAAGTGATTCGGGCTATGGATGAAATTCGTAAGCAGGATACCCTCAACTGGAAAGCAGTCAAAGTGTCTAAAACCATTAAAGTAGGAGAGACAAATGGAGGGATGCCGAACTTACGGGAGCGTCTTGCATTTTGGAAGTATCTAGAGCCATACACATTTGAAGATGAAAAGGAATACGACTCGACGATGTTTGCGGCAGTGCAGAAATTCCAACTGAGAAATGGTCTAGAGCCTGATGGGGCATTGGGCAAAAATACGGTGAATGCATTGAATCTATCACCTACGGATTTGATTGACAAAGCTTCGGTAAGTATGGAGCGTCTTCGTTGGCTGCCTGATACGTTGAGAGGGGCTGAGATGATCTTGGTGAATATTGCTAACTATCAGTTGGATTACCTGAGCAATCGGGATACACTATTTTCGGCAAGAGTGATCGTCGGGAAGAAGTATCATGAGTCGCCTATTTTTTCATCTGCGATGAGTTACATCGTCTTTAGTCCTTACTGGAATTTGCCTACTTCGATTGTGCGAAATGAAGTCATGCCTGCAGTTCGCAAAAACCCGAATTACCTGGCCCAGAAAAATATGGAAGTAGTGACTTACTCAGGTAAACCTGTGGATCCTGCCTCTGTGAATTGGAGTGGAAGATCAATTCCATATATGGTGCGACAGAAACCTGGTCCTACTAATTCTCTGGGGCTGGTGAAGTTTATGTTCCCAAATGAACATAGTGTCTACATACACGATACGCCAGCGAGGAGCCTTTTTGAAAGAGAAGACCGAGCGCTGAGTCATGGCTGTATTCGAATTCAGGATCCAGCGACCTTCGCGGGTCTATTACTGAAAGGCAATAGCTCCTGGACGCCAGAGAAGATCAATGCTGCCATGCATCAAAGCCATGAGCAGATTGTAAACTTAGACCGAAAGATACCTGTGGTGCTGCTTTATATGACCTTCTGGGCAGATTCAAAAGGACAAGGGCATTTCAGGCAAGATATCTACGACAGAGATGAGGAAGTTTTGATCGCATTACGCAAGTAATAGTTGGTTTGGGTACCCGGTCTGTGAGACACATGCCGGGGTTTTGGAGGCACGAACAGATAGGGATCTGCTAGGTTATTTACCCCAACTTGGGTAATTCCAGTCTCAGTGGTCAGTCTCAGCTGATTTTAATCTATAATCTTATTTTTCTTTTAACGTATTGAAAATGAGTTGAAAAGAGTAAAGTCCCCGGCTTTTATTTCCGTGAAAAATTAAGCGTACGAACTTTGACTAGTAGAAGGTAATACAAATCGCCTTTTATGAATAAGAAGATAATCGTTCCAATATCCGCAGTTCTACTCCTTGCAGTAGGACTCATCTGGTTTTTCAACCAGCGCAGATCTGATTTGACAGATGAACTGCAAGCAAATCTAAGTGGAGAGAAAACCGGTGTTTTAGCCAACTCGAATTATTCAGAAGAAATTCAGAGCTTTTACGCTGGTAGAGAATATATGGAAGTTTGGCTTTTCAATGGGACACTTTCCAAAACCGGGAAGGAGATGCTCGCTCAGATTGAAAACTCAAAATATGATGGTTTGCAGCCGGAAGATTATAACCTGGCCAAGATCTATGAGCTTTCTTCTAATCAGGAGAAAGAGAATAAGAAATTCAGAAATCTTTCCTCAGAAGAGAAAGTCAATTTAGAACTTTTGCTTACTGATAGCTTTTTCAACTTAGCCCATGACTTGGAAAAAGGAAAAGTGAATCCTTCAAGCTTGGATCCAAATTGGAAGTTTGAAGAGAAGGAAACTGACGTGAACTACACAGGATTATTGGAAAAAGTAGCAAATGGAAGCTCTGTAGAAAAGACCTTAGCCAGCCTATATCCTAATTCAGACTTATATGCACATGGCAGAGAAGCGATAGAGGAGCTGTATAAGATTCAAAAGAATGATACACTTACTTGGGATTTTGCTAAGGTAGATGGAGCCATCAAGGTAGGAGAGAAGCACGAAGCGATTCCAGCTTTGCGTAAGCGTTTGATCTTTTGGGATGTTTTGAAGCCTTATGAAACATCAGATCCTTCACTTTTTGACTCTACTATGTTTGCCGGATTGCAGAAATATCAAGAGTCCAACGGAATGAATCCTGACGGCGTGATCGGTTCCTTAGTCGCTGAATCGCTTAATAATTCCCCTCAAAATCTCATAGATATCGCATCTATCAACATGGAAAGACTGCGTTGGATGCCAAAAATGGATTGGAATCAAGAGATGGTTCTAGTGAACATTGCCAACTATCAGTTAGACTACATGAATAATTCTGACACAGCGTTCACAGCAAAAGTGATCGTGGGAAAAGAATACAATGAGTCGCCGACTTTTACGGCTCCGATGAGTTACATCGTTTTTAGCCCGTATTGGAACATTCCAGAGTCAATTACGAATGATGAGATTATTCCCTCAGTTCAGAAGAACCCAAATTATCTCTCTCAGAAAAATATGGAAGTGGTGGATGGAAGTGGCGAAGTAGTGAAAGCTTCACAAGTCAATTTGTCAAAAGAAACTGGCTACCGAGTTAGACAAAAGCCAGGAGGAGATAATTCCCTGGGTTTGGTGAAATTCATGTTCCCAAATGATTACAATATTTACATTCACGACACGCCAGCTAGAAGTCTTTTTGATCGGGAGACCAGAGCACTAAGCCACGGATGTATCCGAATTCAGAATCCAGATCAATTCGCAAAGATCTTGCTTAATGATAAATCTTGGGATGATGAAAAGATCCAAAAAGCGATGAATCAGACTAACGAAGAGGTAGTGAAGTTGGATAGAGAAATACCAGTGGTGCTGGTTTATATGACTTTCTGGGCAGATAAAAAAGGAAAGGCTAATTTCAGATCAGATGTCTACGAAAGAGACCAATCGTTGCTGAAAGCGCTTAGAAGCAAAAAATCAAGCCTTGATCAGGCTTGATTTTGATAAGTAATTATCGTCTTTTCCAAAGATGAATAGCAAAGAACCGTCTTTGATCAAGTCAATGGCCTGAGCAGAAAGCTCACTTGGAAGGGCAGGGCAGCCTAAGCTTCTTCCTAATCTTCCAACTGATTCGGCAAATTCTTCGCGGGCATAATCTGCTCCATGAATCACAATTGCACGGTTTCTAGCTTGATCATTAAAGCCTTTTTCCAACCCATCCAGTCTAAGAGAGTAGCCATGTTTGCCAGAGTAAGTTTCGGCAGTTTTATAGAAACCTAAGCTGCTTTTGAAGGATTCTGGGACATTAGAAAAGGTGTTTGCCATTAGGTCTCCGGAATTTCTGCCGTGAGAAACCACTGAATTCAATAGTACTTCACCTTTTTCAGGATCTATCACCCACATCCGCTTAGCGGTAGAAGGTAGGCTGAAATCAATTACGGTGAGGACTTTAGATTTGAGACTTCCTTTCATTTTGTTCCAACCTTGGATAGCCAAGTTGAATACTTCTCTGGAAGGAAGAACTCCGTTTTTAATATGAAGTCCATCGTATATAGCGGTGACTGGGTCGATGGAGGTGGTATTTGTACTGTTTTCTTTAAAATCTGGATTGGGGAAAATTCCTATGAACAATAGGAAGGTGATCGCAAGTGTTTGTGAAAGCATAAGCATTTGGGTGATTTGGCAAAGTTAGGACGATATCCTGTCACTTCAAACGAACTTGAAGTCAGTCTCTTATGATTTTTACCATAAAAGATGTGAATTTTTTTTCGGGAACCTTCTCAGCAGCTTTATCCGTTCTTGGCATAATGAGACTGGACTTTGATTTTGGTACCAATTATTATTCTGTAATTTTGCGTTCCCAAAATTATTTCCCTGTCACTCAGGATACTTCAAGTACTCTAACAGACAAATAGGAAAATAATTCAAACAAAAACAGAAAAGCGGCTGTTTCAGCATTCCATGAAAGTATCAGTTTATAGAAAAGAACATTTCAACGCGGCACATCGCCTTCATAATCCTGACTGGTCAGATGAACAGAATCTTTCCGTTTTTGGGAAGTGTAATAATCCCCATTTTCATGGTCACAACTATGAATTGGTCGTAAAACTGAGAGGGGAAGTAGATCCGAGAACTGGCTATGTTTTTGACATGAAAGTGCTCAGCGACTTGATCAAGGAGCATGTGTTGAGGAAATTAGATCACAAAAATTTAAACCTGGATACCGATGAATTCAAAGAACTTAACCCAACCGCTGAGAACATTGCAGTGGTTATTTGGAATATTTTAAGGGAAAAAATTGATCGCAAATTCGAGTTAACGATTCGACTTTATGAAACAGAAAGAAACTTTGTTGAATACGATGGGAATTAAAATCGCCCGTGCTTCATTCGAGGAAATCGGTGAGGAACACGTAGGAACTTCACTGGAGACACCTCTTCGAGAAGATGCTTTTGAAATGGATGATGATCTGAAAGTCGAGTTGATCGAAAAGCATTTCAGAGAAATCATGAACATCATGGGGCTGGATCTTACAGATGACAGCCTTAAAGGCACTCCGCATCGTGTAGCAAAGATGTATGTGAAGGAAGTATTCTCAGGGTTGAATCCTAAGAATAAACCTGTCGCAAAGCTTTTTGAAAACAAATACAAGTATAATGAGATGCTGGTGGAGAAGGATATCACTGTGCATTCTCACTGTGAGCATCATTTCGTGCCGATTTACGGAAAAGCCCACGTGGCCTACATTTCCAATGGAAGCGTAATCGGACTATCCAAAATCAACCGAATCGTGCAGTATTTCTCCCAGCGCCCACAAGTGCAGGAGAGATTGACAATGCAGATCGGGAATGAACTGAAAGAGGCGCTTGGAACGGACGATGTGGCGGTGATTATAGATGCCTATCACATGTGTGTTAGTTCCAGAGGAGTGAAGGACACACAGAGTTCTACGGTGACTTCTTTTTACTCAGGCAAATTCGAAAAAGACGAGCAATCACGAAACGAATTCATTCAGTACATCAATCTTGAAAAGTAACAAATGAAGACGAAAACCAACATTGAAACCGGGCTGTGAGGCTCGGTTTTTTTTATGCTTTTTTTAAACCGCTAAGGGCGCTGAAGAAAATGCGAAGTAGCGTAGAATTAGTTGTCCTGCTTCTCCAGAAGCTGGATTTGGTTGGGGGAAGGGAAGGTGTTTGGCAATGTTGATGTATATGAGCTGTGGCGTGTTTTGGCACGAACCTCTCCAAATAAAAACTAACTGGGGAATTCAAAGATTTTCCAAATGGCCACAGACCAAGCCATAGCTTATATACGGTTGTTAAAAACAGCCACACGCCTTTTATTTGTTATTCCTGTAAATATCAATAAGGACAAAAGAACAATGAAACTCATAAAAAATGTAATAAGTTGGTTAAGTGAGCCAACGAATGCAGTTAGTGGCTGAATAAGGTTGTGCTCATTTAGAATTAAGTAAATAAAGTCATTTATAATAAAAAGGGAACTGCATACCAATATCGGCCATCCATTCCTTCTATCCTTCAAGAAAAAGAGAATTCCTACAAATAAAGTAATATACATTCCATATCCGATTAGCTCGGGAGCAACGGCAAGCATCAAAAAGAAAATACTAATACCCAGCATAAGCACAACAGTACTTATGAGAAAGGCGGCATGTATTTTTCTTCTTTTTTTCAGGATAAATGCCAAAAAAATGATTAGCCCTAATTCTATCGGTGCTAATGCGTTTTGTACAATCATAAAGTCTCCTTCACCTGAAACGAGACCTTTATGAGCCGAGTGAATGGCTAGTAGTACTGCTTGGGCAAAAAATAAAGGGCCAAAAAACAAAATTGATAGTCCAACCCGCTTGTGTTTTAGACCTTGATTATTTCCGATAAGAGTGAGCTGGAATAGCATCAAAAACAACCAACTAAAATTTACTATTAAGTGGAGTATTTGGTAGGTTTAGGTTTGACATCCGCTCCAAAAAAGATATTCCAAAAACCGGAAACGGTTAATATGATTGTAGTGAATATGAGCAGATATTCGAAAATATATTTTTTAAAATTAGTCATCGTTGGTCTCGATTATGGTGTGTATAGTAATTACAGCTACCGTTTGTATTTCCCAATTGGTGATATATTTCATTTATAAAGTTGCGGATATCTCCCGTACAGGGTGGGTATGCGCAAGTCCATTTCTTTTGCTTACCTAAGATAAACTGTTTTCATGTATTTTAATTATGAAATTCGTCGAAGGAAAAGGTGAGATCTATTTTATTCCTTTGCGAAAAACTTAGCGAACTTTGCGACTCCTATGTTAGCAAAAGTATAAAAAAGCACCTCTTTATC
>TARA_R110002074_G_scaffold3257_1_pt1 | contig 15924 bp, 14 predicted proteins | sample TARA_R110002074 | Tara Oceans TARA_R110002074 (sample SAMEA4397215) | marine metagenome | biome: Polar Biome; feature: [MIX] marine epipelagic wind mixed layer (ENVO:01000061); material: water (ENVO:00002006), including particulate matter (ENVO:01000060) such as... | depth 10-100 m
GCAAAATAGAGTGAATTATAACCAATTAGGTTGAAGTATTTGATGAGCAATAAGGTTAATTTAATTAGTAATATCAATGACTTAGAAGATAAAAAGTTAAATCGTCGGTTTTCCATTGCCCCGATGATGGATTGGACCGATCGCCATTATAGGTATTTTGCTCGTCTTATTTCTAAGCAAGCAATTCTGTATACTGAAATGGTCACGACGGGCGCTTTAATCTATGGCGATAAAGAGCGTCACCTACAATACAGTTTAGATGAACATCCTGTGGCGCTTCAATTAGGTGGTTCGAATCCAGAAGAATTAGCGACATGTTCTAAGCTTGCAGAGGCCTATGGTTATAAAGAAGTTAACTTGAATGTAGGGTGTCCGAGCGATCGCGTTCAAAATAATATGATCGGGGCTTGTTTGATGGGGCATGCTGAGCTAGTTAAGAACTGTTTAACCCGTATGACTGATGCGTGTAATTTACCCGTCACGATCAAACATAGAATTGGTATCGATGAGCTAGACAGTTATGAGTTTCTACGTGATTTCGTTGGTAAGGTGAGTGAGTCAGGCTGCAAGACCTTTATCATTCATGCCCGTAAAGCGCATTTGCAAGGCTTGAGCCCAAAGGAAAATCGTGAAATTCCGCCACTGAATTATGAATATGTTTATGCTCTGAAAAAAGACTTCCCTACCCTGGAAATTATTATCAATGGCGGAATTAAAACCATTGCTGAATCTATCAATCATTTGAAACATATTGATGGTGTAATGATGGGTCGTGAGGCTTACCAAAACCCTTGGGTATTGGCCGATGTCGATTCTATGATCTACGCTTCAGAAGGTAGTAAAATTTCTCGTCATGATGTGGTTCGAAGTATGTTTCCTTATATAGAACAACAGCTATCTGGCGGTCAAAAATTAAGTTATATCACACGACACATTGTGGGTCTCTTTCATGGGCAACCGGGCGGTAAGCGTTTTAGGCGTTATTTAAGCGAAAATGCACACAAGCCTGATGCCAGCTTACAGACACTCGAAAGTGCGCTTGAATGCGTACTTGAACGCTAATTAATCAATAGAAAATTTAGTTGGAAATTATGAACAAGCTTGAACAGTTAAAATCAATGACAACCGTAGTAGCAGACACTGGTGACATAGAGGCCATTAAATTATGGCAACCACAAGATGCGACAACTAACCCATCTTTACTTTTGAAAGCAGCGAAGCTTGAGCAATATAAAACATTAGTCTCGCAATCTATCGCTTTTGGTCAAAGCAAAGAAAGTGATAAGACAAAAGCAATGGCAACCGCGTGTGACCATTTAGCGGTTTCTATCGGTTCTGAAATCCTAAAATATATTCCCGGCAGAGTTTCGACAGAAGTAGATGCACGTTTATCTTTTAATACCCAGGCAACGATCGAGAAAGCAAACAACATTATTTCGTTATATGAAAAAAACGGCATCAGTAAAGACCGTGTTCTCATTAAAATAGCCTCGACTTGGGAAGGTATCCAGGCAGCTAAATGGTTAGAAGAACAAGGCATTCAATGTAACTTAACCTTATTATTTTCGTTTACACAGGCAGTGGCTGCAGCCGAAGCGGGGGCATTTTTAATTTCACCCTTCGTAGGTAGAATTTTGGATTGGTATAAGAAAAGTACAGGTAAAGAAAGCTACCCTGCAACAGAAGACCCTGGGGTTTTATCGGTTTCAAAAATCTATAATTATTACAAAGCGTGTGGACACAAAACGATTGTTATGGGCGCAAGCTTTAGAAATCTTGAGGAAATCGAACAGCTGGCAGGCTGCGATCGCTTAACGATAAGCCCGGATTTATTAGAGCAATTGGCCAATAATGACGCGAAGCTTGAAAGGAAGTTAAGTGAGTCAAACATCAACCCTCAAGAAAAATTAACCTTGACTGAAGCAGGGTTTCGCTGGCAATTAAATGAAGATGCGATGGCAACTGAAAAGCTATCGGAAGGCATTCGTAAATTTGCAGAAGACCAGATCGCCCTCGAAAAACTTTTAAGTGAGCAAACAGCTTGATCAAAAAATTACTCGCGTTAATAACACCAAAAGAAAATGTACCTAATCCTAATGGAGCACCGGAAGACTCTATTAGGCTAGCGGCTATATCACTCTTGATTCAAGTTGCCAAGGCTGATCATGCCCTTTCGGGGCAAGAAGAATCTAAATTGGTCGAACTCGTTAACTCACACTTTAACCAATCACAACAACTTGAGCATGACGAGCTAATTGCGTTGGCGATGACTAAATCAGACGCTTCAACCTCGCTTTACGAGTTCACGTCATTAATCAACGAACATTATGACATGTCACAAAAGTTTCAACTTATCACCTTAATGTGGAAAGTAGCATTTAGCGATAGCGTTATAGATACTTACGAAGAACATTTAATCAGGCGTGTGGCAGATTTAATCTATCTACCGCATATGAAGTTTATTGAAGCTAAGCATATCGCAGAACAAGATAGATAGACTGGTTAACTGAAGAGACACGCTCCATTTATGAAAATAATTGGCCACCGGGGCGCTAGAAATGAAGCGCCTGAAAATACCATCCAAGGTTTCATCCACGCTCAACAAAATGGCTGCCAGCATTTTGAGTTAGATATACAACTTTCTGCCGATAAAGAATTAATTGTCTACCACGATAAGTCTCTGCTAAGAACGAGCGGTGAAAACTTAAAATTAAACCAACAAAATTACGCCTTCCTATCACGAATAGATTCTCGACTTAACACGCCCGGTTGGCATTCTGCCTGCTATATAAGCCGCTTAGAAGACATCTACCTTGCGGTTCCAGATACTATAAGTTGGCAGTTTGAGGTTAAAACAGATAGACGGGACATATTAAGCATTATCATTGAGCATTTATCTGCCTTCATCGACACACATAAGCTATACGAAAGTTGCCATGTAACATCGACAAACAAATGGTTTTTAAAGACGCTAAAATTTAAAAACCCAAAGATAAATACAGGTTTTGTCTGTGAATATTTATATCAGCGTCCGATAAAATCATGCCTAGCTATTGGCGCAAATTTAATTGTTTTAAAACACACTTTGGCGTCTCACAAACTATCTAGCGTGGCCGAAGAGAAAGGGTTGGAAGTTTCCTGTTGGACAGTCAACTCGATTGAGTGTGTCGATACATTATTGGCTATGGGCATCAAAAGTATTATCACAGACGAACCGACAAAGATGCTTCAACACTATAATTTTGCATCATAATCAAATGCCTTCAATAAATTTGACCCAAACACCTGTGAAGGCATTTGGGTCAGATAAACGACTAACTATTCACCTAATAAACGCTTAGCTACTCACCCAATAAAATGCGTAACATTCTTCGTAAAGGTTCTGCAGCACCCCAAAGCAACTGATCTCCTACCGTGAAAGCCGATATATATTCTGGCCCCATGGTTAATTTACGTATTCGGCCAATAGGTACACTCAACGTACCCGTAACTTCAGTAGGCGTTAGTTCTTTGATTGAGCGTTCTCTATCGTTAGGAATAACCTTAACCCAATCATTTGCTGCAGCAAGTTTTGATTCTATCTCTGCTACAGAAATATCTTTTTTCAATTTGATCGTCAAAGCCTGACTATGGCAACGCATTGCCCCCACCCTGACACACAGACCATCTATCGCTATTGGGCTCTCCTGAATGCCTAGAATTTTATTTGTTTCAGCCCCCGCCTTCCATTCCTCACGACTTTGCCCTGAAGGTAACTGCGTATCTATCCAAGGAATTAAGCTACCAGCTAGGGGTACGCCAAATTGATCAACTGGAAATTCATCAGATCGCAAACGCGCGGAAATTGCCTGATCAATTTCTAAAATAGCACTAGCTGGGTCGGCTAAAGGGTCTTTCACTGTGTTGTAAATATCACCCATTTGAGAAATTAACTCACGCATATTTTTTGCACCAGAACCTGAAGCAGCCTGATATGTCATCGGTGAGACCCATTCGATGAGATCCTCTGAAAACAAACCTCCCAAAGCAATTAACATTAAGCTAACAGTGCAGTTTCCACCTACAAAATCTTTCGTACCACTCTCAAGTGCTTTATCAATGACATTACGGTTCACTGGATCAAGAACAATCACCGCGTCATCACTCATACGCAGCGAAGAAGCGGCATCGATCCAGTAACCATTCCATCCTGAATCACGTAATGGCTGATGTATTGCTTTAGTATAATCCCCCCCTTGGCAGGTAATAATGATATCCATTTTCGCTAATTCAGAAAGATCTTTGGCATCTTTGAGTGTCGAAGCACCTTGACCAAAATCGGGTGCTGATTGCCCGGTTTGAGACGTTGTAAAGAACACAGGTTCGACAAGTTTAAGATCTTGCTCCTCTTGCATTCTCTGCATCAGAACAGAACCCACCATACCTCGCCAACCGACTAAACCTAACTTTTTCATTGAACCCCCACTCTGTTGAAATGAATTTCTTGCGCTTAATAACTTATCTACCCAATTGAAGCTACGCTACATCAAGCTTGAATAGCATCAAACAGCCAAGGTGCCGTTTGTCGGCGCTTAGCTTCATACGATTCGATATCTGCTGCGCTTTCTAAAGTCACACCGATTTCATCTAAACCATTTAATAAACAATGCTTGCGAAAATTATCAACATCAAAAGAAAAGCTCTCTCCGGAAGGTGTAATCACTGTTTGTGCGCTTAAGTCTATAGTTATTTTATAACCTTCATCCTTAAAGGTTTCTTCAAACAGTCTATCTACTATTTCTTCTTCTAAAACAATAGGTAATAAGCCATTTTTGAAGCAATTATTGAAGAATATATCTGCAAAACTAGGCGCTATTACACAGCGAAAACCATAGTCATCCAACGCCCAGGGAGCATGCTCACGCGATGAGCCACAGCCAAAGTTCTGCCTTGCAAGCAATATACTAGCCCCCTGATATCGAGGCTGATTTAAAATAAATTCAGTATTTAAAGGTCGACCTTCACAACTCTGGTCAGCCTGACCCTCATCTAAATAACGCAATTCATCAAATAAGTTTTGGCCAAAACCGGTGCGCTTAATCGACTTAAGAAACTGCTTTGGAATAATCATATCAGTATCGACGTTTGCACGATCCAAAGGCGCAACCAAACCTGTAAGCTCTGTAAATTTTTTCATTTTAAACTCCTGTCCCTAAATTAAGAGGCTGATAATTCGACTTCACGCACATCGACAAAATGACCCGCAATTGCTGCCGCAGCAGCCATGGCTGGGCTAACTAAATGCGTTCGGCCGCCAAAACCTTGACGACCTTCAAAGTTACGATTTGATGTCGCTGCGCAATGCTCACCTTGTGCCAACTTATCGGCATTCATTGCCAAACACATAGAACAACCTGGTTCACGCCACTCTAGACCAGCATCGATAAAGACCTTATCCAAACCTTCTTTCTCTGCTTGTGCTTTGATCAAACCAGACCCTGGAACAACCAAGGCTTGCTTTACCGTAGCCGCTTTCTTTTTACCCTTAACCACCATAGCGGCAGCGCGTAAATCTTCTATTCGTGAGTTAGTGCATGAACCAATAAAAACGCTATCTATCTTAATATTACGGACAGGCATACCGGCTTTTAAGCCCATATATTGAAGTGCACGTTCGATACTTTCACGTTTAACTGGGTCTGATTCATCTTCTGGCTTAGGAATATTTTGGTCGATAGCGACCACCATTTCTGGTGATGTCCCCCAACTGACCTGCGGCTTGATAGAAGGTGCATCGATTTCAACAATTTTATCGAATATTGCTTCAGCATCACTTTGTAAATTAAGCCAATTTTCTACCGCTTTATCCCAAAGCTCACCTTTCGGTGCAAAGGTTCTGCCTTCAACATAATTAATCGTTGTCTGATCTACTGCGATCAAGCCCGCTCTAGCGCCTGCTTCAATGGCCATATTACATACCGTCATTCGGCCTTCCATAGATAGTTCTTGAATTGCCTGCCCACCAAATTCTATAGCGTAGCCTGTCCCACCTGCCGTACCAATTACGCCGATAATCGCTAATACAATATCTTTACCCGTAATACCTTCAGACACTTTGCCATTGACACGAACTAGCATGTTTTTCATTTTTTTAGCAATTAAAGTCTGAGTCGCTAATACATGCTCAACTTCTGAAGTACCAATACCGTGCGCCAATGCGCCAAATGCGCCGTGCGTAGATGTATGAGAATCACCACAAACGACGGTCATACCTGGCAAGGTTGCGCCCTGCTCCGGGCCAACAACATGCACTATACCTTGACGGGCATCTTGCATTTTAAATTCAAGAATGCCGTATTCATCACAATTATCATCTAAGGTTTGCACCTGAATACGTGACACGGGGTCAACAATACCTTCAACACCATCCGAACGATCAGTTGTGGGCACGTTATGGTCTGGCGTTGCTAAATTTGCATCGATACGCCAAGGTTTTCTTTTTGCTAATCGCAGCCCTTCAAATGCTTGAGGTGATGTCACTTCGTGCAACAATTGACGATCAATATAAATAATAGAAGAACCGTCTTCACGTTCTTTGACCAAGTGGTCATCCCACAATTTGTCATAAAGGGTTTTAGCTGCCATCGTATTTTCCTCAGATAAGCATTGCCTTTGAAGGCTTGAAATAACTTAAGAAACATCCTACTCTTGAGCAACCAATAAAACAAATTCATATTTTTTATATTGGCCATTCCAAATTGGAATAGCTAAAAATAAAGCCCAGGCAACTATAAACGTGAGCAACAAATGGATATCGACTCTTTACTTGCTTTTGTTACAACGATTAAAGAGCAATCGTTTTCAAAAGCAGCTATTAAGCTAAACCTCACCCAGCCTGCCATTTCGAAGCGAATCCAGAACCTTGAAAATCAATTATCAGTCAAATTATTCGAACGACTTCAACGAGAAATTATTTTAACGGAGGCTGGCGAAGCCCTGCTTCCTCATGCCCTGAATGTCTTACACGAAATAGATAACGCTAAGTTAGCAATCAAAAATATCCATTCAAGTATTGAGGGACAACTAAGAATAGTGGCGAGCCATCATATCGGCTTGCATCGACTTCCTCTTATCCTAAAAAACTTCAGTAAACGTTATCCTGATGTTGATTTGAAACTTAATTTTTTAGATTCAGAGAGCGCTGCGCCGTTACTGAAAGATAATCAGGCTGATATCGCATTTATTACAATACCTTCCGACATGAATAAAGATTATGTGAGTCATTTAGTCTGGGATGATCCTATGAGTTTTATCTGTGGTAAAGGTCACCCTTTAAGTGAGTTGGCGGTAATCAACCCTTCAGACTTGTCAAAACATAATGCAATTTTACCTTCCATTACCACCTTAACTTATCGCGTCGTTGACACTATTTTCAAGCAAAATAAAGTAAAACTGAAAGCAAGCATCCCTACCAATTATTTAGAAACAATGAAGATGATGGCCTCTGTAGATATGGGGTGGTCGGTATTACCAAACACAATGATTGATGAGGAGCTGCTGGTTCTGCCTTTGTCTGATAAATTCAGGCAAAGTGTAGAAGGCAATAAGACCAAACATCCGGTAAGCAGGAAACTAGGAGCAATTTCCTACAGAAAGAAAAATTTAAGTAACGCAGCCAAAGCCTTTATTGAAGAAGCTGAGCTTATATGGGGGAACATGAATTAACTGTCGCGCCAGGCCGTTCTGAATGCATTCAATAAAGGCTCAAGAAGATATTGTGCCGGCGAAGATTTGCCAGTAACAATCATTACATCGGCAGGCATACCCGGGTGTATTTGATCCTGCGGCAACGATTGCATCACCGAAACCGGTATCTTGATCCTTGCAGTGTAGAAACTTTCCAGAGTCTGATCATCCTGAAAAACATCCGCCGACACAGATTCGACAATCCCGCTAAACTCTGGAAACTCATGCTGCTTATATGATGACATGCGAATCCGTGCAGGCAGGTTTACCACCACTTTATCGATATCAATAGGGCTGATTTTGACGCCGACAATCAATTCGTCTTCTTGGGGAACGATTTCTAAAATAGTATCTCCAGATTTTATGACAGCACCCAGTGTATAGACATTTAAGCCCACTACTTTACCCGAAACAGGGGCTTTAATGTCTATTCGACCTAACACATTGCTGGCAGACTCAATTCGTTTGGTTAAGTCTTTTAATTGATACTGAATATCAACCAGTTCATTTGCCGCTGTTTCTCTAAAAACATGAGCGAGTCTGTTTTTTTCTAACTCTAGTTCTTCCACTCTGGTGACTGAACCATTCACTTCAGATTCAATTTTGATCACTTCCCCTTGAAGCTCAGCATAGTCTCCTTTCACTTCAAGATAACGGAGTTTATTAACATACTTTTGTTCGAGTAGTTTACCCCATGATGCAATTTCATCTGCCATAAAACTAAGTTGTTCATTTTTCGATTTCAGCTCTAGACCCAAACCTGTTTTTTGCTCATTAATCTGCTTGATTTGACTATCGATAATTTGCTGTCTATTTAGCAAGGAGTTTCGGCTAATTTGAAATAAGGTTTTTGCCGAAACAACCTGATTCGCCAACCAAGTATTATTTTCAATATTAGCGAGAATATAGGGTGGAAAAACCAATTCTTCGACTAAATCTCGCTGGGCAAGTAAAAGCGATTCGCGTACTTGTAACTCCTGATATTGTGTATACAAAATCTGATGATCAGCACCCGCGAATGTTTCATCCAGTATCAACAGAACTTGATCTGCATTCACATAATCACCGTCTTTTACTAGAATATTTTTGACGATCCCACCTTCAAAATGTTGCACTTTTTTCTTTTCTGAACTCACTTTAATCACGCCTTGTGCAACTACCGCGCTATCCAAAGGTGTAAAAACACTCCATAACATAAAACCAAAAAAACCGAAGATAATGACAATAGCACCCCAGAGATTTGTCTTTGCCAGAGAGTTAGGTGCTTTTGGCGCATCAATACTATTCATGATTTTTTGATCTGTTTAATACTTGGATTAGATGAATTGACGGTAATAGACTTTTTGATTTTTACACTGGGATTTTTTACGATCTCTTGCAAACGTACCTTAGAGGTCTTGACTGGTTTTGCTTTGTGTGATTGTTTAGTCGTTGTCGGATTTGACTCTTTGTGTTTTTTTGCCATGTCTTCTATTACTTTTTTGAAAGGACCAAATTGCTGTAATTGTCCATCTACCACTAATGCGAGTTTATCAACATCTTGAAACAAGCTAGGCTGATGCGCGATAATGATCAGGCTTGTTCCTGCTTCCTTTAAGCGTTTGACGGTAGACATAAAGGCTAACCGCCCGTCATTATCGAGATTAGACGTTGGCTCATCCAACACAATTAAAGTAGGTTTACCATACACTGCGCGCGCCAATCCGATACGTTGTTTTTGTCCACCTGATAAATTAATACCTGACGATCCTACTTTAGTTTCATAGGCCTCGGGCAATGACAAGATAAGCTCATGAGCACTTGCTAATTGTGCGGCATCAATCACTCGACCAGGATCTGCTTCATTAAAACGCGCAATATTTTCTGCCACGGTTCCATCAAATAAAGTAACTTCTTGGGGTAAATAACCAAAATAGGCCGAATATTGATATTGGACAGATTTATTTAACTCTGCCCCATCGACTCTAACCGAGCCACTAATCGGCTGAATGACACCCAACATTAATTTTGCCAAAGTACTTTTACCTGAACCACTTGGGCCTGTCACACCTAAAACTTCGCCGGATTTCAACTCAAAACTCATATTTTTAATCACGGGTTTTGGTTTAGCACTCTGTTCCGACAGAACAAAACCACTTCCACCCAGTGCGACCACATTTTGAAATTTAATATGACCAGTTGGCGCAGGCAGTGGAACCGCTATGTTTAAATTTTCATAATTATCTAAGAACTCTTCTAGAGCGTTATAGGACTCTCTGACTTTTGAAAGACTTCTCCAGCCTTGTATTGACTGCTCTATAGGCGACAGCGCCCTTCCGATAATAATTGAAGTAGCGATCATTACACCCGCTGTAGTGACGTCAGTAATCACTAAATAACCACCAACTGCCAACACTGAGACTTGTATGATTTGTCGGATAACTTTTGCAAGAGAACTTAATAAAGCATTTAAATCGGATGCTTTTATATGGAATCCTAAACCTGCAGATTGATATTGAGACCAAATAACACTGAGCGCCCGCAGCATGCCCATTCCGAGTATGGTGTCTTTGTTTTGTGTGCTGTGTTCAACAAATGCGTTGGCTGCACTAAAAAACTCATTCGATTTTTGTGAACTTTCTTTGGTTAAACGATCATTTGCAATAGCTAAGGCAAAGAGTAGAACCGCACCCAAGAGACCTACATGCCCTAGATAAGGATGAAGAAAGTAAACAAGAATAAGATAGAGAGGCAACCAAGGGGCATCAAAAATTGCGAGAATGAAAGGCGCATTTAAAAAAGACCGTAAAGCATTCAAATCATGAATCGGTTTTGAAACAGAACCTTTCGACATTATTTCTGAAAAGGTTATCAGGGATAAGGCTTCATCAAAGCGAACACTGATACGGTTTAATAAAAAGTTTCTGACTATTTCAACAAAAAACAAGGTAACCAAGAGAAAAACAGCAACAGCGAAAAGACCTAAAAGTGTAGAGCCACTTCTTGAAAGTAAGACACGATCATACACTTGCAACATAAAAAGTGGTGAGGTCAATAATAAAACATTAACCACAAAACTAAACGCAAAGACAGATTTCATTGACCGTTTTGCGTTAGATAAAGCCAATTTTAATACATGGGTTTGTTTTGGCGAGACTGACATAACAGGACTTCAGGTAATAAACGTAAGTTAGACCCGAGATCGGTAGTGTTAAAAAATAACGGCAAGCTTAATAGAAGGGTAACTAAAGTATTTATATATTCATTAACTCAACAACAATCGTTTTTGCAACAAAACCAGCCACACCTAAACCCAGCGCAAAAAACAATACTGCCGTACCAAATTTACCCGCATTAGACCTTTTAGCTAAATCCCAAACGATGAACCCCATATAACAAATCAATCCACCTACAAGTATATAAAGTGAAAGTGTTTCGAAAGTTTCAATTGCCATAAAAATACCTATTGATGAACCTATTAACAAATAGAAAACCGCAGCTTAAATCATTCAGCATCTAAAAAGCACCAAATAAGCGCGCCACACAACATTCTTTCCAATTTTACGCACCAGTTGCAAGCAATACAAATATCACGCTATATTCAGAATTAAAGTTAATCATAAATTATCCATTAATTACAATAACTTAAAAGATAATATCAGTATTGGCACGATGCCTGCTTTTAACCAACATATTAAAACTATGAGCCCACCTATGCGCTTTGAACACATATTCAGCGGTTATAAAAAACGAACTGTATCTTGGGATGTATCAATGAAAAAACTTAAAGTAGTTGTCGTCGGAAACGGCATGGTCGGTCATCATTTTGTAGAGCAAATGATCCAATCTGAAACAAACTTTGACTTAACCATTCTAGGAAGCGAGACAAGACCTGCTTATGACCGTGTTCACCTTTCTGGAATATTTTCAGGAAAAGAGCCTAAAGACCTAGCGCTAACAACCAGAGAGTACTATCAAGACAACAATATCAACGCTTTCTTCGGTGAAGCTGTTACGGAAATCAACCGAGATAAAAAATGTGTCATCACCGAAAAAGGTAGAAAATTTGAGTATGACAAACTGGTTCTTGCAACTGGCTCTTATGCATTTGTTCCTCCAATTAAGGGATCAGAAAGACCAGAGTGCTTAAGTTATAGAACGATAGATGATTTGGGTGAAATTAAAAATGGTGCTAAAGATTCTAAAGTTGGTGTCGTGATAGGTGGCGGTTTACTTGGCCTCGAATGTGCTAACGCGCTAAAAAATCTTGGCCTTGAAACGCATGTTGTTGAATTTGCGCCAGGATTGATGGGCGTTCAGTTAGATGATGGTGGCAGTAAGATGCTTCGCCGTAAAATAGAAGCCCTTGATGTAAAGGTACATACACAGAAAGCCACCTCACTGATCAGCGATAAAAGTGACAATACGAAACTTAGAATGCATTTCGCTGATGATACCCACTTAGACACTGACATGATTGTCTTCTCTGCAGGGATTCGACCTTATGACCAGCTAGGTAAAAAAGCAAAACTTGAAGTAGGTGAACGAGGTGGCATTGTGGTCGATTATCACTGCCGCACTTCAGACTCAAATATCTATGCAATTGGTGAGTGCGCATCATATGGTAATTTTATATACGGCCTTGTAGCGCCGGGCTATCGAATGGCCGAAGTCGCGGCACAACAATTTAGCGAGCTAAAAGAGAAGCCCTCATTTAAAGGTGCTGACATGAGCACCAAACTTAAACTACTCGGTGTCGATGTTGGCTCGATTGGCGATGCACACGGTCGCACAGAAAGTACAATCGCTTATGTATATAGTGATGAAAAGTCTGAAATATATAAGCGCATCAATGTAGATGAAAATAACAAGCTCGTCGGTGCTGTGTTAGTTGGCGATTGCAACGATTATGACAATCTTCTGCAATACTTCCTCAATAAAATTGACCTGCCTGAAAATCCGGAAGGCATGATCTTGCCTAGCACTGATGGCTCTCAAGGTGTCAGTCTTGGTGCTTCTGCCCTGCCGCTTTCTGCGACTATCTGCTCTTGCCATAACGTCAGCAAAAGCGATATTCATGCAGCACTTGACTCTGGTTGTTGCGGTGTTACTGATGTTAAGGGTGAAACGAAAGCAGCAACAGGTTGCGGGGGCTGTAGCGCTTTGCTTAAGAATGTTGTCGATACAGAAATGGAAGCTCGCGGCTTAACTATTGACAAAAGTATTTGTGAACACTTCCCCTACACTCGTCAGGATTTATATAAGCTCATTAAAGTTGGTGATATTCACTCATTTGAAACGCTAATTGAAAAACATGGAACAGGTTTAGGCTGCGATATATGTAAACCGGCTGCAGCGAATATGCTCGCATCTATCTGGAATGACTACATACTCGAAACACCACATGTGGGCTTACAAGATACCAATGATACTTACCTGGCAAATATGCAAAAAGATGGCACTTACTCTATTGTTCCGAGAGTCCCAGGTGGTGAGATTACCCCAGAACAACTCATTGCTATTGGCCAAGTGGCTAAAGATTACAATTTATACACCAAGATTACCGGCGGCCAACGAATCGATTTGTTCGGCGCAACACTCAATCAATTGCCTGTTATTTGGGAAAAACTCATCAATGCGGGACTAGAAACAGGCCATGCCTACGGTAAATCGTTAAGAACAGTTAAATCATGCGTGGGTTCAACATGGTGCCGTTATGGTGTTCAGGATAGTGTCGGTACAGCAATAGATATCGAAAATAGATACAAAGGTTTGCGTGCACCTCATAAAGTTAAAATGGCTGTTTCTGGCTGCACAAGAGAATGCGCAGAGGCACAAGGCAAGGATGTCGGCATTATTGCCACAGAAAATGGCTGGAACTTATACCTATGCGGCAATGGCGGCATGAAGCCTAGGCACGCAGACCTATTTGCAACAGATTTAGACACACCAACACTCATTAAATACATCGATCGTTTTTTAATGTTTTACATCAAAACCGCTGATCGTCTTCAAAGAACCTCTGTTTGGATGGATAACCTTGAAGGTGGCCTGGACTATTTAAAAGCAGTGGTTATAGAAGACTCTCTAGGGATTGCAGCTGAACTGGAAGCTCAAATGGAAAGCGTTGTAGCTAGTTACCAATGCGAGTGGAAGACAACCGTTGAAAACCCTGAGAAGCTTAAACGCTTCAGGCAGTTTGTAAATTCAGATGCCAACGACTCGAATGTTGTATTTGTTGAAGAGCGCGGACAAATTCGCCCTGCTGATGATACTGAAAAGTTAAAGCTAATTGCAAAATCAGCGTAAGCCCTTTAACACTTAAACAACATAAAATGCAGAGAGAGATAACGATATGAACATTGAAATAGTCCTAAAAGATAAACTATCTCAAGAACCAGCAAATGAATCAGAAAGCGAGAACGTGATTTGTAATACGACAGATTTAATTGAAAACTCGGGAGTTTGTGCGCTTATTAACGGTGAACAAATTGCTTTGTTCTACCTACCCCAAAACGATAAAAAGTTATTTGCACTCTCTAATTGGGATCCTATCGGGAAAGCAAATGTTTTATCAAGAGGCATTTCAGGGGATATTAAGGGGACGAAAGTAGTCGCCTCACCTCTATACAAGCAACATTTTGATTTGGAAACTGGCATCTGCCTTGAAGATAAGAGTATCAAAATAAAAACCTACTCAGCACACATTAAAGATGGCAAGGTTTTTATTCGTTAAATAGTAGAGCTTAAGACACAGATTTTGTTGATAAATTATACAATAGCTTCATTTTGATAAAAAAGTCTCATTTATCACTTCCTAAGTGTTGACGCCTTCATAAGATCTAGATAACATGCGCGCCGTTGTGACATTCCCCGATAACTCAGTTGGTAGAGTAGCGGACTGTTAATCCGTTTGTCGCTGGTTCGAGCCCAGCTCGGGGAGCCAACACAACACCTATTCTTAAGAAAATTTTAGTTCTTAATACTATCCAAATGGAATCTTACAAACCATTCAGTCCAGTTATTTTCGATATCCATACCGCACTTATCAGAGACGAATACCTCTTAGTTAAGCGATTTCATGCCAGAAACCTTCCCCTTTAAAAAATAAATCAGAAACACCTCACAGTATATTTATTTCCTATAATGTTATATTTGATTGACAGTCAACTATAAAAATAAAAGGACATACAATGAACTACAAAACTCTACTTAAATTAAAGAATTTCATCCCGACTAAGTTAATGTCAGTATTAGCCATTTCTGCTGCCCTAACAGGCTGTGGTGGTCTTGGTGGACTACTGAGTAATGACAGAGTATCTGACGCTGATAACGATCAAGTTGTAACAATTGGCGATTCTATACTTGCTCTCTCAGGTGAATTGCAAGATTTCCTGGAAAGCTACGCGGGGGAAACATTCAGACGTTACACACTATCTGGCGCTGAATTAAAAGGTGGCATTATTGCAACCGATATTTATGCTCAGTATGACATCGCAAAAAGCGATAACCCAAATATAGATACCATTGTGATGGATGGTGGCGGCAATGACATCCTAATCCCAGCAATTGCTTTATTCGATCCGAATAATTGTAAAACCCAGTGGTATCAATTTGGGCGCCTAAGCTCTAGATGCAAAAACTTTATTGATGACATTTATGTAGATGCCGTTAATTTACTCAACAACATGCAAGCTGATGGTGTTGATAATGTCATTTACCTTGGCTACTACTACACTAAAAATGGTTTATTTTTACTAGACAGCATGGAAGAAGCCATTGATTATGGTGATATGCGTTTATCACAAGCGTGTAGCAACAGTGCGGTTGATTGCCAGTTTATCGACCCTAGATCATCGATTAGAGATAGCAATATCATTATTGATGGCATCCACCCCAATACAGACGGATCTCGTAAGCTTGCTAATCTAGTCTGGCCAGCACTTCAACCATTACTATAGAACTTATCGTTTACTAAATAATATAAAATGACTGTCAGTGCGCTGTCTGGAACCCTAGGCAGCGTTTTTATCTTGTTTACGTATTAGAACGCCATTTCAGAACGACTTAACCATAACAATCTCTTCTTTCAAGCTAGCCTGGCACAGAGGGCATCATCCATAATAAGCCTATCGTACCAGTTTTAAATTCCCTCTGCGCGTACGGACATTATTTTTTAACCGTGCGATATTATCCTCTAAATTCTTACTGATTTTTGCA
>TARA_R110002074_G_scaffold9804_11_pt1 | contig 15919 bp, 15 predicted proteins | sample TARA_R110002074 | Tara Oceans TARA_R110002074 (sample SAMEA4397215) | marine metagenome | biome: Polar Biome; feature: [MIX] marine epipelagic wind mixed layer (ENVO:01000061); material: water (ENVO:00002006), including particulate matter (ENVO:01000060) such as... | depth 10-100 m
ATCGCGTTGAAATCATGGCCCGTGGTGGAACGCTCGCTGGTCAATGGGTCGCGCGCCAATACGCCGTTGGAGACTCCGCTGGCATGGGTACAACTGCCGTGGTTTGCCGGCTGGCTTTGGTTTGCAATCATGTCAGCTTGCGTCACCTTTGCCGCCCTCAGCCTCATCCTAAAACGTCGCCACGCCGAGACCGAAAGTTTCGCTGGTGCCTTTGCAGAACAGGACACATTGCAATGATCCCCTTTGTCGCAGCGAGCCTGTTAGGTCTCTTGGCCCTGTCGATCCCGGTGGGCATTGTGCTCTTCCTGTTGGGCTTTGGCGTTGATACGTTTTTCTCTGCCTTCCCGCTCAGCCGGGGTTTGGGAAACATGGTCTGGTCCGCGTCAAACAGCGCCACATTGATCGCCATTCCGTTCTTTGTGCTCTTGGGCGAAATCTTGGTACGCAGTGGCGTCGCCACGCGCACCTATGCAGCACTTGATCGTTGGGTGTCATGGCTACCGGGTGGATTGGTGCATGCCAACATCGCCACTGCGACGATGTTTTCTGCCACCTCCGGGTCCTCCGTTGCCACGGCCGCAACCGTGGCCACGGTCGCGATGCCGCAGGCCGAAAAGCTGGGCTATGACCCCAAACTTTTCTCTGGTGCCATCGCCGCTGGTGGCACACTGGGCATCATGATCCCGCCGTCGATCAACTTGATTGTTTACGGCTTTCTTACCCAATCATCCATTCCGCAGTTGTTCCTTGCGGGGTTGCTGCCCGGTCTTGGCCTTGCCGTTGGCTTTATGGCGATCACCGCGATCATCTGTATCGTGCGCCCTGAACTGGGGGGCACCCGCCGCACTTTCCCCTTTGCCCAAATGTTGCGCGCATTGGTTGATCTGCTCCCGATCATTGTTCTCTTTGCGCTGATCGTTGGGTCAATCTATCGCGGCTGGGCCACCCCGACCGAGGCCGCCGCCGTGGGTGTCGCGGGTGCGCTTGCCATTGCGTTCGCCTTTGGCGGCGTGTCGCGCGATATGATGGCGCAATCAGTGATTGGCACGGTCAAGATTACCTCGATGATCATGTTGATCGTCATTGGCGCGTCGTTCCTGAACTTCACCCTCGCCTCTGCAGGGTTGGGTCGTGAACTGACGGCGTTCTTGGGCGGCATGGGGCTTTCACCACTTGGCACAATCATGGTGGTGGTGGTGATCTACATCGTGCTGGGGTTCTTTATCGAAACCCTATCGTTGATGGTGGTGACGATCCCGATCATCGTGCCGCTGGTCGTGGCGCAAGGGTACGATCCGATCTGGTTTGGCATCCTGATGATCGTGCTCATTGAAATGGCACTGATCACCCCGCCCGTTGGTCTGAATCTTTATGTGGTTCAGGCGGCGCGCAAATCCGGCACGCTGAGCGAAGTGATGCTGGGCACCATTCCTTATGTGATCGCGATGCTGGTGATGGCCATGGCGCTTATTGCGTTTCCACAGATTGCGTTGTTCTTGCCAGAGGCGTTGAAATAATGGCATCTGGGGGTGTTAAGACCCCCCAGACGGCTACCGCGTTTCCAGATAATCCAGCAACCGCATGAACCAGATTGCAGTGCCCAACCCAGTGCCTTTGATGCGCCGAAACGCCATCGGTTTGACCTGCGTGGTTGGAAACGCCAGCGCGCCTGGGTCCGCGCCCAGCACGCGTTCGGCCAAGACCCGGCCCATGACATGTGCCATCGCCACCCCGCGTCCGTTATAGCCAAGACCGACCAACAGACCCGGTTTCGGTTCGTGCAGATGCGGCAGATGATCTTCCGTGAGGGCGATGCGCCCGCCCCAACGATGTGACCACGTGACGCCCCTGAGCTGTGGAAATACCCGCTCGGCATCCCGTTGCAGCCAGTCAAAGCCGCCAATCTGTCCGTCACGCTTAAGATGCCCACAGCCGCCATAGACCATGCGGTTGTCCGGCTCGCGCCGCGCATACATGATCACCCGGCGGCTATCGGAAATCGTATGCCCCTGCGGCAGAATGCTGTCGATCACTTCAGGGGGCAGTGGGGCGGTGGCGATCTGAATAGGCGTCAACGGGATAATACTGGGCGCGAGTTTCGGGATCAGGCGGTCAGAATAGCCGTTGGTTGCGACGATCACCCAATCTGACGTCACAGAACCGCCCATTGTCCGGGCAACCCATTTGCTGTCCACGCGCATGAGATCGGTCACGGCACTTTGCCCGTGAATGACCGCACCACGCCCTTTGGCCACCGCCGCCAGTCCAAGCGTCAACGAGCGCGGCTGTACGGCCCCACCTTTCGGAGTGATCACCCCTGATGAATAGGCGCGCGTGCCGGACATGGCGGTTAACTCATCCCCCGTGACCGCGTGCATATCCGCGCCGTATTTGTTCCATTCCGCCAACCCAATCCGCGCCTTGGTCAATGCCCGCTCATTGTGACACACTCGAAGCCAGCCTTTCTGGCGGGCCTGACAGTCAATCTGATAGGTCTTGATCAACTCAAAAAGCGCATCCGCTGAATTGAGCGAGGTTTCAGTAAGCCGTTCAAAATAGGTCGCGCCCAAACGTTTTTGCAGCTCTTTCGGTCCGTTGAACGGCAGCATCGGATTGACCTGTCCGCCACTGCGCCCCGACGCGCCATAGGCCACATCGCCAGCATCCAGCACCGTTACATTGGCACCGGCTTCGGCCAGAAAGAGCGCGGCACGCAGCCCGGTGAACCCTGCCCCGATGATCGTCACATCCGCAGTGGTATCCCCAACCAAAGGCGGGTTCGGCGCGGCAGCGGGTGCCGTATGCGCCCAAAGTGCGCGCATGGGATCAGAAGATGTTAATGGCTGAACCGACATGGGACCTCACTATTTCTACATGTTTACTACCATAGAACCGGGGCATGCGCATGCCCCGAGAAGCGACATAACTGAGCCCTTAGGGGTCGGAAAACGCAGCCCGTTTTTGTTCCTCTTGCCAAGCCTCTCATTTCCGGTTTAGCGTTGCGTCACGGGTTTGTGATCGCTTTCTGATACGCTGCGGCAGCGATCCGTTGACACCGAATTGTCTGACCGACTGGGGCATTCCGAATGATAGATATTGCGCGCGTAACCAAGGCATACGGCGCTGGAAAATCGCGGTTTTTGGCGCTTGATGATGTCTCTGTCAAAGTTCAGGAAAACGAATTTTTCACTCTGCTTGGACCCTCGGGATGCGGCAAGACAACATTGCTCCGCGTGATTGCGGGATTTGTCGATCCAACCAGTGGCAGCGTCACGATGGATGGCGCGGATTTGCTGAAACTGCCGCCGCACAAACGGCCCATCAACACAGTGTTCCAGAACTACGCGCTTTTTCCGCATCTGACGGTGCGCCAGAACATATCCTTTGGCTTGGAAATGCTGGGCCTACCCAAGGCCGAGATTGCCAGATCGGTGGACGAGATGATGGACTTGGTCAAAATGACTGCGATGGCCGACCGCCAGACGGCCCAGATTTCCGGTGGCCAACAACAACGTGTGGCCTTGGCCCGCGCACTTGCCCCCAAACCCAAAGTATTGTTGTTGGATGAACCTTTGTCTGCGCTCGATTTCAAGCTGCGCAAGGACATGCAGATTGAACTAAAGCGGTTGCAGACCGAGACCGGCATCACCTTTGTTTTTGTCACCCACGATCAGGAAGAGGCGCTGACCATGTCAGACCGGATTGCGGTGATGCACGCCGGGTCCATTCGTCAGATCGGTGGCCCACATGAGATTTATGATCAACCGGCCGAACGGTTTGTGGCCGACTTTATCGGCGACACCAATTTCCTGCATGCCGAGTTGGTTGATGTTGCCGGCGACGTGGCCACCGTGCGCCTGCCTTCTGGTAAAACCGTCTCTGCCCGCGCGCCCCAAGGTGCTGTCAACGGCAAGGTCACGCTGGCCATCCGCCCCGAACATGCCAGCCTGTCGACACCTGACGAGGCGCTGTTGCCGGGTGTGTTGAGCAATGTGGTCTATTTCGGCACCGACACGCATTTTCACGTGACCCTTGCGGACGGCGACACCTTTGTGGTGCGCGCGCAGAACCAGCCGGGCCGCGAAACTGCGTTTGCCAGGGGCGACCGCACCGGCATCAGCTTTCCCGCCGGTGTGGGTCAGGTGTTGCGGGATTGATGCGATGAGCCAAGCCGCCACATCCCGCGAAAAACGCAACTTCCGCACCCGTTGGCTGTTGCTGACCCCGGCGCTGGTGATCTTGTTTGTTGCGGCCAGCGGGCCATTGCTGATCACGCTGACCTATTCGTTCCTGACGCCCGGCGACTATGGCGGCATCGAATGGCAGTTTTCGACCGATGCATGGTTCAACGTGTTTTTGCAGCGCGATATTTTCGATGACACGCTTGGCTTTGCAGATGCGCATTTGTCGATCCTGTGGCGGTCGGTGAAACTATCGCTGATGACAACCATTGGTGCGGTGATCCTTGGCTTTCCAACCGCGTATTTCATCGCCACCCGGCCCAAGGGCAATCGCGACATCTGGATGTTGCTGATCATGATCCCGTTCTGGACCAACCTGTTGATCCGCACCTTTGCAGTGATGGAATTGATCCGCAACGAAGGCACGGTGAATTCGCTGTTGATCTGGGCGGGCATCATCGACCAGCCCATTCAGATTCTGTTCACCGAATCCGCGATCATGATCGGGATGCTGTATGTTTATCTGCCGCTGATGGTGCTGCCGCTTTATGCATCGATGGAGCGGTTGGATTTCTCATTGGTTGAGGCGGGTTATGACCTTTATGCAACCCGGTTTGCTGTCCTGAAGCGGATCATTCTGCCGCTCGTTAAACCGGGTCTGATTGCCGGGTCAATCCTTGTCTTTGTCCCCTCACTTGGGGCTTATGTGACGCCGCGGGTGATGGGCGGCGGCAAGCAATTGATGCTGGGTAATCTGATTGAATTGCAGTTCGGTCAGGGCCGCAATTGGCCACTGGGGGCAGCCCTGTCGATCACTTTGTTGGTCATCGTGATGTTTGCGCTGATCTTCTATGTCCGGGCGGCGGGCAAGGAGGAGGTCGGTCATGGCTAGATCCTCAGGGTTCGACGTGCGCAAGCAATGGGGCTTCACCCCCATCGCGATTATTTGCTTTGTGCTGCTCTATCTGCCGGTAATCCTGCTGGTGATCTATTCGTTTAACGCAGGCACGTCTGTCGCGATCTGGGAAGGGTTCTCGCTGCAATGGTATCGCAGCGCGTGGGCCAACGAACAGGTGCAAGAGGCAACTGTGCGCTCGCTGGTGCTTGCGTTCTGGGCCTCACTGGTGGCCACGTCCTGCGCCGTTCTGGCGGCCCTTGCCACCACCCGCGTGCGCACCTTCAAAGGCTATTCAACCGTCTTTGCCGCCATCAACCAGCCGCTGATGGTGCCCGAAATTGTCACCGCCGTGGCCCTGCTGATCCTGTTTGCAGGCATCAAGGTTCAAACCGGGTACACGGGCCTTGGCTATCTGGTGCTGGCGCATTCAGCCTTCTGTATTCCGTTCGCCTACCTGCCCATCCGCGCGCGGCTTCAGGGGATGGACCTGACACTGGAACAGGCGGCGTCGGACCTTTATGCCACCCCCTATCAGATCTTTCGTCGCATCACCCTGCCGCAACTTTGGCCGGGTATTTTGGCGGGTGCGATGCTGGCCTTTGTGATCAGCCTTGATGACGTGGTGATCACCGAATTTGTCAAATCCGCCGGGCAAGATACACTGCCCACCTATATGCTGGGTCAATTGCGCCGGGTTGTGACACCCGAGGTTAACGCAATCTCGACCGTACTGCTGACGATTTCGATCACCATGGTGATCGCGTTTTTCTTTCTAAGCCGAACCAAAAAGTGACCAATAGCAAACTGGGAGACCACATATGAAACGTTTTTTAACCACCACAGCGTTGATCGCTGTCGCCGGGGCCGCGATGGCCGAGGGCGAATTGAACATCTACAACTGGGGCAACTACACCTCGCCCGAGATGATCGAGAAGTTTGAAAAAGAGTTCGACGTCAAGGTGACGATCACTGATTATGACAGCAACGACACGGCGCTGGCCAAGATCAAAGCCGGCGGTCACGGCTTTGATATCGTGGTCCCCTCTGGCACCTATATCCCGATCTTCGTCGGCGAAGGGTTGCTGATGGAACTGGACCCTGCTGAGTTGCCCAACCACGCCAACATCGACCCACAATGGATGGACGTCAAATTCGACCCCGGTCGCAAGTATTCCGTGCCATGGCAATGGGGCACCGTGGGCGTGACTGTGAACACCGCGATTTATGGCGGCGATATCAATACAGCCGCCGTAATCTTCGATCCGCCGGAAGAGTTGAAAGGCAAGATCAACGTCGTGCCGGAAATGAACGATGTGATGGGTTTGGCGATCCACTATGTCGGCGGAGAAACTTGTACAGGTGACAAGGAAGTGCTGAAGAAAGTGCGCGATCTGCTGGTCGCGGCCAAGCCGAATTGGCTCTCTATGGATTACGGCATGATTGAGAAATACGCCAAGGGCGATATGGCCGCCGGTGTGAACTGGAACGGTGCATCCATGCGCGCCCGCGCCCAGAACGCGGACATTGCGTTCGGCTATCCGCAGTCGGGTTTCCCTGTATGGATGGACAACGCGGCGATCCTGTCCGATGCTCAGAACGTGGATAACGCCAAGCTGTTCGTGAACTTCATCATGGAGCCGGAAAACGCCGCGATGCTGTCTTCCTTTGCGAAATATGCAAACGGCATTGCAGGGTCTGAGGCGTTCATGGGCGATGATATGAAGTCCGCGCCAGAGATCGTGGTGCCCGCAGAGTTGAAAGCAGCAGCCTATATCGCCGAAACCTGCCCGCCTGAGGTGTCCAAAATCTATACGCAAATCTGGACCGAACTTCAGAAATAATCGGCACGGCGTGGCCCCCGGACGCCCGAGGGCCACGTCCCTTACGAGAGTTTTCAAATGTCTGCCCCTGAAATTATCATCATCAACGGCGCGCTCATCTCCTTTGATGATGTCACAGCGGATGCCACAGCACTTGCCATCACTGGCGGCAAAATCAGTCATGTTGGCACCGATGATGCGGTGCGCGCCACAGCCGGGCGAGGCACCCGCGTGATCGACGCCGCTGGTGGCACCGTCATGCCCGGATTTATCGACAGCCATGTGCATCTCTTCGGCGGATCAGTTGAGCTGTCCTGCCTCGATTTGCACGGGGTGCAGGGGCTGGGCGCTCTTAAATCCGCCGTTGCGCCTTATGCTGCCGACAACCCGCACGACAAGCTGGTATTTGCAGTGCAGGCCGACTACGCGATCCTTCACGATGACCAAACCCCCACCCGGCAGGAATTAGATATCGCCTGCCCCGACCGCCCCTTTGCCATGTTTGCACCCGATCACCACACGGTTTGGGCCAATACCGCGGCGCTTGAACTGACGGGCCTGCTTCACGGCAAGCAAACGGAGGCAGGTGCGACCATCGTGATGGGGGAGGATGGCCTTGCCACTGGCGAATTGCGCGAATTCGACGCCTTTGGCGAGATATTGAAACTCACACGCCATGGCGGCCGCGATCTGGCTGGCCTGATCACCGGGACCGACCCGGTTCCGTCACCTACTCAAAAACAGCGCGCGAAGGACAAGGATGTCATCGCCGAAGGACAGAAACACTGCGCCGCGCAGGGCATCACCAGCTTGCACTGTATGGATGGCAATTTCTATCAGTTAGAACTGCTCAGCGAATTAGAGGCCGAAGGTCGGCTGCTTTGCCGCACTGCCGTTCCGTTCCACCTGAAAAGCTTTGATCCGCTGGAGCGGCTGGCCGAGGCCGCCGAAATGAAGGCAAAATACAACGGCGATATGGTCTGGTCCGGCTATGTAAAAATGTTTATCGACGGGGTGATAGAGGGCCGTACCGCGCTCATGCTGCAACCCTACCCCGGCACGACCGACAATTGCGGCGACGCGGTTTTTGAGGCAGATCACTTTAACAAAGCCTGCACCGCCATTGACGCCATGGGGCTACAGATTGTTGTGCATGCCATCGGTGACGGTGGCGTCCGCCGCACGCTTGATGCCTATGAGGTCGCGCGCAAAATCAATGGCGCACGCGACAGCCGCCACCGCATCGAACATCTGGAATGTATGCATGTTGATGATATCCCGCGCATTGCTGAACTCGGGGCTGTCGCATCAATCCAACCGGGGCATGCACCCTTTGGCGGCATGTTCCCACCTGAAGGTCTGCCAAAATACATTCACGACCATCAGATCGCAGGCTGCTACCCTTGGCAACAAATCCGCGCCGCCGGTGCGCCAGTGATCTTTTCAACCGACTGGCCGGTGATTGGGGTTGAGGTCATGCCCAACGTAAAGGCCGCGATTGCACCGTTGAACATGGGGCCGGGATGGATCGATCAAACCCAAAGCCTGATGGAGACGCTTTATAGCTATACGGCAGGCAATGCCTGGGTCGAGTTCAACGAGAATCGCAAGGGCAAACTGGCAGCGGGGATGATGGCAGACGTGGTGGTGATGAGCCACGATCTTACGACGCTTGCACCTGATCGGATCACCGATGCAACGGCGCGGTACACCATCTGTGATGGGCGTGTGACGTTTGAGAAAGATTAGGCTGGTTTCGTTCGCCCAGGCGGTTTTCATCGCTTTCACAGAGCAACTGTCGCCGCCGCGATCCGTGGATTGAACGGCCTCATTTCAAAGCTTTCGATTCAGTCGCCCTTCAAGTGCGCGTCGCCCCAACGATCTGCTCAATCCCGGCATGTGGTGGATCGGGTTTAGGATGAATCGATCTGGCTCGGAAGTCCAGATTTTGCAGATGTACTCGTAAGGTGTCGGAGCAAGGCGTGAGCCTCAAACCGACGAACCAGAGTCCTTACAACCGCAGTACGAAATGGCGGTTTCATAGAGGCTCACCTCACGGTCGCCCCAAGAGTGGCCGTGATCTACCAAAGCCAGTGCAGGCGCGTCTTGCGCTTGCACTATTGGATGTGATGGTGGTTCTGCGGCACGCGCTCTAGCTTCTTCTTCAACATTTACGATGTTTGTCATTCACGCCTCAAGGCTCGTTAAGTATATAGGCCCCATTGTATTCAAGGCACCAGCGGGGGGTATTTTGAGTAGCGACGTTGAAAGTGGTGCGGGTGAAGGGACTCGAACCCCCACGCCATAGGCGCTTGGACCTAAACCAAGTGCGTCTACCAATTCCGCCACACCCGCACGCATCGCCTTGGCGATTGCGGGTTCTCGTATCAAACCCGCGCGGGCTTGGCGAGGGAAAAAAAGGCAAGACATTAATATGTTGTTGGCATATGCTGTGGACAACCTGAGGTAGGTTAAGACAAGAAAGAGACGCCCATGAAACCGAATACGGTCGGGCGCGTAGGCGGGCAAGATCCGCACACGGGCCAGTTTTTGCCCTATGCCGTTCTGGATACAGGATTGTTGCAGGGTGCCATGTTGCTAACACAGGACGGGGAAATCCCGGTTGAATTCCTGTCTGTCGGCGACAAACTCATCACCAGAGACAGCGGTATTTCCAAAGTAACCCACATTGGGCGCAGCACCCGTGCGGTGCATACCATTGCGTTCGCCGCCGGATCATTAGGGGATAAACGTCCCGAACGTGACGCGGTACTGGCAGGCGATCAGATGGTTCTGATCCGTGATTGGCGCGCCCGTGCGATGTTTAACTCTGAACGCGCCTTGGTGGCGGCACGGACCTTGGTTGATGATGAATTCATCACCGATCTGGGGATGCAGGAAACGACATTGTTCCAGATTTTCTGCGATGGACCACATATTCTGTATGCAGACGGGCTGGAGCTTGGGACCGCCGACGCCTCAAAGGCGCGCGGCGCGGTTCTGCACGCCGCCTAAAGGCCCAATTGCCGGAACACTTTTGGCAGTTCCTCGGGCAAGTCCTCGGCGATCAAGCCGGGGCCAAAGCTGCGCGCGCATTCGACGTGCAGCCAAGCGGCGGTTTCTGCCGCCTGCATTGGTTCGAACCCACGCGCAAGCAGACCTGTGATAAACCCTGCCAGCACGTCACCTGACCCTGCCGTGGCGAGCCATGGTGCTTCGCGGTCATATTGAGCCGAATTGATGGTACACTGCCCATCCGGATGGGCAATCACGGTATCCGGTCCTTTGAACAGCACGACGCACCCCGCCCGCTTTGCCGCCTCACGGGTTGCATCCACTTTGGAATAGGCCGGACCAATGGTGGGCAGCGCATTCAATTTCTCCGCGATGTCCGGGAACAGGCGTGCAAACTCGCCGCCATGTGGGGTGAGCACGCAGCCCGCATGCAGCGCGTTAAACAACGCCTTATCTTGGGCCAGTAACGCCAACGCATCTGCATCCAGAACCGTGGCGCGATTTGCCTCCAACGCGGAAGCTACCAGCGCTCTGCCACGCGCGTCGACGCCCAGCCCCGGTCCTAGGCAGAGCGCGTTTATCCGCCCATCCGCGAGGGTCAAGTCAAGCCCGTGCTTCCCATCATCGCCCGCTGTTACCCGCTTCAACATGATTGCGGTGATCAGGCTCGCCACCTCCATCTGCGCTGCGGGCGGCACACCTAAGGTCACCAGCCCCGCCCCAATACGAAGCGCCCCGCGCGCCGCCAGCCGCGCGGCCCCTGTCTTTCCCGGGCCACCCGAGAGGATCAAAGCATGCCCGTGAGCGTATTTATGGCGATAGGCGGCTTTCGAAATACCTTCGATGGGCCAGTTGTGCGCTTCTGTCTCAATCAAAATGACTTGAGGTGTTCCAATGCCATTACCATTCGGGCCAAGGCCTATATCAACGACACGTAGAATACCGCAATTGCCGGGGCCATCAGCGCAAAAATGCCCGACTTTTCTGCTGTGGAAAGTCACTGTCATCGAAGAACTGATATGCACGTGGTCACCATGATCTCTGGCGGGCGGTGACCCAAGATATCTACCGGAATCTGCGCAAAGACCACTTGGCAAATCAATTGACACCACCCGCGGTCCATCTGAAGAACCTGAGTAGTGGTTGAGATCATCTTTCACACTGCGCTCAATGTCCAAAGGGCGCGTCAGGCCGGTGCCAAAAAGAGCATCAATCACCAATGCAACGGACTGGCCACTCCAAGAAGCCAATACGTCCTGTGAATTGAACGCTTTTGCGCCGCCCCACCGCTCATAATTCGCCTTCGCATCCGGCGGCAGCTTATCCGCTTCCCCATACAGAAACACCTCAACTTCCCAGCCCCATTCCTTGAGCAACCGCGCCACGACAAACCCGTCACCGCCGTTATTCCCCGGCCCGCAAAGCACCACAGCCCGGTGTGAGGTTGCGGCCAGTTCCGGCCATTCCTCAAACACCGCCTCGACCACGCCGCGCCCTGCCCGCTCCATCAGCTCTAACCCAGTCACAGAACCGGACTTAATCGCGTCCTGTTCGATCTGGCGCATCTGTGCGGCGGTGAGTAATTCAGTCATCGCTTCCCTCGATTCACTTCTGCATAAAAATTAGGCAATCTGCCTAATGATCATGCATGGTTAGGGTTTCCGCACCCTCTTTTGTACACACGATACCCCACTCCATGGACCCTGCCCATCCAAAATGAAATGACGCGAATAAGACTCGCACAAATTTTGGAGGACCTCATGAAAAAGATCGAAGCGATCATCAAACCGTTCAAGCTGGACGAGGTAAAAGAGGCCCTTCAGGACGTCGGCGTGCAAGGTCTCAGCGTCATTGAGGTCAAAGGTTTTGGCCGCCAAAAAGGCCACACCGAACTTTACCGGGGCGCTGAATACGTTGTTGATTTCCTACCCAAGGTAAAAGTCGAAGTGGTCTTGGACGACGATCAGGTCGATGCCGCAATCGAGGCGATTGTCGATGCTGCCAAGACCGAGAAAATCGGCGACGGCAAGATCTTTGTCTCAACCATTGAACAAACCATTCGCATCCGCACCGGGGAAACCGGCTCGGACGCGCTTTAACAATTTACCACGATATTCCAAGCAAAGGACCATACTCATGGACAACAAAGCGTTCCTGAAAAAGATCAAGGATGAGGACATCGAATACGTCGATATCCGTTTCACCGACACGCGCGGCAAGCTGCAGCACGTCACGGTGGTGAATGATCTGGTGGACGAAGATTTCCTCGAAGAAGGGTTCATGTTCGATGGCTCTTCCATTGCGGGTTGGAAGAGCATCGAAGCCTCAGACATGAAGCTGATGCCAGACGTCGCAAGCGCTTATGTTGACCCTTTCTATGCGGAAAAAACCATCTGCGTTCATTGTTCAATTGTTGAACCTGACACCGGTGAATCCTATGAGCGTGACCCCCGCGGCACCGCTGAAAAAGCCGAGGCTTATCTGAAGTCTTCTGGTATCGGTGATACCGCGTACTTTGGTCCCGAGGCCGAATTTTTTCTGTTTGATGATGTGAAATTCTCAAACTCGATCAACAAGGTGTCGTACGAAGTTGATGCGTCTGACGCGTCATGGAACACCGATACCGACTATGAAATGGGCAACATGGGCCACCGCCCCGGCCTGAAGGGTGGCTATTTCCCGGTCAACCCCGTGGACGAGGCGCAAGACCTGCGCGCCGAAATGCTGTCGACAATGAAACGTCTCGGCATGAAGGTCGACAAGCATCATCACGAGGTCGCCTCCTGCCAGCACGAGCTGGGTTTGATCTTTGGCACGCTGACAACGCAGGCGGATGAGTTGCAGAAATACAAATACGTGATCCACAACGTGGCGCATGCATACGGCAAATCAGCGACATTCATGCCCAAGCCGATCTATGGCGACAACGGGTCTGGCATGCATGTGAATATGTCAATCTGGAAAGACGGCAAGCCGTTGTTTGCAGGTGATAAATATGCTGACCTGAGCCAGGAAGCCCTGTGGTTCATCGGCGGCATCTTGACACACGCAAAGTCGTTGAATGCCTTCACCAACCCAACAACCAACAGCTACAAACGCCTGATCCCGGGTTTTGAGGCACCGGTTCTACGCGCCTATTCTGCGCGCAACCGGTCAGGCTGTGTGCGTATCCCATGGACAGAAAGCCCGAAAGCCAAGCGCGTCGAGGCACGTTTCCCTGATCCAGCAGCAAACCCCTACTTGTGTTTCGCTGCGCTGTTGATGGCGGGCCTTGACGGCATCAAGAACAAGATTGATCCGGGCGAAGCCATGGATAAGAACCTGTATGACCTGCCTGCCGAAGAATTGGCCGGTATCCCAACGGTCTGCGGTTCCCTGCGCGAAGCAATGGACGAATTGCAGGGCGATATGGACTACCTTCTGGCCGGTGACGTATTCACCAAGGACCAGATCGAAGGTTACATCGCGCTCAAGATGGAAGAAGTACACAAGTACGAGCACACACCCCACCCGGTTGAGTTTGGCATGTACTACAGCTGCTAATCGCTACTGGATGTGAGATTGGCCTTTGGGCCAGCAAAGGGCACTCCACTTGGGGTGCCCTTTTTCATTCAAGATCTACGCCATCCCAAAATGCCTTATCCCTGCCCAATTTTGGCCGCGATTATTGGTCAGATTAGTATTCAGGGGCGGAATGAAGATGGAATCTCACAATGGCTGTATCACAAACAAGTTTTGATGAACGCATTTCTCGGATCAACAAGGCCCAGAATGGCTCTGCCTTTGGCATCGCCAAGAAATCACGCGTTAAGAAACCGCAGCATCGGGCCCGTTCCAAAAGTGCGAAATTCACATTCCCGTTCTTTGTCGGCGTCGGCATCCTGACTGGCGGCGCGGCCTATGCCTGGGCCGCAACGACACCAAAATACCAGTGGGTCCTTGCTTACGCAGGCTAACGTCGGTCAATTATCCCTGACCTGCAGCCTGGCCCTTGTCACTTTTCACATATGTCTTGCTCTTTGCACCTTGCCTGATCCGCGTTAAGGTTTGCAGAGATATGTCCCCTGTGTGAGGTTTCCAATGCGCCGAATGAAATCTGTTCTTTCGTCTCTTTCCCTGATGGCTGTTTTTGCTGCGCCTGCCTCTGCTGCTCCCTGCGGCAACGGTGGCGGCGGGTTCAATGCTTGGAAAGTAGCCTTTGCCGCCGAAGCTAAGGCGGCAGGTGTCGGACAGCGCGGCCTTGATGCGCTGGCGAACTCCCAATACGCAAGCTCTACAATTGCTGCCGACCGCAATCAGAAAGGCGTGCGCTATGCCCTCAATGATTTCATTCGCATCCGGCTCGGCTCGCTCGACGGGTTTGCTGCTTCGGCGCGAAAACGCAAAGTTCGCAACGCTACCTTCTATCAGTCACTTGAGAATCGCTATGGGGTGCCTGCGGGTGTGCTGCTGGCCATCCATGGCATGGAAACAGGCTTTGGCAGAAACATGGGCAACAGCGCCGTCGTGCCCGCCATCCTGACGCTGGCATATGACTGTCGGCGGTCGTCGCTGTTCACACCGCACGCAATCGGCGCGCTGGTGCTCGTGGATCGCGGGTCGATCACCGCCAGCACCAAAGGCGCAAAACATGGCGAGTTGGGGCATACACAATTCCTCCCCGGCAATGCGTTGCGCTACGGCGTTGATGCCAACGGCGATGGTCGTGTGGACCTTTACAACGAGGCGGATGCGTTGGCGTCCACCGCCAACTATCTGCGACAAAAGGGCTGGAAGCCGGGGGCGGGCTATCAAGAGGGCCAACCGAACTTCCGGGTCCTGAACGAATGGAACGCGGCAACAGTCTATCAACAGGCGATCGCGCTGGCCGCCGCGCGCATCGATCGCTAATCCCTTGTGGTGCGCCATCAAACGGCGCGCCGCCTGTTCATCTGGCCAAAAAATCTCAAGAACCACTGCACACCGGCAAGTTGCCCTCTCGCCTCTTGCGCAAAAGGTGCAGCCCTCCTATTTGACATTGCAAGGGTCAGGCCCCTGCCGTCCGCACTTCGGTGAAGCCCTGAAACGATCAACACACCAATCTCTCGCAGATTGATGGGCAATGCGGACCCCCTTCACACACCAGCGAGAATAGGAGTGTTTGATATGAATAATCCCATCCCGTCCCGTGACGTTCTGAAATCACAGGCAAAACGCCTGCGCGGTGACTTAGCTGCGCGTGGCCAGACCATGAGCCAGTCCCAAGCCTTGGAAACCATCGCCCACCAATGGGGCGCGCGCGATTGGAACACCATTGCCGCACAGGCGCGTAACGACCCCGCAGGCTGGACCCCCGGTAAAGCCGTATCTGGCCGCTATTTGGGTCATCCGTTCACGGGTCAGATCAAAGCCGCGAGTATATCCTCAAGCGGTTTCTGGTCGCTCACCTTGCGCTTTGACACGGCGATTGATGTGGTCACTTCCACGCATTTCAGTTCCTTTCGCCGTCAAGTGAACACAACCGTGAACCCCGCTGGGGTCTCGCCGCAGAAAACCTCTGACGGCCAGCCGCATATGGTGCTGGATCTGGCATGAGCGCACACGCGCAGACAGGTACGCGCCCTCAATCTCTTCCAAGGGCCGTTGTGCTTGGGGGATACGGCTTGATTGGTTCGGCCTGTCTGGGCGCTTTGAAATCTGCAGGTTTTGCGGTGACGGGTGTAGGGCGCGATGCACAAGCTGCACGGCGTGTTGATCCCGATGGTGATTGGCTGATCCGCGACATTGCACATGCAACCGCCGCCGATTGGGCGCGTGACCTGGCGGGGGTAGATGTAGTCGTGAACGCATCAGGTGCTTTGCAAGACGGCGCACGGGATAACCTCATTGCCATTCACGAAGGTGCCATAAAGGCCCTCATTGACGGGCTTGCGGGTCAACCTCTACGTTTCATTCAAATATCCGCTGTTGGTGCGGATACGAATGCCCCAACGGCCTTTATGGCCACCAAAGCCCGTGGTGACGCC
>TARA_R110002074_G_scaffold401184_2_pt1 | contig 15915 bp, 22 predicted proteins | sample TARA_R110002074 | Tara Oceans TARA_R110002074 (sample SAMEA4397215) | marine metagenome | biome: Polar Biome; feature: [MIX] marine epipelagic wind mixed layer (ENVO:01000061); material: water (ENVO:00002006), including particulate matter (ENVO:01000060) such as... | depth 10-100 m
TCAAAGGTATAATTTTTATATCCGAAGAAAAATCATTAATTGAGATTTGTTTGTTTTGATATCCAACATAAGATATAATAAGATAATCCGAAGGAAATACATCTATTTCAAAAATACCTTCTGAATCTGATGTGGCTCTCTTTTCAGGCTCGATAACATTCCCTTTGTTATCTGTAATAACTACACTCCCTCTTGGTAAAGGCTCTTGAGTTTTACTATCTATTATTTGTCCTCTTGCTTTCATTTTGCTTATGTTCAAATATCTTCCTATTGTACTTTATTAAGTCCCATATAATTACGGCTGTGATAGAAGCCCCTATTCCTATCAGAAACGATTTAGTATCTATTGGATGTTTAAAACCTATTTTCATATCTTAACCTGCTTGTAAAGGAGCGTGAATATATCCTGGATAATTTCTTTCTTTACACATCTCTCTTTGATTAAAACTACCTACACTACAATCCTCCTTTTTTGCCTCTAACTTACCAGACAACACTTTAGGAGAGGAAAATCTCTTCCATACAAAATATCCAACGATGGCTACGATTCCTCCTATCATAATCTCTTTTTCTAATTTTCCTGTTCTTTTGACTACAACCGCCATATTTATTTCTTTAATTCAAATCCAAAGTTTAACACCATAAATCTGTGTTCTACACCAGGATTACAATATAATTCTAATATCGTTAGTCTACCCATACGGATAGCAATATCGTAAATCGTTTCTTTTTTATTTCCTTTTCTCCAAGAATTTATCCAATCTATTTTCATAATTTTATTTTAATCTTATTTATTAGGTAAATTATCATCAACCCCTATTTGTTCCTTTAAATCCTTTACTTGTTTCATTAAAGATATATTTCTCCATAGTAACAAACCTAATACGGCTAATCCTATCATATTTTTTGTCTTATCTGTCATATTTTATTTTTTAATTTGTTTTTTATTTTAGAGTATTCCCAAATGATTTTGGGTCATCTTTAGGATTTTTACCTTTAATCTTTGGGTCATCTTCTGATAAATAAATAAAGTTATTATATCCAGTTGAAAATCCCGTAGTTGAAACTTGGTGTTTGTTCCAAGTACCAATATAAGCAACAAAGTTTCCTTCTTGATTATATCCTGTATTAGTATTAGGAATCGCATCAGAACAATACCAAACTGAACCATCTGGCTTATAAGAATAAATCCATAAGTTATTATCTCTGATTAACACTCCATAAGTTGCAAATTGTTTATTTGGAGCCCCACCTATATCTGTCCACAGACCTGTTCTTACATTTCCATATGATGAGTTCCAAGCAGTACCTCCTCCTACATTTGCTAAACTGGCTTGAGGTCCTGCAGGATTATGTTGCCATTGAGTTTCCATTACATCAATTTCTCTACCGAAACCACCCCCTTTATCTCCTCCTCCATTACCATCTAAATAGTTAGATACGCCAGGTGCTAAATTCTTTCTTTCTGCTAAATAAAAAGTTTCACAAAACGGTGCAAGACCATCTGAACCAATTTGAATGTCTATCTGCCATAAACCATCTTTAGCAACCCCAATACCTTGTTCAAACGACCACTTATCTCCCTCTACTAATTTAACAGCATATATTCTACTACTCACATTGTTCTCTATAACTTTTGTAGTTTGCCACAGAGCGCCATCGTGAGTTGTCCATCTTCCTTTTTCTTCTCCGTAATCAGCCACAAAGAAGGATTCATTAGTTTTTGCTACTTCATCAGTATTACCTAATCCGCTACTCCAACCATTATTAGTGGTTACCGTAGGAGGTGTTGTTCCTGAATAAGTAATATCGAACCAGTTGTTCCATCCGTAAGGTTGTTCTTTAGATTTACCTGCGTTATACTTAAATGAGAGTAAATTCTTGGTGTCTGAAGGGTATGTGTTTCCGCCTTTCGTTACCATATTTATAGTAGTGCTTGCTAGTTTTTGTCCACCTCCACTTGCTCCAGTATAGATATCCACATTTATTGATTGGAAAACTACATACGCATAAGGATAACCTTCATTTACAAAATCACCTACTTTTGGGCTTAAAGCCTGTGAGGATGGTTGTCCTCCAGTAATCGCTAAACTAACACCTTCGCCTTTGTTTATATTCCAAGTCATTATATAATCTCCATTATCGTTGGATTTACCCGTATCATCGGTAGTTTTAACATTGTTATTGCATCCTAAAAACAGGAATGAGGCACATAATACTGCAATAAACTTTTTTAAATACTTTTTCATAGTTTGTGTTTTAATTTTTATTATTTATTTTTCTTCATTACTTTTTGGTACAACATAAGACTTGCAACACCTACGGCTACACCTATCCAATAGTTTTTTTGTGTAAATATATTTCCATATCCTTCAGTATGTGTTGCTCCTGGCATTACTGAACCATCAGGCATTGTATGAGTAGTACCCTCACCATTGACATTCATATATGTATTTGATATTTCTTCTTCTTGTTTTGTAAAGTATTGTTGTATATCTTCCATTTTATTTTATTTTTTAATAAAGTTTTTTTGTGATACCTTCACATCCTTGTCTAATCTTACAATGATTAGGGTCTTCAAATCCGATTGCCGCTCTCACAGGACCACAATTTGTATATTTAGGACACTCTTCCCTTACCCCCCAATATGCGTCAGTATCTTTATCTGTTTTCTTTTTCTTTTTTCTCTTTATAATTCCCGTTCCTCCATCAACTACATAACCATCTCCTGTATCCATAGTATAGTGTGTAAACCAACCCCTATTGCCGTGAGAGTGTTTATGGGAATGCGATTTACCTAAATGATGATAATGATGGTGTTTTCGGCATCTCATAAGTAAAATAATTGCTACCACACCTATTGCGAGTCCACATCCCCCTATAATAATCCCATTTCTCAATCCTGCTGACATAATTCTATTTTTTTAACACCAAATTACTACTATATTTCCTCTTAAAACCATTTTTGCTGTTTTCCGATATAATAAATTGCTCCTAAACCGGCTACCCACCATACAACTTTAGGTATATTACCCCCAAAACCTGCCGTTTGAACATTTGTCCCATTAGTAGAAATTGGCGTTGAACCTACTTCTCCACCCTGATTTTCACACGGAATCTTTCCCCGAGTACCTCTATCTGTGATATCCGTTGTTCCATCGTTGCATTTATGTATTTGACTCATTTCTTTTTTTATTTTTTATTATTAAATATATAGGTATCAAAATTAAGACTATCCCCCCTATTATTAAGTATATCTTCTCGTTTTTTTTTAATTTCCTTTTTTCATCTTTGGATTTTTGCTTAAAAACATACGGCATAGGTCTATTTATTTAAAAATATTCCTAACAGAATGCCTGCCAAACCTCCCATTATCATTTCGTTTCCTTTTTTCTTAACTTCTCCTCCTTTTGCATATTTATTTTTTGACAAAATATCTAAAAACATTTTTTTAGGTATAACTATTTCTTTACGATTTTCTGTATCTAATGGCTTTAAATATACCTGTTCTATATTTTTAACTTTTCCTAAATCAACAATCTCATAATTAGTCATACCATTTATATCATAATTAAATAACTGATATTTATTACCTTTTTTAATTTCACCACCTTTTGCAAATTTCAGTTGCTCATCTTCTAAATACTTTATTTCCTTTTCTATCTCTTTTCTGTCGGTTTTAGACATCATATCGTAATCTTTACTGGAAATTGTGTCTGCCCACTCTCTCACACTTTCTCCATCAAAAGTGTCTATATGATAATCTTCCTCTCCCTTTTGTGATATATAACCCGTTTTTGGATTGTATTCAACTTTAAGATTTTCTAATTTAACCACCCCACCTTTTGCATAGTTTTTAGATTTGAAAATCTCTGTTTTTATATCAACAATTTTATTTCCTTTATCCTCTAAAGTCATTTTTATTGATTTTTTTTCAGCGTCTTTTGTTGAATAAGCAATCTCCTCTGCTATAACAAAACCTTTTTTATCTCTACCTCTTACTACATATACCAACCCCGATGGGCTTACAACATTACCACCTTTTGCAAATGGTAGGTTATCAATCCCATAAGGGTTTCCGTCTTCATCAAAACCCTGTGCCTCACTATCAAAGGGTAAAATTCCTTTTTCTTCTTCTAATCTGTTGTTAAGTTCAAAGATTATCGCCTTTAATTTTCTAACATCATCAATTCCCTCTCCATCAATTTCTGCTATATTCATATCATAAAATTCTTGCGAAATATCATCTACAACATTACCACCTTTTGCAAATCTTGACATATCTTGATTATAGAACTCTTGTATTTCTTTTTGATATTTTTTAACAATATCACTATCGTTCACCGATATTTTCTCGTTTCCTCTGCTATAACCTGTTTTCTTATTGTAAAGTTCCATTACTTTTGTCGGCAAGTTAAAAGGTTTGTCCCTGAATAATCTATATTTACCTTCAGGAACTTCAATATCAAAATCTTCTCCTTTTGCGAGAGAAAACTTTACTTTCCCTACCTTATTAGGTGTGGTGTCCATCGTGTCAGGCATACCACCTTTTGCAAATGGTAATGGTATATCTGCTTTTGCTGATTTTGGTTTCATATTATTAATTTTGTCTGCAATTCTTTCTGCTCGTTTTTTTGAAACTTCTTCAGGTAATATGTCGGTTGAATAATTGTTCTTTTCATTTATTACTTCTACATTATACAATTTACTTTCAACATCTCCACCTTTTGCATATTCTATTTCATAAGTATCCCATTTAGGAATAACCTTAAATCCTTTCTCCTTACTTCTTCTAAACAACTCTCCTACCTCATCATCATCATTTTTACCTCTGGAATATAAACTATTCACTCTATCAACTAATTGTTTATCGGATAGATTTTTTAATTTTCTTAATTTATCACTCATTATTTTATTTATTTAAAAATATTCCTAAAAGAATACCCGCTAATCCTCCAATTATCATTTCGTTATTTTCTTTTTTCTCAACTTCACCACCCTCTGCGTAGATAGAACCACTATCTGTGTTAGGAATTTTTGTAATAACCTTTGCGTCCATATTTTTAGGTATATAATTTTGAACGGCTACTTCGTTTTTATCCATATAAATTGGCATAAATCTATATAAATCATCGTTGGGTGTGTATTTGATTTCTCCAACAATAATATAAACATCTTTATCTCTATTGTATCTCTTAAATTTATCTGATAATAACGAACCACCACCTATTGCCGTATATCCTTGATTAGAATACATTTCAAGTATTTCATCTTTGGATTGAGTTGTTTTTCTCGTATCAATAAACACTCCATTAGGCAAGTTTATCTCTCCACCCTCTGCGTAGGTAGAGCCTCCTTTTGCATAACGAAAGCCACCAATGAATGGCTCCCCTTTCTTATATTCTTCTCGTGTGCCTTTATCTAAATTTACTTTACGAAGCCCTCCATAATTTGCAGCCAATACATTTATCATATTGCCTTCTGCACCTTTTATTTCATCTCCATTTCTTAAGCCGTGTTCTAACATACCGCCTTTTGCATACTTCTTTTTCCAATTATAAATAGGTTGTTGAGGGGTAATACTTGCTAATATGACCTCATCTCCCTTAATATAATAACTTCCTCCCTCATATTCCTGTCCATCTAAATCTAAATCAAAAGAACCCTCTTCTAAAGTGTTTGGATTTAATGTATATTTACCTTTCATCTTTCTTCTAAAACCAATCGGTGGTTTTAATTGTTCTATAACTTCTTCTGCAATTTCTTTTGTTTGTTTTATAGAAATTTCTCCACCTTTTGCTTTCATAATTTATTTATTTAAAAAAATTCCTAACAGAATGCCTGCAATTCCTCCCATTATCATCTCGTTATTTTCTTTTTTCTCAACTTTTCCACCTTTTGCATAAGGATATATGTCTTCTCCTGTAGATTTTATATGTTCTAATCTTGCTTGTAAAGATTTAATTTCTGCTTTAAATCCTTCTGGGTTTTCTTTTTTAAGTTTTTCTATTTCTAATTTAATTTCTTTAACCTTACCTCCTTTTGCATAATTTTTTTCCATAGAGTTATACACCTCCATTCTTAATTTATTATCGTTTGCAATATATTCATATAATTTTTCTGCTTCTTCATCATTAACTTCATCTTTTATTTTTGAGATGGATGTTCCATAATGCTTTGCTATATTACTTAAAATCATTTCTCTTTTTTCATTAGAAATAGAATTTAAGTATTTTGCATTTATAGAACCACCTTTTGCATATTCTAACATACCTAAATCTTCCCTTTGGGGTTTGGATAACTTTAAGTATAGTTCGTTAGTTTCTCGCATTATTTGTGTTGCTTCCTGCCTACTCATCATACCTTTATGAAAGTCCTGTACGGAATAACCATAGTTATCTAACACCCTTTCTTTAACATCATCATAACTAATCTTACCTCCTTTAGCGTAATTAGATTTAATTTCTCCTTGTCTTTCTATTTTAGAATATGTTTTTCCTAACTCGACTAATTCATCATACTTTTTATTCGCCTCTTTTAATGTTTCAAATTGCCAAACCTCTTGTTTTTTGCCTGGTCCGCTTCGGCTTATTCCATATTTATTATTACCTTTATATCTTAATCCGTCTTGATTTCTAAAAGTGTCTAATTTTACTAAATTAAACACCCATCCATCTTCAAAATTTGTATATCTTAATAAAGGACTATTATTAGTTCTTCTTATTGAACCACCTTTTGCAAACTTTTTACCTCCTTCTGAATACTTCTCATAAATTTTTTCTGATAATTCGTGTGCTTTGGCTCTGTCTATTTCTAAATCATATTCAATTTGAGAAACAAGTGTTCCTTGTGAGTCCCAATGTTCTACCGATTCCTCTACATTTCCATAAGATTTTTTTACCCATTCCTCCCAATCCTTAATTAACTTTTCATCTGAAACTTTACCACCTTTTTCATAATTCCCGCCAAACATATTAGAAATCTCATTAACCTCATAATAACTCTCTCCTTGTGATATTATTTTTCCGCTTTCTTCTTCTTCTAATGTGTAATATGGCTTTTCTCCTCTATCATCTTTTATAAGATTGTATGTTTTGCCTCCAATTCCATCAAATCTTTTCATTATCATTCTACCATTAATAGTTAAACCACCTTTTGCATAACTATCATCAGATACAACATCTATATCTCCTGACATTCTTCCAAAGACCATCGTATCTGTTGGTGATGTTCTAATTGTAAGAGGTAAAGGAATAGGGTCATCAGAATAACCTAATTTTTCAATTTTACCTTTGTATCTTTTTCCATCTTTTCTTCTAACTATTACATTATCACCAACTTTGAAATCATCTCCAATTTTACCACCTTTTGCATAATCTTCCATATATTCATCTCTCTTTCCAAGAGTTGATTTAATATACTTTAATACATCTTTCTTTTTAGATTTATCTACTATTTCTTGTCCAGTAATTTCAGTAGCATATTCTTCATAATCGGGAGTATCTAATCCCATATCATCATACTTATCACTCATTGAAATATCTTCTTCTATAAATTCATCTATTGACTTTTTGTCATCACTACTTAACTTACCACCTTTTGCATAATTTTTACTCTCATAATCATCAATTAGTCTTTCTAAATTATGTTCGGTCAAATCTCTGTAATTTTTTGCATTTACACCTTCTACAAATGTAGCCCCACCAAAACCATCATTTACTATTTTTACCCCTTTTTTATTAGTTTGTGCTATGTAAGATATTCCTCTTCTTGTTTCTTGATACTTTATGGATGTAACCTCTAAATCACTACTAACCGAACCACCTTTTGCATAAGTAGTGGACAAATACTCTCCCGTAGTAATACGATACCTTCCACCTCCTTTAAGTCCAAACCTGTTTCCATCGGTGTCGTATTTAATAGAGTAAGCGTCTCCTTTATCTTCTAATTCTTTTTTAATCTTATTTATTTCTCTTTTTGATTTGAAATCAATCCACCCACCTTTTGCATATTCTAATGTTGGTCCGTGATTCAAATCAGATATTTTTTCAATAGGATTATACTCGTTTGTATCCTCATTTTCAACTCCTACTTGATATTTAAGTTGCTTTTTATCTAATTTGTTCACTTCTTTTTTCAAATCTCCATAATTTTCTATCCTAACAGTATCTTTTTTAGTTTTCCGTGTCATATTTCCATATTTTCGTTGCGTTTCCCGCTATTTCTTATCTTTTTAATGGTAATGTACTATATTCTTAATTTCTCCTCTCTTGTCCGACTTCTTTTTTAGTTTTTCTGCTTCTTCCAAACTTGCCATTTACCCACATCCACAATGCAACTCCAATCCCCGCACCTATTAAATAATTTTTATATTTTTTCATTTTATTTTATTTTCTTTTAGAACATTTGTGACCTTTTCAAATAATTAGTACCATATAATCCCACTACCACACCGGCAAGCATTTCTAAATATTTTTTCTCTCCTTGCCCGGATTTATAGAGTGCAAATACCCCAAATGCAATTCCTCCATACATCAACATTCCTCCTCTTACATAACCTTCAGTCCAATTACTATACTTTTCTTCTTCCATTACTTTATTTTATTTTTAGTTCCTAACCAATAAATTCCATACAATATACCTCCGGCAACTCCCACCATCACTATTTTCTGAACATTTTGTCTTTTTTTACCATAATCCTTCATTATCTTCTGCTCCTTTTTGGTTTTATTTAAGCACTTTTTATAGTTATTCCAGTTAGGATGGTCGGAATATATAGAGGAAATAGGGTGTCCGTGTTTATTTTTTTGACCTTTTACATATTTGTTATGACAATCCCAAGCATTTTTACTAACTTTCTCTATATCATTAGGAGTTTTTCCTACAATAACATCTACTATTGTGTTAATAAAACCATAAGCAGTCGACTTTAATCCTCTTGGTGCTTGTTCTCTTAGGAGTTGAGGTCGCATCACCTGTTGATTAGGTTGTCCTTGTTGTGTAGTGTTTGGAGATACCATATTTAATAAGTTTTCATATCTTTATATATTTTCACTCCCTTACCTACTACAAATAATATCGCTAACGCTCCTAAACTCCAACCAAGAATACTAAGGGTAGAAACACTACTTCCTAAAAATCCAGGATGATTGGAGTATTTTTCGCTTGAAGAGCCTGAAAAATCTCTTATTTTAACTCCTCTCGCCTTACAATGTCTTGAATTACTCGTACACCAACACCATTGACCGTTATGCCAACAAGGAAATTTGATACCTTTATCTGTGTTTCTATGCTCTCTATCTATCTTCATTTTCTTATTTTGTTTGAGATACTCTTACCATCGCATAAAGCAATACTCCTACTACAAGTAGACCTACAACTAACCCTCCTTGTAATCCCGCTTGTACTACACCCGCTCCAGAAGCGTTTCTATATCCTCTTCGTGATACATCCGATGGTGGATTGTATTCTACTCTACCCCACTCTGAAGAATCTGGATTTACACCCCCTTTACCTTTGCAGCAATTACGACAATTTGCTTTATCACAACCTGAATTCGCTGCCGGTCTGTGACCATTATTACATCTACACACATAACTCATAATTTCTTTTTTTAATTATTTTTTCTTTCGGGTATATCCTTTTACTCTTTTACCTGACTTTGTTTTATATCCTTTTACTATTACACACGATTTACTTCCTGGTTTTTTTCTTCTCTTTGCCATTTTTTTTGATTTTATTATTATTCTTACGCTAAGGCGATTATTGCTATTACCGCAATCGCCCCAACGCCTATATACATTAAATTTTTATCCTCTGTTGGTTCTATAACATTTATTATATTTTCTACTATGGATTCCTCATCTCCATATTCGTAATTGGGATGTTCCTCGTGCCACTCTTCAAGCAATTCCTCCGAGTCATATCCTATCTCTGGGTCATAATCCTCTAAATTATTTATCATCTCCGACAAATGTTTGCTGTCCGCCTGCATAGCCAAAGCATAAGGGTTTTCTCCTCCACCGAATTGATTTGGTCCTGAACCCGTAAACTCGTGACCACAATCTTTAGGGGTCTTGTTCGTTACACAATCAGCGTAATCAGTATATGAATTTGAAAAACTTTTTTTAGGGTTAAATAATTCACTACAGTAATAAAATGTGTCTTGACCACAAGTATTACCTACATCTTTATAGTGGTCGTTATGCCATTGTTGTTCCGTCATCTTTGTTTTTTTTATTTATCTAATTTTATTCTATATTCCATATCCAGTAATAGACCCTTGTATCCATATATCCAAATTTATCTCTTCTATTTCTGATGCAACCTTAAATACCGGCATCAATATAGTGCTGCCAAGAATTTGCGTGTCGTTGCCAGTAACACGACCATAATAAAACTTATTATTACTATCTCCGGTTGATTCACAAGTGGCTGTTGCTACTACCGTAGGAGTCAGTTGGTCAGTTGAACCTTGTTCGATAGTAAATTTCCATATCTCTACGGTAATTTGCGGAGTGTTTTCCGACGCATTATCTAAAACAGACACCCAAAACTGCATCAAATTAAGATTGAAACCAGACGCAACCACAAGACAACTTCGTATCGTGCTTGAAGTAAGAACATTCCAACTTGCCGGGGCACTTACCCCGCTATCTCTGCAGAGTGTTCCAAATTTGTTATTTGACATTGGTTCAGGAAAATGATAAGTGAGACTATTTACCGCCTGCTTATACATCTGAAATGGTATAGTATAGTTTGATGTTGTAAATCCCATCCCCCCTGTAGCGTCTGTCGCTCTTATAACCTTTCCTTTTACAGTACTTCTAGCGGTAGGCATTTTGTAAGGTGATGCTCCCCCTATATTTAAAGTATCATCACTACCGTCTAATGTAATAATATTAGTTGCTCCACTATCAATTGTAAGAGTATTAGCGGCTACATCGGTTGTATGTGCTCCATCTAATGTTAAATCTGCATTTGCTATATTTGTGTTGGTATCTCCTCCTCCGGGACCTCCCGTTTGAAAACCAAAACCTTTATTTAATCCACTCATATTCTTTTATTTATTTTTAATACCATATTTCTTCATATTTTACTATATCATCACTACTTCCGTAATCATCCCAATTCTTATGGTCTTGGAAAATATATTGGAAATTCTCTTTATAATCTCCCGTATCCGCTATATTTTGCAGTTTCTTAACGCTGATATTATTGTAAAACTTCTTTCCTCTACCTACAACTTCGGCTCTTACATCCCACCACCCATCATCACTCACTTCAATTCCAGGGTCTGCTAACCAATCTTTTTCGTATTTTGTATTTAAGTTATCAACTTTTGCCTGAACAAATCCTCGTATTTGCTTATATTTATTTTTAGGTAGTTTATTTACTTGTTTAATGATTCCGGAATCCTTCCAATTATACTTGTTTTCATCCCAATTATAACTTTCAATCATATCCCAAAGTTCATCTTCTGATAACACTTTACCCCTTCTTGTTAAACCACCTTTTGCAAATTCTTCTACTTCATATTCATATAAACTAAATGGAACTTCCTCCCCTGTTTCTGCAACTTCTAAATCATATAATCCCATACCATCCATACTTTCATCATAACCCTGATGTTCAGATGTATCATAAGCAACACTAACAATTCTTAAATCTTTACCTCTATAATCATCATAATTATCATTGTCGTTATCTTCTGATATTCTTACTATGCCACCTTTTGAAAATACCATAACTTGTTCATCATAAGATTGAGGACTAAATGTGAAATAAGTTTTCTTTGCCTTACTTCCATAATTTCTTACTTTTATTGTTCCATCAGGGTTTTTACCAACCACCTCATATTCAGGTTTCGTTGTATTATATCCTACACTTATTTCATCTCCTATTTGAGCATCCTTTTCATATTCTTCTAATTCATCATACATTTTTATTTTCCCTCCTTTTGAGAACTCTAATTTCTCTTTTTTATAGACTTCGTATGGAAATACAAATTGAGCAGAATACAACTTCATTTTTCCTTCTTTCCAAAGTTCCTTTTCTTTTTCAGTAGGTGCAGAAAACTCATCCCAATCACTATCTTTTTTATATTTTACAAGAGCACTTGTTTGAATAGTATCTTCATCAACATAAAAATCTTCTTCTTTCATATCTGCGTATGAAACGAAATCATTCAAAGTATCAAATAAATCTTTTTTACTACTAAATTCAGTTTTATATGGAAAATCATTTTCACCTAAATAATATGAATGGAATTGTTCTTGCTCTCCCTCTTCATAAGAATCTTCATAGAAAGTAACATCAGCACCTTTTATTTGGTATGTTTTTCCAACTTCGCCGCCTTTTGCATATTGTACTTCTTGGGTTTCCATTATATCCATATACCCTTGCAACTTTTCTAAATCTTTTTTCTCTATTCTTATATTGATATTATATTGACCACCTATTCTCGGATTATCGTGATAATTAGTTTCATCTATTGAATAACCCATTATATTATCTTTATATTTATCCCAATCCTTTTCATCTACCGAGCCATACACATCTACCTCGCCGCCTTTTGCATATTCTACTGACCCATCAGGGTTTTCCTTAAAATTCTTAATTTCTCTAACTATATAACCCCCATACATACTCGCATCCTCTTCTGCTTCCTTTTTATTTGGTGCTTCTAATACAAATTCTTCTCCCCCCCTTTCTTTTGCTAACCACATCTTTTTCTTTGTCTTTCCGCCTTTTGCATATTCCTCATCTTGTTGGGCATACGCTCCATAATCTTGTAAAAGACCATCTACCGCAACATAAACATCATCATCAGAGGATGCTCGAATAACTTCACTACAATCAATTCCAAATCCATCACGAACTTCATCTATAATAACATTTCTATCACCTGCATCTGTTGAAAGACCTAAACTTTCTAATCTTCTTCTTGCTTTTCCATAATCTACTTCACCTCCTTTTGCATAACCCATAACTCTTTTGTAGGTTTCAGGGTAATTCTCTTTGTTTAATGTTGCGGCTTGTTTCATTTCTTCGTAATTCATATCCTCAAAATCGTTTTCCCTCCTCCAATCAAACTCCTCTAACAGGGATTCTTCATACATAAGTTGTCGAGGGCTCAAACTTCCGGTGGCTCTTCTGACATCCTCATAACCTTCCAATTGATTTGTTAAATCAATCCACTCCATTTTAGAAATCTCTCCTCCTTTTGCATAATTTTTCATCCAATTTACAAGTAATGCTTTTGCTTGTGATTTTGTTATAAAGAACTCATTAACTAAGTAAGGAGTTGCCCCAAACATATTTACTTGACCACTATCCCTTAATTCGTTTAAATAGGAGTTTACTTCTTTAATATCTTTTTTGCTAAAACTTTTCAGTTCGCTAGGAGTATCCGTTTTACCTCCTTTTGCATATCTTGTTCCATCAAAACCACTCGCCCAATCACTAAACTCTTGCATTTTAACATAGTTTTTTACTCCATCATCTCCGATTTCATAGGCATCATATTTTTCTTTTATTTTTCTAACTTCATTTCGCCCAAAGTTTTCATACAACCCTCTACTTTTTTCTTTTGCTATAAGTTGTTTTTTGAACTTAGCAATATCTTTATCTATCTTGCCTCCTTTTGCATAACCCATACCCTTCATTCTATCTTCTAATTCACCGGTAGTGCGTATGTGTGTCATTATATCTTCAGCCTCTTCTTGGTCTAAATTTGCAATAAAATCTGACATCTCATTAGCATTATTAGGGTCTACATTATAGTCATAACAGAACGCCTCATATTGTTCAGAAGTTAAATCTCTCACGGCGTCTTCAACCTCATCTTGATAAGCAGAACCATATTCATTATACATTCCTGTTATTTCTGCTCCTTCATAGTTAGTTTGACCTCCTTTTGCATATTGTACTCCTCTATATTCTAAATTATAATCTTCTTTAAGTTGATTTAATTTCCTTAACATTGATTTATAGGTTTTAGATGAATGAACCATTTTAGCATTAAACATTATATAATACATACTTGTACCATAAAAATCTCTATATCCTATATCTGCACCATAATCACCATTTTCATCTACATATTCAATTACTGAACCCTCTTGTATAATTGCTTGTTGGTCTTTTGCTGTTACTCCACCTTTTTTATGTTTAATTTTCATTCTCTATTTTTTAATCAATTTTTAATAATTGTCCCATCCTTTTCCTTCCATCCACCTATAAGTAATCCGATATCCGTTGGTTGCTCCGCTTGGATGAGTATATGAGTAATCAAACCCAATAATCATCACTACACCTTTTTCATCTTTGCCTACAAAGAGGTGGATGTCTTGTTTTATAGATTTAAACATTGGCTCCATTGGTCCTGTTTCAAAAGGGGAAATAGGGTTGCTTTCATTTAGAGTGCCTTCTCCTTCTTCTCTTCTAAATGCGTCTTCGATAACTTTCTGCCATCCGTCACCAGAGATAGTTGAATTGAGTTCTTCCAACTTTTTATACATTATTTTTTTAGCCGTTAATTCGGTAATTCCCCGTTTTGTTTTCCCGCCTTTTTCATATTTTCCAGGTGTAATCTCTCCTGCTCCATCACAATAATAACAACTTTCTGTCGCCTCTCCACTTCCATCACACGAATAACACTCTTCGGATGTAGTAAATCCACCTTCATCTTCATCCCCGTCTATTGTGCCTGTTCCATAACACACATCGCATTGAGACTCTATTTCTCCGCTCCCACTACAATCCTCACATTCTTCAGATTCGGGTTGATACCACCCTTGATTAGGGTCTCTTTCTGGAGGAGTATCAAATCTATGGTTGTCAAGTTCTTCGTAACTCATTTCTCTTTGCACTAATGTTGGAAATTTATACCTTCTTTCTCCTTTATCGTATTCTCCCTCGATATCAATACCTACAATTCTTAACTCATCATACATAGGTTTTTCACCTTTTTTGTAGTATTTCATATAATTATCTTTGCTGTACCCGTTCATTTCGGCTACCAAATCATAATAATCTTTACCTCCAAATACTCCATAACCATCGTATTCATCTTCTTTCCATACATTACCTTTATTATCGTGCATATAAACGGTAATAGTATTCTCCCTCATTGAGCCTATTTGTGTATCTGTATCGTCTGTCATCCAACTAAATTGTCCCATATCTATTTATTTATTAAAATCCCTATGCCTAAGCCACTAGCGACCCCAAAGCCATACCAAAACCCTTTTTTATCATAAAACCTCGTATTATCCTTTATAATAACATTATTCATACTATTAACCGACACATACGGATTTTCATTCTTTACTACTACAACAGGAGAGGGAGATTTCAAAAAACCATTACTCTTCATCCCTATTGTTATTATCTGTCTATTAAACAATGATAAACTATCTAACAACATACCATTTGTATTGATAGTTGAATAGATAGAATACCATTCGTTGTCTAATCCAAATTTAGTAGGCAATTTTAGAAAAGCAAAACCTGATGTATCATATACCACTCTTTCTATTGTATCGAGAACAGGCACATAAACACTATCAATTCTCGTAACAGTTTTTATTTTAACCTGAGATTTTATCTTTTTTAGATTTTCTATCTCTAATAAATTGTGAGATATAGCATCGTTTTGAGATAAAATTACTTGGTCTTGCTGTGCTAATTTTTCTCCACTATCATTTAGTTTCTCTATAAATACCTGTTCTCCATCCTTAAATTTTATTACTTGATTCTTATAATCTTGTAATTTACTATTTACACTAAACGCTTGCCACATAAAGAATGACAATAGTATAATACAAATGAGTAGGGCGTGTTTTTTAAGTTTATCGAACATATATTACATTTTTAACCTTTCCTATTTGCTAAATGTTCTGCACCATTACC
>TARA_R110002074_G_scaffold1738_1_pt1 | contig 15905 bp, 19 predicted proteins | sample TARA_R110002074 | Tara Oceans TARA_R110002074 (sample SAMEA4397215) | marine metagenome | biome: Polar Biome; feature: [MIX] marine epipelagic wind mixed layer (ENVO:01000061); material: water (ENVO:00002006), including particulate matter (ENVO:01000060) such as... | depth 10-100 m
AGGGGCTATTCAAAGCCACCTTCTAAGAAGGTGTGATTTTTACTTGAATCAGAATTTAAGGATTTTATTGATTAGTGAACGTTTCAACCTTTATCATCATTAGGTTTAACGTGATATCATCATTTTTAGAAACGGCAATACACGTATATCTGTTGGAGTAAACCTCAGTCATTTTTACATGATACACTTCCCCAACAATATTAGCTGAAGTAGGGTTTACAACCTTATCGCATGTTAAAATGTATTCACAATCATTTACCCATTTCACTGAATTATAAATCTCTAGACCTGTTTTTGTGTTTAGTTCTATTTGAGTGGAGTCTGTTCTGGTAACTTGCCACTCGGCGTATTTGGGCTCGCTAAATTCGAATTTCCCAGTCTTAAACTGAGAACATTTATTTTGTTGAGCATAACTGTTTAGGCCGACGATAATAAGCGTTATGAAAAATTGATTCCTCATGGTTAATTAACTACATTTTATGAGCAAGTTAATAAAGGAGAGAAAAGATAATTAAAAGCTCTAGTATTTTTTGTATTATACAATATACATAAATTTTTTATAAGCTTTAACTTGTTAATGTTATTAATTAGTTGATGCTAGTTTACCAAATGAAAAATCTTTAATTATTTAAGGCGCCTTTATAAGTTTCTAAACAACGTTCGCGAGCAAATTTATGCTCAACTATAGGGTCCGGGTAGCTAGATTCTTGAAAATCTGGAACCCATTGCTTTATATAGTCTTTATTCTTATCAAACTTTTGTATCTGTGTTGTTGGGTTAAATATTCTGAAATACGGAGCCGCATCAACACCAGAACCAGCAACCCATTGCCAATTTCCAATATTACTAGCCATTTCGTAATCGTGTAATTTTTCAGCAAAATAGGCTTCACCCCAGCGCCAATCTATAAGTAGATGTTTGCATAAAAAACTGCCGACCAACATACGGACGCGGTTGTGCATAAATCCTGTTTCATTAAGTTGTCGCATACCTGCATCAACAAGCGGATACCCAGTTTCACCTTTACACCAGGCTTTAAATTCACCTTCATTATTCCGCCATTGAATACGGTCGTATTTAGATTTAAAACTTTCAGTCGCTGTTTTTGGAAAATGCCAGAGGATTTGCATAAAAAACTCCCGCCAAATAAGTTCTTGCCAAAATATCTCGTTTTTCTCTGCGATGGCCTTCTTAATCATTTTACGGATGCTAACGGTACCAAAGCGTAAATGCGGACCGAGCCTTGATGTGGCATCTTCAGCAGGGAAATTTCTGGTGTCTTCGTATTCTTGTATAAGTGTTGGGGTAACAGTGTAATCAGCAATTTTTTGGTCGGACTTTGTAAATCCGATATCTGATAAACTTAAATTGGGTAATCTGGAGTGTTCAATGAGATTGTCAAGATAACTGTTCGTGTAAAAAATCTCTAAATCATGCGATTTAAACTTTTCTTTCCAAACTTTCATATAAGGTGTGTAAACCACATAAGGCGTTCCATCTCCTTTTACCACTTGGTTCTTTTCAAATATAACTTGGTCTTTATAAGTTAAAAGTTCAATGTTATGTTCTGATAGTAATTTTTTTATTTCATTATCACGCGAGGTTGCATAAGGCTCGTAATCATGATTGGTATAAACCGATTTTATATTATAATCTTCTATTAATTTTTTGAAAATGGCATTAGGTTTTCCATGGAACATGGCTATACTACTGTCATATTCGTCTTGTAATGTATTCCGCATTTTTTGAAGCGTGTCAAAAATAAAAGTAACACGTGCGTCATCCTTAGGGAGTTTTTCTAAAATCCCAGAATCAAAAATAAAAATAGGTAATACCGGATAATCACCTTTTAAGGCTTCAAAAAATCCTATGTTATCGTCCAATCGTAAGTCACGACGAAACCAAAATATATTTACGGGTTGGCTCATTTATATTTGTTTTTATGTTCATTTTGTCTCAATACAAAATCCTTCGTCTGCACTCAGGATAAACCAAGTCAAAAAATCATATCAAAATCAGGAAATCTCTATCGAGACATTCTCTTTTAGAATTTTGGTTTTTCGATTACATCGGAATTTCAAGTAGGTTTCAAATTTCTCATTTTAAAAGAAATCTATTTTTTAGAATAAGTGCCATATAATTCTTCTAACTTTTTGGTTCTATAATTAAAAATTTCTTCTAATATGGGTTTCACTAAAAAGGGATGCACCATTTGACCAATAATCCCGAAAGGGACTTTGTAATCTATAATATCTTCCATTTCAACACCACCTTCAATTTCTTTTATAAAGTGTTTGTGATGCCAAAGCGCATACGGTCCAAAACGCTGCTCATCAACAAAATAGTGTTTGTTAACAACATGCGTAATTTCGGTTACCCACTTTGTTTTTATGCCTAAAACAGGGGTTACTATGTATTGAATTATTTGACCAGCAAACATGGGTCTGTCAGCACCAGATAGGATATTAAACCCCATATAATCCGGTGTAATGGTTTTTAAGTTTTTAGGATCTGATAGAAAGTCCCAAGCTTCATTGACCGTGATAGGTAGATTTTGCTTTTTATGTAAACGGTAAATTTTCATCTGTTTAGTTATAAATTAAAATATAAGCATTTAGGGAGGTGGCAATACACAGCCATATAAAGTAGGGGAGTACCAGTAAGCTTTTTGCTTTTAATTCATCTTTGTAATCAATTAGGAATTTCCCAATAACCAGAGTTAGTAAGAAAATACAAATTAAACCTATAGATATTAAGTGTTGATTAAAGAAAATATAATTCCAGATAATATTGAGTACAAGCTGTATTAGGAATAAGATTTTGAGTTTCGTATTGGGTTTAGCTTTATACAGATACGCCATGTAAATTGAAAAACATAGCATTATGGTGGTCCAAGCCACACCAAAAACCCAACCTGGAGGCGTCCAAGGCGCTTGATTTAAATTTTGGTACCATTCCGTTTGTGGGCCGTCATCCATTAACCAACTTCCAATAGCCAAAGCCCCGAAATTGATAATTAGAAAGACAATTACGTATTTAGCTAATTTCATGCTTTAAGTATATCAATTTGTTTTGCAATAGCTTCTGCTTCAGCATATTTTTTATCACTTTCAGAACGGTTTGTGCTAGACAACGCATGCCATTCCTTCATTAATTTCCCATACTTCTCTTGAAGTTTTTCAACCTCACTTTTCTTTTTAAATAATCCGAACATAGCTTTATTTTATATGATTTGTGATTTTTGAACTTAAAGGATTGGTGGATGAAAAATAATAATCTACCAGTTTCCCATTTTTATCAATTAAATACTTCTGGAAATTCCATTTTACCGAAGAATTTTTGGTTCCATTATTGACTTTATTTGTTAACCATTTGTAGAGTTTATGTTGCTGTTTGCCTTTCACGTTAATTTTTTCTGTAATAGGAAAGGTTACGCCGTAATTAAGTTTGCAAAATGATTTTATTTCATCTGAATGACCTGGTTCTTGACTACCAAATTGATTACACGGAACACCGATAACGACTAACTTGTTTTTATACTGCTCGAATAGTTTTTGTAAATCTTCGTATTGTGATGTAAAACCACATTTTGAAGCCACATTTACTACTAAAATGAATTTATCTTTATAGTCATTAAGGTTCATGGCCTCACCACTTATAGTGTTGATTTTTATATCGTAAAAGGATGCTTCGTCAATTTTAGACGCTTCATAATCCTTGACAAATAACGTAGAAACGAATACTTTTAGTGGATTCATAACTACTAAATTTTAAAGCTTACAATACCACAGTCCATCTCGAAAATCTGACCTGACAATGAAGCTGCTTTATCAGAAATTAAAAATTCTGCCATTTCAGCAACTTCTTTGGGCGCTAAAAACTTTTTTAAAGGATGTCTTTCAGTAATATTTTCAATCATCTTTTCATTACGCAGTAATTTAGATGCAAGATCAGTATCTGTTACGGTTGGAGCAATGGCATTTACACGAACAGTGGGGGCTAATTCTGCACCCAAAGATTTCACTAACCCTTCTACACCAGATTTTGCAGCAGCAACACTAGCATGAAATGGCATACCTAGTTTAGCAGCAACGGTACTGAATAAAAGGATGGAGGGTTTATCGCCATTTTTTATTAAAGGAAGGTATTTTTGAATGGCTTTTACGGCACCAATGACATTAATTTCAAAATCGTTTTTAAAATCGTCTAGACTTAATCTTGAAATCGGTTTTAAATTGATACTACCAGGGCAATAAATTAAAGCATCAGCTGCTTCTATTTCTGGTAATTCGTCTTGAAGAATATCACAACCGTGATGTGTTAGGTTTTGATGTGTTGTGCTTGGGGAAGTTCTACTAATATTTATTATGGCACAATAGTCAACCAATTGTTCTATTATGGCTTTTCCAATGCCCTTACTTCCACCTATTATAATTATTTTTTTCATATGGTTTCAGGGCATTTTGTTTTTTATGGCCTGCCCTTCAGCCGTTTTTCAATTTTTTGCTTAATCACAGTTAAGCGTTTCATCAGATCCATAATTTCTGGATCTTTGTCTTTCTTATAAACCGTATTTAAACTCAATATCAAATCTTTAACCTCTCTAGACGATTCTATGCGCTCACTTGTTGTTTTAAAAGTGTGCTTGCGTTGTTCGAACGCTAGAGCTTTATCAATAATCTCCATAATGTTTTAATCTTTAATCTAAAATTAATTATTTGTGTGAAAAAGTACTATAATTCCACAATTTCACAATATAATAAAATCTATGATATATACGATTTTTATGTTGATATATTAAGTAAAATTTAATATTTCCTTTCTTTTAAGGAAATTAAGCTGTTAATGGTTTTCCCTTTAATCGTTTTTCAACTTTTTGTTTGATTTTTGTAAGTCGCTTCATTAAGTCCATGATAGACTCATCTTTCTTTTCTTTATAAATTTTATTAAGATCCAAAATTAATGATTTTGCTTCCCTTGAAAGTTTAACACGGTCGCTGGTTGATAGCGATCTCATTTTCGTTTTCTCAAATTCTAATGCTTTTTCTATTAAATCCATAATACTAATTATTTAAATAATTTTGTAATTCCCTTATCTTTTCAGGGGTATTAAATGCTCCACCATAATAAGTAGTTACCGTAGCAGATGTGTCGTCTTTTATACCCCTTGATGATACACATAAGTGTTTAGCATCTATAATAACTGCAACATCATCCGTTTGTAAAATTGTTTTCAGTTCTTCGGCTATTTGATTTGTTAAACGCTCTTGAACTTGGGGGCGTTTTGCATAATACTGAACAATACGGTTTAATTTTGACAATCCTATTACTTTACCTGATGAAATGTAAGCCACATGCGCTTTACCAATAATAGGAACAAAGTGATGCTCACAATTTGAATAAAACGTAATGTTCTTTTCAACCAACATTTGGTTGTAATTATATTTATTATCAAAAAGGGCAACTTTCGGTTTGTTGGCAGGGTTTAAGCCAGAGAAAATTTCATCTATATACATTTTGGCCACCCGTTTAGGTGTGCCTTGTAAGGAATCGTCATTTAAATCTAAGCCCATTACATCCATTATTTCTTCAAATAGAATGGCAATACGCGCTTTTTTTTCATCATCATTTAACTTAAACGCATCTTTTTTCATGGGGGTTTCTAACCCAGTAAAAAGATGGTCGTCGCCAATATCACTTATTGAAAACCCGTTTAGTTTGTGCCCGTTTTTTTTAACCTTTAAAATCTTTGTATTCATGTTTGTCTTTTTAATGTGCTGTCTTAAAGAACTCATCTCTTTAATCAAAGCACGTTATCGTTTAGATATTGAGTTTTGTGTAATTTGTTTTTATCTGCTGCATTTAAATCTACCTTTTTCAAAGGTTCGCAGCTTTTCGTGTTTTGTTTTTCTACCTTGAACGCGTTTCCGCCACATTTTGAAACTACCGGGTTTCATTTCCTTACGCATCAATTCTATGGCATCTTGTTCTTTTAAACCAAACTGAAACTCTATAGCTTCAAACGTTGTTCGGTCTTCCCAAGCCATTTCTATTATTCTGTCGGTATTTTCAATGCTTAATTTCATACAGATTGAAAATTGTATTGCATATCATATTTAATTTTTTCATCAAGCATTTTACTGAAAAAACTTTTATTCTCTTTAAACGTTTTATTATTTTTAAAATGAATGAATTTACCTTGAGCATGAATGCTAGCACCGTTAGTTTTATAAATGACTAATTGGTAGTAGGGGATGGCCCAAGTAAAATTTTTCAAACCCTTGTTTACATATATTAAAATGCCATTTTTACGCAATTCTATGTTTGCGTAATTGGTATCAGAAACCGAATTCATTACATGGGCTAGGTTAGGGCTCACATCGCTAATAACCATGCGCTTGGATCCGATTCCTTTCATTCTAAAAGATTCAAAAAGTGTAAAAGGCCGTCCTACTAAATCTTCTAAAATTTGTTTTTCTTCTTTGTTTTTATATGTTGAATTTAGAACCAAAATGTATCTTGTTTTATCCAAAGATACAAAAATGTTTATTTTTTTTTACTAAAAATTAAACAAAATGAATATAGTCCTATAGAAAAGATTTATGTTGATTATAAGTATCTAATTTACAAATAATTATGATTTTTTTGTTTTACGGTTTTTTGAAACTACATGCTTGTTTAGAATACGATATCTTTCAGACTTCACTAAGGGGTCGTTACGCATTTCCCATAATGTATTTGAGGCTTTTTTTCTAGTTTCATCAATATCTACAATAGGTAAGGGATAGTCTTTTCCTAAAATGAAATTGTTAAACTGCTGATCCAGCTCTGTCATTAAATAGGGTTCGTGTGCAAAAGGTGTTTCTAAATCTTTAAGCTCAGGTACCCACTTTTTTATAAATGTGGCTTCGGGGTCGTGTTCCAAGCTATTTTTTATTGGGTTATAAATACGTAGCATATTAATACCCGTTTCACCAGCTTGCATTTGTAATTGCGGAAAATGAATACCAGGTTCAAAATCTAAAAACATTTGCGATAAATGTTGCGAGGCTTCTTGCCAGGGTTGCCATAAGTTGTGCGTAAAAAAGGATACAACCAAAGCGCGCATTCTAAAATTAAGATACCCCGTTTCGTTTAAACAACGCATGCAAGCATCAATTAATGGATATCCTGTATTGCCAGTTTTCCAAGCGACTTGGTAGTCTTCAGAAATACCCTTTTTAAGTTTATGAAAGCCTTTATTTATGCTTGCTTGCTCCATGGTGTGTTCCATCTCAAATTTTTGAACAAAATGCGCTTGCCATCTTAATCGAGACATAAATGCTTCAAGTGCTTTTTTGTTTTTTGATGTTTTTTTAAACTCAAAAGCTTGTTTGTAAACTTCTCTAATGGATAAGTTTCCCCATGCTAAATAAGGCGACATTCTGCTACAACCTTTTCTAGCCAATTCAGGTTTTGAAATATGGAACATGTAATTTATGTAGCGTTCATTAAAAAAAGAATTCAAATATTTTAACCCCGTGGTTCTGCCTCCTTTTTGAAATGGTAAACTTAAATCCGTTTCCAAGCCGGTAACTTTAAAGTTTTGCTCTAATTTTTCAATAGCCTCAACGGATAACAATTGATTTTCTTCAGGTAAAAATGCAAGTGGCTCTAATTCAAAATACGTATTGCATAATGCCATCCATTGTTCTCTATCTTTCAACCCACGCTGTACGCCGTTATTTATATTTTCATGCCAATGGATTAAATTGTTTTTACAAAAGCGTTTAAAAGATAAATCTCTATTATACGTTACAAGAATTCCAGTTTCTTGATGCGAATACACGTTTTTTATTTTGTACTGGCTAAGAAGCTGATTTATTGTTGCGATAATATCCGAATTGACTGCTAAAATTTTAGAATTGTAGGGCTCAAGTTCTTGATTTAAATCTATTATGGATTGTTTTACAAAATCCCAGTGTCTTTTGCTGTAGTGCGGATCGTTTATTAAAAGCTGTTCAAAAACATAAAGTAATAAAACAGGCTCTTTTGTTAATAAAGCATTATTTATAGCCTCATTATCCTGCAAACGTAAATCTCGTTTTAGCCATACAACATGTAAATTGGGTTTAGTATTCATTGGGGTTTTCTATTATGTGTTGTGCTTTTTCTTTAATGTTATTGAGGTCTTGTTTGTCCATTTTATCTAATAAACTGTACATCATGCCCATTCTGAAATTATTACCTAACTGTTCTCTTTTATCGTCAAGGAAATTCCAATACAAGCTATTAAATGGGCAAGCATCTGCCTCTATTTTTTTGCTTTTATTATAATGGCAATCAGAGCAATAATTACTCATTTTGTTAATGTAAGATCCAGAAGACACATAAGGTTTTGTAGCAATTTTTCCGCCGTCAGCAAACTGACTCATACCTCTTGTATTGGTTAATTGAACCCACTCCAAAGCATCAACATAAATACCCAAATACCAGTCGTCCACTTCATCAGGATTGGTTTGGGTAAGTAAAGCATAGTTTCCAGTAATCATCAATCGTTGAATATGATGCGCGTAACCGTTATCCAAAGAATTAGTTATGGCATGCTTTAAGCAATTCATTTTTGTATCTCCTGTCCAAAAGAAATCGGGTAATTTATTATGATTATCAAGTTCGTTTTTAGTTTTGTACGCTGGCATTAAGGCCCAATACATGCCTCTCATGTATTCGCGCCAACCTATAATTTGTCTTATAAAACCTTCGACTTGAGAAATATCGATGTCCTCACCGTGTTTTCTGTAATAATTCATCACCGTTTTAACAACATCCTTTGGCGAAATAAGCTTGAGATTTATGGCAAAGGATAGCCTAGAGTGAAACAAATAATCTTCACCGGTATGCATGGCGTCTTGGTAATCACCAAAATGAATCAATAATTCTTCACAGAAATATTTAAGTTGTTCTAAAGCCTGCTGTCTCGTTATTGGGTAAGGAAAGGTTTTCGTTTCAAATTTTCCAATAGTTTTAATTTTTGCTGTTTTGATAGCGTCAACAATTTCAGAAACATCATTTTTAAATAATTTGTAGCGAGGTATATCAACATCACCTTTCCATTTATTTCTATTGCTTTTGTCATAATTCCATTTTCCGCCTTCTGGTTGTCCTGAAACCATTAGAATATTATATTTTTTGCGCATATCCCTGTAAAAACTCTCCATGAGATATTGTTTTTTACCTTCAAAAAAATCTGCTAAATCTTCGCGATTGGTATAAAAATGTTCTGCAGAAACAGCCTTGGTTTCTATGTTTAACGATTTACAGAAGTCAGCTAATTGCTTGTCTAATCGGTATTCATCGGGGTACATATATTCAAAACACTCCATAGTGTGTTTGTCAATTAAAAATGAAAGATTATCAACTAAGCTTTGTGTATTGTCGTCATCATTAATCTTGAAATATTCTACGTTATGGCCATCATTTGTTAAATCATTAGCAAACTGTCTCATAGCCGAAAAAAAACCAATTACCTTTTGAATATGGTGGGTTACATAATCTGTTTCTTGGCGCATTTCAAAAAGGCAATATGTAATATTATCTCTGCGTTCTTTAAACCAAGAATGCTTGATATTAAGTTGATCGCCGAGTATAAGTCTAAGTGTTTTCATTTTCTTTTGTCTCACTGAGATTCCCAGGATTTTCACAGAGATTCACAAAGGGTTTTGTTTTTAATTTTTTGAATGTTGTTTTAAGTCAGTATTTCTCTGTGGAGCTCTGCGTTGTCTCCATGTATCTCTGCGAAATAATGTTTTTAAAATAAAGTTTCTTGCAACCATAAGTTTTGAAATTTGCCGTTTGCGTCATACCGCTGCGCTTGTAAATTCACGTTAAATTTTCGGTCTCTCGGATCGTTTCCAACGCCTGCCACATACATCCAGTTTCCATAATTACTGTGAACGTCATAATCAATCAAAATAGCTTCAAAATAGGCAGCGCCTATTCTCCAATCCAGTAGCAAATCTTTTGCAAAAAATGACGCCACATTTTGACGCCCGCGATTACTCATCCACCCCGTTTTTTTAAGCTCAACCATGTTGGCATTTACAAATGAAGATTTTGTTTCTCCGTTAATCCATTTTTGAACCTGTTGGTTATCCGATTTACAGTCGTAGTCTTTATGAAGAATACCTCCGATTTTGAAAATATTGTCTTGATGTTTTAGTGAAACATATTTAAAATAATCTCTCCAAATGAGTTCAAAAATGAGCCAATACGTAGATTGATTTTTAAAGTGTTCTTTTTCAAATTCTTTGATTTTCCAATATATCGCTCTCGCTGAAATGCTACCGTTTGCTAACCAAGATGAGAACTTTGAACTATAGTCTGTACCAATTAAGCCATTTCCCGTTTTCTTATAAAACCCAAGTTTTTTAGTTTCAAAGAAATAATTATCCAATCTATCTACTGCGCTATGTTCTCCACCTTTAAACGGAAATGCAGATTTTGGGTGGGTTTCAAATGATTCAAAACCTAAATCCTCGAGTGTTGGTATTACCGAATTATTTTCAATATTTTCAATTTTTTCTGCTGTGGTTGGTTTGATAGACGCTCTAACAGAACTCAATTTTTCTACTTTTTTTCTGAAATCAGTAAATACTTGGGGGATTTCAGAAAACAACATATCGATATCATCAGGATGATATAAAAACTGATTGTAGTATTGATGAAAATTAATCTCTTTAGAGACTGCCTTTTTTACAGTATTTAGAACGTCAACTTCTTCCGAAGTCCATTCTTTTTGAAGATATATGGAATCGATTTTAAATTCTTCAACAAGTTTTGGAATCGAAGTTTCTGGTGTTTTGTGAAACACAAATAATTCAATATTTAAACTTTTCAGATTTGCTTTTAAATCTTGTACGGTTTCAATTAAAAAACGTGCCCTAAACTTCTCCGTTTTTTTAAACCCGAATTCTGAGGTGTCATAATGTTTGGGGTCAAAACAATAGCAAGTAATAACGTGTTTGTGGTTGTTAATTGCTTCTTGTAAAACTAAATTATCTAAAACTCTTAAGTCGTTTCTAAACCAAACTAATCCTGTATTATTTTGTTTCTCCTGCATTTTTCGCTACACTATTTTACATGGTCCCAATTTTTTGTCCATTTTTTTCGCCATGTAAATGGGAAACCATACGTATTACATATTTTTTGTGGTAAGTGCTCTTTTTTCATCCCCTAAATCCCCAGAGGGGACTTTTAAATTTTTATAATTTTGGTATTTATTTTATCAACTAAATACTTTTTCTAAGCCTAAAGGTTAATCAACATCAACCAGTTTATTAATCATTCCAGAGAAAATAAATCCATGGAATGGCAAAACGCTATACCAATAAAGGCGTCCCCAAAGGCCACGAGGTCTGAAGGTTGCTGTTTGTTTTAGCAAGCCATCTTCAATTTTAAACTCTAACCAAGCCTCACCTGGAAGTCGCATTTCGGCATATAGTAAAAGCCTCTGTTGTTCTTTATCTGCAAATATGACGCGCCAAAAATCAAGGGCATCTCCAACATATAAATCTGTGGGACTCGTTCTTCCACGACGCAGACCAATACCCCCAAAAAGCTTATCGATATAACCTCTTATCCTCCACAGGAATGTACCGTAATACCAGCCTGTTGTTCCGCCAATACTCCAAATCTTATCAATGGTTTTGTCTGTATCTGTAACTTTTCGTTCTTTATAATCTTTAAAACAACCAAACTTTGGAACGTTTATATATTTATGCAGATTATTTCTTAATCGGCCACTGCTAACCATAGAATCTTTCCAACTGGAAATAATACTATTTTGCTCAATTTTTTCAAAGGCTAATGCTACAGCATCTTTATATGATTTTGGATTAACATCCAGTAATTCATTAATATTACTCGGTTTTCCAATAATCTGAACACCCATACTATCGACCAAGGAGCTTGCTAATTTATAAGATGTGGAAGTCACAAAATAAAGCCAATAAGATGAGAGTTTTGGCGTCATCACTGGTACCGTTAAAATATATCGTTTCAAGCCCCTAACTTCTGCAAATTGCAATAACATTTGTTTGTATGTTAGAATTTCCGGACCGAAAACATCGTATTTTTTATTATACAAATCTTCACGTCCTACACTTCGGTGCAAAAAAGTGAGCACATCCCTGACTGCTAAAGGTTGTGTTTTTGTATTTAGCCATTTCGGGGCAATCATAAATGGTAACTTTTCGACTAAATCCCTTATGATTTCGAAGGAAGAGCTACCAGAGCCGACTATGATTCCCGCTTTAAAAATGGTAAGCGCATATTTATCTGATTGTAATATAGCTTCAACATTTTTGCGAGATTGTAAATGTTTGGAAAGATTTTCTTCATTGGTTATACCGCTGAGGTAAATAACCTGTTTTACTTTTGTTTTTTCTAATTGATTTTTGAAATTTACTGCGCATCGTTCTTCTAAAGATTCAAAATCTTTTGAGGAATTGGACATGGAATGAATCAAATAAAAAGCAATATCAATATCTTCAGGAATGTTTTTTAAAGTTTCAGGTTTCAAAAAGTCTGCTTCAACAACATCAATAGTATCATCCTCGGCGTAACTTTTATCAGCGCGAAGTTTATCTCTAACTGCACAAATAACCTGATGGTCATCATTAGCTAAAAGTGGAATTAACCGTTTGCCAATATAGCCTGTTGCACCTGTTATAAGAATTTTCATTCCTCTCCCTAACCCTCTCCAGAGGAGAGGGAATTTTTTATTTACATTATTATAATTTTGGCATTTTATAGCAATGCCTTTTCAACCTTACGTTCCTTTTGAATATTTATAGGTGTATCATTTATTCTTTGGCCTTTGGTAACCAAAACGTGTTTTTAGTTCTGGTACAGCATAGCCATCCAAACCGTTAATTGTGGCTACTTTTGCTTTAGAAAGATTTATAAAGCCATCTTCTTCTAAAAACTCGTCATTAATATGAAGCCCAACAATTTTTCCAATTAAAAGAATTGTGTTATTTGCTTTAATATCATATTCTTCAACATATTCCATGGCTAATTGCAATGGTGCATCTTTTACAAAAGGTGCTTGAAAACCGTTTTTGTATTCAGAAATTAAGTTTGTCTTATCAAATTCTGAAATATCTTGGTCGTACTTGGCCGATGTGTGATGCGCATCTTCCAAAATACTTTCGTGAATATGACTAATGGTATAGAAACCAGTTGCTTTGATATTCTCGTAAGTGTTTCGCAAAACCGTAGTTGGTCTTAAAAAAAAACCAAGCACAGGTGGATTAGAACCTATATGCGTAACGGAACTAAAAACTGCCACATTTTCATTACCTTCAGTAGATTTTGTACCCAATAAATTAGCTGATTTATACCCAGAGCAACTATTAATTAAATTAATTCGGTATAAATGATGAAAGCTATCAAGTTGTTCATTACTGATATATGGCATTATAGGGAATTGAAATTATTAATCTTGATGTCTTTAGCCTTCAAATCGAACATTAAATTATATAGACCGAAAAATGTTCTGTTAATATAGATAAAGTGTTTGGAACCTCGATTGCCATTCATCTTTTTTAAATCGGTGCTTTTAGAATAGCGCTCACCTAATTCAGCAATTTTCCTGAAGAAATCTGCATTAGAAAAGTCGAAAACTTCAGCATGAAAGGGTTGCGTAAAAAGGCTCAACATATCATAAAACATGCCAGTAAAAAACCTTAACTCTTCTTTACTATCATCAGCTCTTAGAATTTCCAATTCGTAAAGTTTGGCAACAAAATTGGCTTCATTGTTAATGTTTTCCTTTTTGGCTAATTCGAAATAAGGTGTATAAAATTCCATGGGGATGGTTTTCATACACCCGAAATCGAGCGCTATTAATCGGCCTTCTTTTGCTATTAAAAAATTCCCGGGGTGCGGATCTGCATGCACTTTTTTCAAATTATGTATTTGAAACATGTAAAAATCCCAAAGGGCTTGCCCTAGTTTATTTGATTTATCTTGGTCTGTATTATAAGCGGTAAATTCTGAAAGATGTTCACCTTCCATGTAATCCATAGTGATGATTCTTTCTGAAGATAAGTCTTCATAATACTTTGGAAACTTTAAATAGGGAATATGGGAACACGCCAAAGCGATTTCCTTACTTTGTTGCATTTCTAAAATATAATTGGTTTCCTCAACTAACTTGTTTTCAACTTCCTTAAAGTATTTATCAGAATCTTTTCCTTTTATGTTAAACATACTCATAGCAATAGGTTTGACCATAGCCAAATCTGATGCGATACTTTCCGCAACTCCTGGATATTGAATTTTCACAGCAAGTTTTTTCCCATTCTTTTCTGCAATGTGCACCTGACCGATGCTGGCAGCGTTTACAGAAGTTGCGTTAAAAGTATCGAATATGTCATTTGGATGTTTTCCAAAATATTTTTTAAATGTTTTTATTACTAGAGGCGGTGATAATGGCGGAACAGAAAATTGTGCCAACGAGAATTTCTCAACATAAGCTTGTGGTAAAATACTTTTTTCCATACTTAGCATTTGCGCTACTTTTAAAGCACTTCCTTTAAGCTGTTTTAAGCCATCGTAAATATCAGTAGCATTGTTTTTGTTTAATCGGGCTTTGGCATCCGTTTCGGAGTTCACCATTTTGTCTCCGTAATATTTTATATAATTCACACCCACTTTCGCGCCGGTAGATACTAGCTTAGTGGCACGTTGAATTTTTGAAGTAGGTATTTTATCTATGGTTTTCATTCTTTCTTAGTTCATTTGGAATTTTTCTTTGAATAAAAATTTACCCAAATCTATTACACTTTTAAGCGGAGCAACATCTAAAACATCAAACGTGGTGTTAACCGATTTTTCAATAAAAATATCTGTTTTTTCAAAAGAAGTGGAGGTGTCATCCAACCAAAATTTCATGGTAACAAGTAATTGAAACCATGCCGTTTCCTTTAACGATCTGTCTTGAATTTTTTCTAATTGTTCCTGCTTAACATCCAACATTTGGATACCAAGTTGCTCGATATATTTAGTAAAATGCTTTTTGAGTCCAGATAGTATTTTTAAACCTTTAAGACCACTTTTGTGTCTATTTAATGAGTAAACCACATAACTTCTATTTGCTGTTAAATTCTCAAAAAATGTATAGTAAAAACTGAGTAGTTTATTTCTAGCATCAAAAATTTGATAATCTTCACTTTTTTCGAGAACGGTTATTGAATTTTCAAAAAAGGCTTCAAATATACCTTTTTCAACAGCTTCAAAGGTTGTGAAAAACTCGTAAAATTTTGCTTCTTCAAAATTGTGATGTTTTGAAAAGGCATAAACAGATTTTGGATTTTCGTTGTGTTCCAGCACATAATCCATGTAGAATGCGATGATGTTGTGCTTTGAGATGTTTTTTTTCTTTGCCATGATTACTAAATTTACGATAAAGATACAAAATGTTTAACAAAATAAATAAAATGTTAAACAAAATATTTTATTTTATTCTCATTATGCACACCCCTGTAATCGCCTCAAAGGGATAATTGCTCACTTTTATTGGATAAGCTAATGATTTAGGTTGTCTCCTTGAGGGGACTTTAGGGGTGTTTATGACAAGAAACACTATCTATCAAACCATCCACAAACAGAAAACCTTCGGTAATGTATATCGAAGATTTTAGAATATGGAAACCACCTAAATTTAGGTTTGTAAAAAATTAATTGATGCTCAGGTTTTCAGAAAATATAGCAAGCGTATCTGTACCGCCCCCTGTTAATCGTTGTACATAAATCTCTATATGATCGTTTGTTGCAAGTGACACAATGGAATTGATAGCTACATTTTGAATTTCGGAATCACTATCAATTCGAACAACGGCATTCGATTCGGTAACCACAGT
>TARA_R110002074_G_scaffold11173_20_pt1 | contig 15895 bp, 10 predicted proteins | sample TARA_R110002074 | Tara Oceans TARA_R110002074 (sample SAMEA4397215) | marine metagenome | biome: Polar Biome; feature: [MIX] marine epipelagic wind mixed layer (ENVO:01000061); material: water (ENVO:00002006), including particulate matter (ENVO:01000060) such as... | depth 10-100 m
AGGATCGAGTCCAGACTGGAGATCGCCGCCGCGAACACGCCGGCCAGGACGAGCCCCTTCCATCCGGTCGGGACCGCCTGCAACAGGAACGCGGGTAGCAGTCGGTCCTGTTGCTGCGTGACCAGCGCTTGCAACTCGGGGGTGAACGCATGCGTCGCGCTCCACGACCAGAGGCCAATGCCGAGGAACGCGATCGCTGCGATGACGATCGCTCCGAGGGACGACATGAGTACGGCGAGCCGCGCCTGGGCGACCGAGGGGCAGCACAAGAGCCTCTGGACCATCAGCTGGTTGCAGCCGTAGTCGCCCACCATGCCCCACGAGGCCAGCCCCAGAACGACGCCCAGTCGATGCGGCTTCTCCCAAGCGAAGCGCGTGTCGATCACGCGCGTCTTGCCGGCTTCGGCTCCATCGTGGAACGCTTGCAGCAGCCCGCCCTCGATCTGCCCGTTCAACACGACACCCAACACGCCGATACCGACCAGGAACAGGACGAACAGCACGGCGTCGGTCCAGACCACGGTGGCGATGCCTCCCATCCAGGTCCAAACCACGGCGACCACGCCGACCAGGGTAACGGCCGTCACGAGAGGAGGCATGCCGATCGCGGCGTGGACGGACTCCAACTGCGACCGCAGCAGGACCTCGATCACCAGCGCGGTCACGTAGACCCGAGCGCCCTGCGCCAGGACGCCTCCGACCGAGAACACGACGGTCGTCACCACGCGCGCCGAGGCGCCGAGCCGTTGACCGACGTAGTCGTACGGACTGTAGATCTCGCGCTCGAAGTACACGGGCACCAACACGAAAGCGATGATGCCGCGCGTGATCAACGCGCCGAACAGGACGACCTGCAGATAAGTCAGGTCGCCCCCCTCCAAGGCGACCGAGGCCGGTAGGCCGATGAACGTCACCGCGGAAATCTCGGTCGCGATCAACGACGCCGCGACCGCGTACCAGGGCAACCGACGACCACCCAGGAAGAACTCGCGCGCGGAGGACGGTCGCCCCGCTGCGCGATGACCGATCCACGTCGTCAGGACCAGGACGCCCAGGATCACGGCCCAGTCCACGAGCTCGAATCCAGGTGTCGTGGGGAGTTCCTGCGGCATCCATCGAGGATGCGGTTCGACGGGATCAGCTTCCAGCCCGAAGCGCGGCAACCCGTCCGAGCGCCGCACCCAAGGCCCCCAGCGCGGGAGCCTCGAGCAACCTGGACGCCACGACCTCGGGTGCCTGCACGAAGCGTTGTTCGAACGCTCGGCGATAGATCGGGGCGAACTCGGGCGCGGTCCACAGCTCGCTGGCGCGTTGTCCCAAGACGATGCGTTCGACCGGTTCGCCACGGGAACCCAGGGCTTCGACGCGTGTTGCGGCGTGGTCCGCCAGCGCCCGAGCGCCGTCCATCAAGATCGCGATCGCCCGCGGGTCCTCGCGGCGCACCGCATCGAGCAAGCGCAGTCCGGGGCCGCACTCCTTGCGCCATCGCGCTTGCATCCCGCGCAGGCCGGCCGCCGCATCGACCTGGTCCCCGAACGCGCTCGGTGCTTCCCAGGGCGCAGGTCCGAGCTCACGCAACCCCGCCACGTCCAGGTGACCGCCGCGCGATTTCGCCGCTTCCGCGACTCCGGTGCCGACGCCCAGGTAGAGCGCGCATCTCACCTCGGTGAAGGCTCCGCCCTCGGCCAAGTCCTCGCCCCACCCAGCGGCCTCCCCGTCCGAGTGGATCCGATCCACGGGCTGCGCCAAGGTGAGGTTGCGGCCCTCCAGCTCGAGAGCCCATCGATCCAGCGCATCGGGCAGCCGCGGTCCGTTCAAGCACGCCACGATGGAACGCCCACTCGGATCGACGCGTCCCGGTAAGCAGATCCCGACGTGGACCTCGGTCACCTGCACGCCGAACGTGAGCTCCGCGATCAGGTTGGCCAGCGTGTGCAGGCGCGCGGTGCCTTCGAGCGCTTCGTCCGGGTGCAACCGCGAAGCGTCCAGATGCCCGTTCGCATCCAGATCGCCCAACTGCGACTCCAGGACCGGCGGCTCGAAAGCGGTGGGCGTGATCCAGTCCTGTCGTGCGCGCCGACCAGCAGAACGCAGGCGCCCCGTAGGACCGTCCTCGAACGTCACGGCGCGCACCGAAGTCGCGCCGCCATCGACTCCGATCCAAAGGGGTCCCGCCATGGGCGAATCCTATACGCAAACGAAAGGCTTGGAGTTCGCGTCCCCACACGAACCCCAAGCCCTATCGATGGTTCTTCCGGGCCGAAGCCCGCAAGTGTGCGTCACAGATGCGCGAGCGTGCTCTGCAACAGGTTCAGCGCGTGCCGCGGCTGCAGGTTGGCTTGCGCGAGAAGCGCCGTCGCGCTCTCGGTCAAGATCTGCGCGCGGGCCAGGGCGCTGGTCTCCGCCGCCACGTCCAAGCCTGTGATCCGCGACTCCGCGGTCTGCGTCGCCGCCAACTGCGTCTGCATCGAGCCGCGCGCGTTGGTGATCCGGTTCAAGCCGCTGCCGATCAGACCCTCGTAGGTCTGCGCCAGGCTGAGCGCCGAGTCGATGAAGCCCTGCAGGTTCTGGGCAGTCGTCGCGCTGTCCAGATCGAACGCCTCGAACGTGTTGAAGTACGAACTGGTGAGATTCGGAAGCACCACCGAGAACGCGTCGTTCGCACCGGTGCCGACCCGGGTCGAAACCGAGAACTGGCTTCCGTTGCCCAAAGTGATGTCGTTGTGCTTGGTGTCCGCCAGGCGCTTGATCTCGTTGATCGCGGCTCGGTACTCACCGTCGATCACACTCCGCTGATCGGCGGTCAGCGTGCCGTCGGACGCCGCGAGTGCAAGCGTCTTGATCCTCTCGAGCTGTTTCAGGCCGGAGGTGTTGGTCGCCGCGACGACATCGATGAGTCCCTCGAACGAATCGAGGTTCTGGAGGCCGACCGTGTACTCGCTGGCTTTGACGCGCAAACGACTGGCCATGCCGATCCCTGCGGGATCGTCGCTGGCGTTCTGGATCCGCAAACCGGATGACAGACGCCGATAGCTTCGACTTAGCGTTTGCTCGTGATCGAACAGTTGTCGCCGGATTTGAAGCGACGTAGCGTTGGTGTTGAAACGAAGACCCATGCTGGGCTTCCCCCTGAGCAGGCGGGGTGCCTGCTAGTGACGGTGACGCGGTGGGTGGACCGCGACGGTCCGTCTGCCTTGGAACGGAGTGATGGGCGCCCCACGCGCACATCACGAATAGACCGTGTCTCCAACACGGTCCGGTCGGGTTGGTATTCGACTCCGCATGCAAGTCCACGCGAGGAGAGACTCCCCGTGGCGTGGACCTGGAAGACGCCAGCGAGAGGCAAGGAAGCCTCTCGCCGGCGGGTGGTCCCCTGGGACGGCACGGCCTCACCCTCCAAGGCGAGGCGAGGCACAGCCAGACCCGTGAAGGATCCAGCGGCCGCGTCCGGGGTCCGGTGTGGCTTCCCCAAGCCAGCACGTTGGGAGACCATCACGATTCGATTCGAACCTCCGCCGAGTCCCCACTCGGCGGAATTCAAGGTGTGCACTCCTGCGGTACGCGATGTCCCCCATCGCGCGTCCCTCCGCATGGATTGATGTGTTCCCTGAATCGTCATGGTCATTCCCCGACCACACCGATACCGTTCGCCCGAACTTGGGAGAGGAGACTCTGCGCGATTGCCCGAAGGCATCCGCGCGGGGATCACCGCTCTCGGGCGGACCCAAGTGCTTCACGAGGAAGCACCCCCACGGGTCCGTCTTCGAGCGACGGGGCCGGTCTGGCCACCACCTGCTTCGTCGAGGGCACCCGCCAACTATGAGGCCTCTTCGAAAAAGCCGCGATCCCGGCCTTTTCTGCCTCGGACCGAGTCAGCGCCGGTCGTTCGCGTCGTCGCGCAAGCGGTTCGGGTTCGAACTGCTGAGGCCGACCCGTTCCGCGCGAACCGGGGACACGGCGCGCCCGAAGGCCGTCACGGGTACGAACAGGATGTCGCCGTCGCTCAACACGAGGTCGTGAGCGCGGTCCCCCATGTCGACGCGGCGCAGGTCGATGGTGACGGAGCGCTCCTTGGCGCCCACACCACGCACGATGCGAATGCGGAAGAGGTCGGCGTACGCGGGGTCCGGCTTCGCCATCGCCACAGCCTGAGACACGGTCGTCCCCGGCTCGAGTGCGAACCGGCCCTCGCGCTGCACCTCGCCGATCACGGTGAAGGTCGCGCCGGGAAAGGCCCGCTCGACGTGCAGTTGGGTCGGGATGTCCAGCGCAGCGTACTGGCGCCCCAATTCGCGACGCAGTCGTTCGGCGCTCAGGCCGGCGACGTGGACCGAACCGATCGCGGGCAGATCCATCGTCCCGTCCACCGACACCCGCATCGAAGCGAACACCGCATCGCCGGTCATGCGATCGGTGACGGTCACCTGATCGCCGGGCGAGATCGTGTCCGCATAGGCGGACGCCTGCAGGCGCAGGTAGTCGTTCGAGGTCGATGCGCACGCGGCGCTGAGAACGAGGGCGAGGGCGGTCAGACAGGTGCGAATGCGGGGGGCGTTCATGGGGGGCTCCGTGGAGAACCCCACGGATACCGGAGCCCCCAACCCGTTGCAAGGCTGGTGCTGCTCCAGCGTGAAATCTCGCGTGGGGCGCCTTCGGAGGACCCGCTGAAGGAGCCGCAGAACGAACCCAAGATGACGCAGCGAGCCCCTCGTCATGGCCCTTGAACGCGCATCGTCGCTGGAACGCAGAGCCCTGTCGCCGACCCGGACGGGGACGGGACCTCGTTCTATGCGTGGATTTTGCAGACCGCTCGACGCGTGATCCAAGTGGGACCCGACGAGCGCGTGCGCCTCCCCGAACCATCGGCGCTCGCGCCACGAGCACGGACAAGCGCTGGACAAGACTCCTCGCGAATCGGCCTCCACGGGCCCGCAGAACGGGAGGATGGAGGCGGCACCCGGACTCGAACCGGGGGTGACGGATTTGCAATCCGTTGCCTTAGCCACTTGGCTATGCCGCCTCACAGGGGCGAAGACATTACGGCGTCCGTAGTGGCTTCGTCAAGAGAGCGTACGACCTGGAAAGGGGATGCGGCGAAATCGATGATCTTGGACGATGATCAACGTCTCCCTCCGGGACCCCTCAGGGGGCCTGGGCGGATCCAGGCCCCCGACCCACCGCCCATGAAGATTCTGTCCCTGCCGCTGCTGGCCGCTCCGATTCTCCTCTCCGGCTCCGTGCTGGTCGCAGGTTCGATCCAGGACAAGGAAGAGGTTCGCCTCGATCTCGAGAGCGCCAAGGCACTCGAGCAACGGATCCAAGCGGTGTACGAGACCGTGGCACCCGCCGTGGTCGGGGTCCTGATCCTGAACGAGAACGGCAATCAGCGAGGCGAGGGCAGCGGCATCATCATCGACGAGGATGGCCTGGTCCTGACCGTCGGGCACAACCTGCAAGAGGGTGGCCCCGGAACCCCCATCGCGCTCGTGCTCGCGGACGGAACCCAAGTGACGGGCAAGACCCTGGGCCGCAACGACACGTGGGACTTCGGCCTGATCCAGATCGACGAGGACGGCCCCTTCCCGTTCGCCGAGATGGCCGCCGAGGACGACCTCGCGCAGAACGAGGTGGTCCTGACGATCGGACACCCGAACGGCATGCGTGCTGGACGTCCTCCGGTGCTGCGCGTGGGCTCGACGGCCAGGCGTGGGACGGTCCGTCAACGTCGCGTGGACTGGATCCAACACACGGGCAAGATCATGCCCGGTGATTCCGGAGGCGGCGTCTTCGACCTGCGAGGGCGCGTCGTCGGCGTGAACTCGTGGATCAACACGGACGCCTTGCAGAACTTCGCCACGACCATGGAGCAGTTGCGCAAGCAGTTCGACCAACTGGCCGCCAGCAAGGTCGTCCGCGGACAACGCCGCGGCCCGAGCGGATCCGTGAACGTCCTGGGACTCAGGGTCGCCAGCGACAAGGAGTCCGGCGGTCTGCGCGTGCTCACCGTCGTCGAGGACACGCTGGCCGAAGCCGTCGGGTTCCAGGCGGGAGACCTCCTGTTCACGTCCCAGCGCGACGGCGACGAGAAGGTCGAACTCAAGTTCCGCCCCGGCCTGCAACGCTACCTGGACAAGGTTTGGAAGATCAAAGACCCCAAGGACCGCGAACTCACCTTCGTCGGTGAACGCGAGAACCCCGAGACGGGAGAAGCCGAGGAACTGCGCCTCACCTTCCAGCTGAAGCAGCACGTCGTGGCCGAGGAGACCTTCCCGCAGATCGTTTGGCCTCGAGCCGACCTGACGTTCGAGACCGACAGCCCCACCGTGCTCGACAGCGAAGTGAGCGTTGCCATGGCGCGTGCCATGGCGGGCCTCACCGAACCGCTCAAGTCCACCGTCTTCGAGGTTCGCGAACTCGACAAGAGGGACGCGGTCGTCTCGCTCGCGGTCTCGGTCGACGACGGCTTCCTCGTCACCGTGGCCTCCGCGTTGCGCGGTCCGGTCGCCGTACGCCCCAAGGGAGGCGAATGGGTCCAGGCCCAGCGCCTCGCCGAGGACGAAGCCACAGACCTCCTGCTCCTGGGGGTCGAACTCGCCGAGGCCGAGCCGGTCTCGTTCGTCAGCGTCCCGCCCCTGAAACCCGGGCGCGTGCTCGGGGCGGCGGGACCGAATGGCAGGGTCCTGACGTCCGGAGTCGTCGGTATCGAGGCGATGCGCATCACGCGCCAGCCCAACGGCTTCCTCGGCGTACGCACACGCGACGACCAGGGCTCGGGCGCACGCATCGAATTCATCGTCGAGGACTCCGCCGCGAGCCGCTCCGACCTCGAACTCGGCGACGTCATCACCGCGGTCAACGGCGAACCGACCGGGGGAATCAACTCTCTGCTGAGCCAACTGCGCCGACGTGAGGTCGACGAGATGGTCGAGTTCACGATCCTGCGCGGCGACGAGGAGATCGTCTACGACATCCGCATCGGAGAGAACCCGGACCGGGTCTACGGCGGTGGCATGCGCCACGTCGCCAACCGCACCAAGACCAACCGTCGCAAGACGGACTACGCCGAAGCCGTGCGACACGACCTCAACTTGAGCCCCGAAAACGTGGGCGCACCGCTGCTCAGCCTCGAAGGCAACGTCGTCGGCTTGCACGTCTCCCGCGCCGATCGACCCGGCGGTTTCCTGATCCCTTCGGCCCAGGTCGTCGCCGCGATCCACCGCATGCGTTCGATGTTCGAGGCCTCGCTCGAGGTCGAGCCCTCAGCAGCCGGCGAGCGCTAGAGGTCGCCTCTGGCGACCGTTCGGGTGTGCTCACGGTGCATGCTCGTGAGGGATCCAGGCTAGACGTTTCGGTCGAGCAACCGCGCCAACGATCCGCGGACCTCGCGCTCGAACGGAGCGTCCCCGACTTCGATGGCATAGAGACCCGCTGCGATCGCGTGTGCCAGCGCGAGCAAGCGCGCGTGACTCCAGTCGGCGTCCGAGATCGGACCGTAACTCTCGCGGAAGGTTGCATGCGAACTCGGAGGCAACAACTGCCACGGCAGGATCAGGTCGACCACCGGATCGCCGCGGTGCACGTCGCCCCAGTCGATGACGCCGGTCGGACGCAGCGCGTCGTCGAGCAAGAGGTGTCGCGCGTACAGATCGCCGTGGCAGACGGCATCGCTCCGCGGGATGCGCTCGACGTCGGCCGAGGCCAGCACACTCTCGGCCACTTCGGTATCGCTCAGCAAGCCGCACTCGAGGGACGCATGCCAGCGTTCGCGAATCAACGCGACGCGCCGCGCGCCATCGGAACGCCGCATCCGATCCTCGACCAAGCCCGGAAGCGTCGTCGCATCGACCGAGTGGAGTGCTCGCAGGAACGCCCCCAGCGGAGCCGCCAGACGAACGCGCGCGTCCCCCTTCAAGTCGAGGCGATCCGAGGTGGTCCCAGGCAACAGGTCGTAGCCAGCGAACGGCCAGGCTGGTTGCCCCTCATCACGCCCGGTGAATCGGGGCACCGGGATCGCCCACGGCAGCTGCGGTGCGAGCTTGGGCAACACTGCGCACTCGGACTCCAACAACTCGACCGCGACCTGGCGCCTCGGGAAGCGGAACACCTGGGACCCGTTCACCAGGTAAGCCGTGTTGTCCCAGCCCTCGGCGAACGGCTCGAGGGTCGCCTCACGAAACTCCGGAAACTGTGCGGCGAGGAGTTGCTGCGCTTCCTGCAGCGAGATCACGCGCTCGGGGACCCAAGGACGATGCATGCCGAGCAGGATGCCCGCATGCGCCGTGGAGGTCACGCATCGATCGCGTTCCACCGGCCCGCACCTCGTTGTCCGCGCTGGACGTGGCGCTCTTGCATCGTCAAGCTGGCCCGTCGAGTTGGGCCCTCGAGCTGGCCCGCTCGATCGGGGATGTGGCGAAATTGGCAGCCGCGGCGGACTTAAAATCCGCTGGCCTCACGGTCATCCGGGTTCGAGTCCCGGCGTCCCCACCAGTTCCTCCAACTTGAACAGGTCCTCCAACTCGACCTGCTCCTCCAGCTGGACCCGGGACCGAGTCCGATCGTGGACCCGCCCCCGGATGCGTCCGCGGTTCAGGGTGCGACGGTGAAGCGCAACGCGTCGCTCGTTCCCGCCTGCTCGAGCGAACCCGGGTCGCGGAAGTAGAACTGCGTGTAGATCACGTCGCCACCGAACATCCCCTCGCTGCCCATGTAGGCCGAGGTGAAGGCGAACGAGAACTGACCGCTGCACGGGCCCGGCTCGTAGCCGCTGTGCAGGATGCCCGAGCGCACAAAGGGTTGCCCCACGCACAACGTCCCGCCGAAGAGCGGTTGCACGGTCGGCGCCATGCCCCAGATGAGCAGTCCGAAACGATCGGAGTCGATGTTCGAACAGGTCACGACCATCGTCGAGTCGCCCATCGACGGTGTCCCGGTCGAACTGACAGTGGGCACACAACCCGAGAAGGTGGTCTTCGGGACGCAGTACGTGATCGTCGGCGGTCGGTAATCGCCGTTCCAGGTGTAAGCGCCCATGTCGACCAGGCTGCCGTCGCGGTCGAGCATCGTGCCGGGATCGCCCGCATCCACCGCCGGCGAACCCGTACGCAGGTGCAGGTCGCCCTCGTCCGCCAACCAGAAGAGCGGGTCGGCATCGAGGTTGCCCGTGCCGAGGTAACCGCCCTGGACGTCCGAATAGCGAATCGTCGCGCCGCTTCCGGCCTCGTTGGGGATGTTGTTCCACAGGATCGAGTTCGCGACGTCCGAACCGCTGACCGCTCCGTCCTCGTCGTACGCCTCGTTGCCGTAGAAGGTGCAGCGATCGACCAGAGCGGGACCGTAGATCGCGCCGCCGACACCCAGCCCGGGGAAGGCGGGCGAGCCCTCGGCGACGTTGTTCGTGAAGGTCGAGGTCTCGATCAACACCGAGCCGGGACTGAACCCGCCCAGCGCGATCGCGCCCCCACGACCTGCGAAGCCGACCGGGTCGTACTCCCACGAGCTGTTCCGATCGAACTGCGACGTCATGACGTCCAGGATCGAACCCGTGCTGTAGATGGCGCCGCCGTCGTCGCCCTCGTTCCGGGTGAACGTGCAGTCGTCCACGGTGACGTCGGAGGCCCAGCAAGCGAGCGCGCCGCCCGCACCCAGGTCCAGGGCGAGGTTGTGATCGAAGATGCAGTCCTCGATGACCGTCAGCGTCTCCCAGACGAGCACGGCGCCGCCGTCAGCGAATCCGGCGGCGTTGTCCCGGAACGTGCAGGTTTCCAGACGCAGGGCACCACCGCGTTGACGGATGGCGCCGGCGCTGGCGTACGTGTTGTTGTTGTCGAGCAGGCAGCCGCTCAACACGACCGTCGAGTCCTGCGAGAAGATCGCGCCGCCGTCCTGGATCTGGGACCAGAAGTAGACGCCGTTGTCGACGAAGCTCGAGTCCTTGATGATGAGCGAGGCGTCGCGCACGAAGCATCCGCCGCCGACCCCCAGGAACTCGTTGCCGGTGATCACGCAATCGAACACGGTCAGCGTCGTGCTCTCGACGAACAGACCTCCGCCGCCCGGAAGCGTCGGGAAGGTGCCCCAGACGCCCGGCGTACCGCCGCCGTTCGTCAACGTGAGTCCCTCGATGCGTGACCCGTTCGTGTTCGAGCCAGCCACGCTGACCGCGCTGGCGGTGCCCCCGCCGTCGATGATCGTGACCTCCGGTCCGCCCGTGCCGATGATCTCGAGCCGCTTGTTGCTCAGCGAAATCGGTTCGTTGTAGGTGCCGGGCGCCAGGTGCAGTTGATCCCCGTCGACCACGCCGGCCTGGAAGATCGCGAACTGGATCGACTTGTACGGGGTCGCAGCGGTACCGTTCCCAGGGGGGGCCGCCTGGGAATCGACGTACCAGACGTTCTGGGCCGAAGCGGAGGCGGACAGGACGAGAAGGGCGAGCAGAGCGAAGCGCATGTTGAGATCCAAGGTGACGGGGGCGCCGGCTTGGCAGCCCTCTTCCACACCGCCTCCGCAATCGGACGGTTCGGGGGGCCGGGGAATCCTCGGAAATGCGCCGCGCCCCCACCGCCAGCCTGCGGGGCTGCGATGGAGGCGCGATCTGGGGCCATCAGGGCCCTCGGCTACTGGAAAGCCCTAGCGAGCGTCCAGGTCGATCCAGGTGGCGTCGTGGACGCCGGTGTAGATCTGGCCCGGGCGGAACAGCTTGTTGTCCTCCATCTGCTCGCGCCAGTGCGCCAACCAACCCGCGGTGCGAGCGATGGCGAAGATCGGCGTGAACACGTCGCTCGGGATGCCGAGCTTGTCGTAGACGATGCCGCTGAAGAAGTCGACGTTCGGCCAGATGCCGCGATCACCCATGCGTTCCGCAGCGAGTTGCTCGATGGTCAGGGCGATGTCGTACAGCGGTGTGGAGCCGTGGCTCTCGAAGAGTTCACGGGCCAGGAGCTGCAGGTTGTTGGCGCGCGGGTCCTTGGTCTTGTAGACGCGGTGACCCAGGCCCATGACCTTCTCCTTCTTGGCCATCTTCGCGTCGAACCAGGCCTCGACCGCGTCGGGACCGCTGATCTCACGCAGTTGGCGCAGGACGCGTTCGTTCGCGCCTCCGTGCAACGGACCGTAGAGGCATCCGACGGCACCGGAGGTCGCGGTGTACGGACCCGTCTCGGTCGACGCCACGACGCGACAAGCGAATGTCGACGCGTTCATCGTGTGCTCGGCGTGCAGGATCAACGCGCAATCGAGGATGCGCTCCTCGATCGGGCTGGGCTTGCGGTCGTTCAGACACCACAGGAAGTTCGCCGCGGTCGACAGGTCCGCGTCGGGCTTGACGAAGTCCTGGCCGTTCTGGTGACGATCGAAGGCCGCCACGAGCAACGGGATCGCCGCCAGGACGCGCACACAAGCCGCATCCCGCGACGCGGCATCCTTGAGGTCGACGGTGCCACCGGTCATGCCGAGCACGGCGAGGCTGGCCTGCAACGCCTCCATCGGATGCCCGTCCTTGGGCAGCGCGCGGATGTAGTCATAGATCGAGTCGGGAAGCTGACGCGCCTCGGCCAGTCGACGGCGCCATCCGTCCAGTTCGGCGCGCGTGGGAAGCGTCCCGTACCAGAGGAGCCAGGAGGTCTCCTCGAAGTTGCTCTTCTCCGCGAGCACCTCGATGCGGTGCCCCCGGTACGCGAGGATGCCTGCCTGGCCATCGATGAAGCTGATGGCGGATTCGGCTGCGGGCACCCCGGCCAATCCGGGGATGAGTTGCTGCTGGGTCACGATGTAAGGGGGGTAGGGAGCGGTGACGTGTGCGGAGAAGGGAGCGAACGCAGACTAGCGGTTCGCGAGATATTCGAAGAGGAGTCGCGCGCCGACACCGGAGCCGGCTGCGCCGCCGACCCAGTCCCGGTTCGTGGTGTTCCACGCGGTGCCGGCGATGTCCAGGTGACACCAGTCCACGTCGCCCTCGACGAAGTGGGACAGGAAGGCCGCGCCTTGGCTGGATCCGGCACCGACGGCCGGTGATCCGATGTTCTGGAGGTCGGCGTGCTTGCCCTTCATCGCATCCTTGTGGACGTCGAGGAGCGGCAACGGCCAGCAGGCCTCGCCCGTGCGTTCGCCGGCGGCGATCAGGGCGTCGCGCAGCGTGTCGTTCGAGGGGAAGATGCCGCTGACCTCGTGGCCGAGCGCGACGATCACCGCACCGGTCAACGTCGCCAGGTCCAGGATGGTGTCCGGCTTGACCTTGCGGCAGGTGTAGGTGAGGCAGTCGGCGAGGACCAGGCGGCCTTCGGCGTCGGTGTTCAGGACCTCGACCGTCTTGCCGGCCATGCCCGTGTGCACGTCGCCCGGCTTCGTGGCGTTGCCGTCGATCAGGTTCTCGGAGCAACCGACGATGCCGTGGACCTCGACCGGGACGTCCAGGTCGCGCAGCGCCTTGAAGCACCCGAGGACCGCCGCGCCGCCCGACATGTCGTAGCGCATCTCGTCCATCTTGGCCGGCGGCTTCAGCGAGTAGCCACCCGCGTCGAACGTGAGGCCCTTGCCGACGAGCGCGACGCGCCCCTTGGCCTTGCCCTTCGGCTTGTACGTGAGGTGCAGCAGGCGCGCCGGTTCGGTCGAGCCCTGGGACACGCCCAGGAGCAGGCCCATGCCCATCGCGGCCATCTGTTTCTCGTCCATCACCTTGCAGGTGATGCGGCTGTTGCCGGCGGCCAGTTGGCGCGCGTACTTCGCGAAGTCGCGCGGCGTCATCTTGTTGCCGGGGAGGTTCTGGAGGTCGCGCGTGAAGGCGTTGGCCTCGGCCAGCGACACGCCGTCCTTCACGCCGCGCTTGGTGGCGGCGTCGTCCGTGGCGATCGCGACACCGGAGCACTTCGGCTTGGTCGGTTCGCTCTTCTGGCTGTCGAAGCGGTAGGCCCCCATCGCTGCGCCCTCGGCGAGCGCACGACCGATGCGGTCACCGGGCAACGACTTGGAACCCTTGGGCGCCACGAGGACGGCTTTGGCCGCGCCGAGCGATTCGGCCTGCTGGGCGGCGATCGCAGCGACGCGCCGCAGGCCCTCGTCGCAGAGTTCCGTGCCGGTGCCGATCAGCAGCACGCGTTCGGCAGGTCCGCTGGTGGCGAAGGTCGAGCTGGTCGAACGGGCCTTGCCGTCGAAGTCCTTGGTGAAGCCGGGGGGCAGCTTCACGCCAGCGGGAACGGAGGGCTTGGAGCCTTCCGCCACGCAAAGAACGAGGAGCGGTGTCTTGCCGAGCTTGCCGGCGGTCGTGGTGGTGATGCGCATGTGGGATGGTGTGCCGACTTACATGTCGACGTACTTGGGACCGCCGCCGCCCTCGGGGACGACCCATTCGATGTTCTCGTACGGGTCCATGATGTCGCACGTCTTGCAGTGGACGCAGTTGCTCGCGTTGATCACGACCTCGGGCGTTCCCTCAGGCCACTCGTAGACGGCGGCCGGACAGAAGTGCTGGCAAGGATTGCCGTACTCCTGCGTGCAGCGATCGACGCAGATCGTCGGATCGACGACGACCAGGTGCGACGGTTGATCTTCCTCGTGCAGCGCGCCCGACAGGTAGACGTCGGTCAGCTTGTCGAGGGAGTCCGTGTCGTTGAAGGCGGGCTTCTGGAACTTGGACTTGGCGAGCGGCTGCATGCACTCGTGGTCCTCGTGTCCGGTGCGCCTCTTCTTCAAGCCGCGGCCGCCGGTGATCATCTGGACGCCGAAGTCGAGCGTGCCGGCGACGAGGCCCTTGGCGAACGCCTGGCGGTAGTTGCGCACGCCGTACAGCTCTTCGCGCGCCGGGGAGCACTCGAACAGTTCGGTGTACTTGGCCAGCTGGGCCTCGGACGTGTCGTCCGCGATCAGCGCTTCGCCGATCGCCTGCGCGGCCATGATGCCGGAGCTGATCGCGAGGTGGATGCCCTTGAGCGTGGCGGCGTTCAGGAAGCCGGCCGTGTCCCCCACCAACACCAAGCCGTCGGCCTGGAGCTTGGGCATCGAGAAGTAGCCGCCCTCGGGAACGGTCTTGGCGCCGTAGCGCAGGACCTTGCCGCCCGCGAGCATGCCCGCGATGCGCGGATGCTGCTTCCACTGCACGAACAGGGCGTGCGGGTCCAGTTTCGCGTCGCCCTGGTCGAGACCGACGACGAAACCGAGAGCGAGACGATCCTCGGACACGCCGTAGATGAACGAACCGCCGTAGGCCTTCGTGTCGAGCGGATAGCCGCCGGTGTGCAGCACCTTGCCGAACATCTCGCGGCCGACCTCGGGGGTGACCTGCCAGATCTCCTTGATGCCGGTGCCGTAGGTCTGCGGGTTGCGCCCCGTCATCAGACCCAGACGCTCGTCCTTGAACAGTTGCTTGGCGAGGCTACCGCGCGTGCCTTCCGCCATCACGGTGACGCTGGCCTGGATGCGCATGCCCGGTTCGAACGTGCCCTTCTCGGCGCCGTCCTTGGCGATGCCGCTGTCGCGCGTGATCACGCCGGTGACGCGACCGTCAGCGTCCTGGCAGAGTTCGGCGGCGGGGAAACCCGCGTAGACCTCGATGCCCAGCTCTTCGGCCTGCTCGGCCATCCAGCGCGTCACCTTGTTCAGGCTGACGATGAGGTTGCCGTGGTTGCGAAGTTGCGGAGGGCACAGCGCACCGCGCAGCGCGATCTGCGTCCCGCCCGGTCGCAAGACTTCCGCCCAGTCGTCGCCGACCGCGGCTTCGACCGGGAAGCCTCGCTCGCGCCAGTCGGGGAAGAGCTCCTCGATGCCGCGCGGATTCATCACCGCACCCGACAACGTGTGGTGGCCGATCTCTTCGGCCTTGTCGATCACGAGGACCGTGCGCTCGTCGTCCCCGCGCTTGTCGAGGTCACGCTTGAGTTGAATCGCACAGGCGAGTCCAGCGGGGCCTGCGCCGACGACCAGGACGTCGACGGGCAAGTCTTCCCGTTCGACGTCAGGGCGGTTGAGAGAGGTGATGCGCGGCGTCATGGGAGAATTCCAGCGAAGCTCGCTCCCGGCGGAAGACGCCTGGAGCGGGCTGGTTTTCGGCCGAAGAGGATATCAGCCAGCGAGAGCCGCGATCAAGGCGAACCGGCCTCGAGCGGCCTGTTCCTGGGGGATTCCTTCCGAACCCTGGACCCGACCGACGACCTGACCGGCGCGTCCGAACCCGTGGATCAGGACCGATCGCCGATCCAGTGGTGCCCATCGCCGTAGATCTCCTTCTTCCAGACCGGCAAGCGCTCCTTGAGCGTGTCGATCAGGAAGCGGGCCGCATCGAAGGCTGCGGCCCTGTGGGGGCTCGCCACGGCGATGACGACCGAGGGCTCTCCGACCTCGACCGTGCCTGTTCGATGGGCACAGACCATGCGCAGGGCCGTCTCGGGGCCCTCGCAGTAGCGGGCGACGCAGTCCGCGAAGATGCGGTTCATCTCGGGCCCCGCCATGGCTTCGAAGGCCTCGTAGTCGAGCCGGACCACGTCCTGTCCTCGATTCGTGTCCCGGGTCACGCCGGTGAAGGTCACGACCCCGCCGCAGGTCGGGTGCCCGACCCGACGGGCCAGTTCGCCCGGATCGAGGGCCTCCGCCGAAAGCACGAAGACGCCGGATTCGTAGTCCGCTGCGACGTCGCCGCCGGAGACGGGCGGCAGGAGGGCCACCTCGTCGCCCTCGTGCAGCGGGTGGTCGTCGCCCGCGTAGGTCGTGCCGACGACACCCGCGACGTGGCCGAGGGAGCCGAGTTCGGGGTGCCGCTGGGTCAGGGCAGCCTTCAGCCCGGCGACGTCGAGCGTGTCGGGCAGGTCCTCGAGGACGAGGGCATCGGTGCCGGCACGTTCACGGAGCGCGGCGAAGAGTCGGACGACGAGGCGCATCGGATGGAGAGCTCACGGACAGGATCGCGGGACCC
>TARA_R110002074_G_scaffold86965_3_pt1 | contig 15849 bp, 11 predicted proteins | sample TARA_R110002074 | Tara Oceans TARA_R110002074 (sample SAMEA4397215) | marine metagenome | biome: Polar Biome; feature: [MIX] marine epipelagic wind mixed layer (ENVO:01000061); material: water (ENVO:00002006), including particulate matter (ENVO:01000060) such as... | depth 10-100 m
AAGACAAAATACCTATCATTACCAGCATCGAGACAAAAGGACGTAGGTGGTATAACGAAAACGAAATTAGGATATGAACTTAGAAAAGGCAGAAGTTTAATTCAAGCACAAGACCCTAAAAGCACAGAGAAAAGTTTTGTGTTAGATTAGCACAAATAAAATATTTTGTGTATATATATAATGAATGCGAGAGGAATGCCCGATGTAAGTTTAAGTAAAGAAACTGAAGAAAGAATTAAGGCGGAAGACGATAAACAAAAGGAACAATCAACCGAAGACCCATTTAGTAGACCAGAGAAAAATATGAAATTAGAGATTAAACCTACAGAGCAGTTAGAACCTATCGCCGAACAACCAGAAGAAGTAGTAGCACCGCCTATTAAAACAAAACCTAAACGAAAAGCAACTAAGAAACAATTAGAAGCACTTGCTAAAGGTAGGGAAACCTCAATGAAAAATCGCAAAGAACGAGCAAAACAAAAAAAAGCAGTTGCCCCTAAGCAACATATAGATACTGCCGATACCTTTAGAGAAACTATTAAGGAAGAAACTAATAGATATATGCCTCAACCTCAACAAGCACCTACCATTATTAACTCACCCAGTATAGATTATGATAGAATTATAAATGGTGTCGCTAATATCTATCAACAACAATCCACCTTCCAGCAGAATAAAGAAAAAGAAGTCGAATTCAATGTTAAGGAATTCGAAAATAAAGTTAGAGAAGAAGAACGCCTTAAGGTTTTAGGCGAATTAGAAAGAATACAACACGAAGAACAAGTTGTTAAAGAAACTAAAACTGCTACAAGTGTTTTAGGTAGACAACCTCAGTCAGTTAATCCATTCGCTTATGCCTTCAATATGAATAGCAGACAACGCTACAAACGTTATTAAATTCATTTTTATTTTCTATGCCTATTTTAATAAAATGTCGTTAAACACTTCCGCAACAATGCCCGTCGAAAATTACTCAGTAGTTCAACAGAGCGAAAATGGAACTCAATTCGGTCCTCATAATAAGATAAGATTTAGAATAGGTAGTCATTTAGGTTATATAGATTTCCATACCTCTTACTTACAATTTAATTTACAAGTCAAAAACGCTAAAGCGAAAATGGAATTTACTAATGGTATGGGTGCTGACGTTCTCATTAGGACGTGGCGACTTTTAATAGGCGGACACGTTGTCGAGGAAATCGACCACCCTAACGTCTTACTTAAAGTTATGAAATACGATTACGGACAAGACTTAGGTATGAGTGAAGTATGTGAAGTTTTAGATAAATCTGGTAAAGCAACTGGATATCAAGGTCTTAACAAACCAGAAATCGTCGATATTACTACAACTAATCCTTGTGCCGATAAAGTTAAATGTGTTTTAGATTTAAACTTTAGTGGTGTTTTCGGTTCACCGCAAACATTCCCAGTCGGTATGACTGGCGACGTAGAAATAGAAATTACTTTAGAAGACCAGCGACGTTGCCTTCAAGTTATTAACTCGGCATACTTCCCACACGCACTTACTTCTGCTGGGGGACATAAACTTAGAGGACGAAAAATCACTGACGTTGCTAACGGAACTACAGACGCAGTAGTTTTTGCTAACGAAGTTAATACTAATTTAATAGATAACTCGACTTCAACTAACTCTGCTTACGTTGCGAGTGATTGCCCTTTTAGTATAGGTCAACCGACAACGATTACTTCACTTCAAAACGGCATACAAGGAACAGATAACGCTACTGGTCTCATTACCGCTATCGCCGCGAGTGCTGGTGCTGGTAGTGCTATTAAGGTATCTGCTACGATACCGGGTGGGGGCGGACACGATAGAACTGAAGCAAGAATAGGACTTAACCCCGCTGGTTGTAATCTCGCTGGGTCTATAGACTGGTCTAATAATGGAACACTTACTTATGAAGTATCAGTTCCTTCACTCTTCTTACAAGTTGTAGTCCCACCTCAGCAGTATATTAGCGAACAAGCACGAAAAGTCGCTACTGAAGGTTATAGTATCGATATTCCTACTTATACTTGCTATAAATCTAACACTTATTCTGGTATTAAATCAGCAACATTAGAGATACCTTGCTACGCCAGTCGAGCAAGAAGTTTACTTACTATAGGTGTCGATGGTTCGCAAAGTTTAGGTGGAAACAATATGCTTGTAGCACCTTACAACTTCGAAGGAACTTATGACGATTTAGATACTTACCAGTTCCAGATAGGCGAAGCACGAGAACCAGTTAGACCCGTAAATTGTGGTAATCTATCGACATTCCAGCACAACGTCGCTCAAGAACAATTAACCGAATTAGAGAAAGCATTAAGGTCGGCGGGTTGCGACGTTAAGAGTTTAAGAAAACACCGAAATAATTTTGTTATAGGACGAGCATTAAGTTCTTATGGTGGTTCGATACCACTTACTATGAAAGGGGCAAGGATTTATTTAGATTATTTATCTACTAATAAACGAGACCAAGCAGACGTAGGTGTTATTGCTAAACAATGGTTTAATTACTGCTCTCACATTCGAAGACTTAACATTACCCCACAAGGAGTTTCCGTTATGTATTAAATCTAATATTTATTTTCTATGCTTATTTTAATAAAATGAGTGTAAACGATAGGATTGCTACGCAGATTAAACGTTATACAAAAATTACGCCGAGCAATGCTTCTGGCGACGGAGTTTTTAGTTTTACTAAAGGTAATCCAGTTATTAGATTTTCAATAGCAGAACAAGACGCATTCTTATTAGCACCAGAGACCAGACTTCAATTTAAACTTAAGGCATTTAGCGACGCACCTTCAATCGTAAGTGTTAAGACCGCAGATACTATCAACTTAGACCCTCGTATCGGGGCACAGAGTATTATACAGACACTAACTATTTCTTCACGTCGATACGCAACTTCTATATGCGAACAGATACAGAATTATAATCAATTAGTTTCTATCGCTCACCCTACTCTCTCTTCTACACGAGACTTACTGACCCAGCGTAATCACGAACAAATATGCGTAGGTCAAGGAATTCTTAATAGAAAACAGCAAGGACAAGCAGAAGAACGATTAACAAGTGATATCGCAAATAATAAACTCTTACAGCGTAAATACTTACAATGTGGCGAACAGACTAACTTAGCAACTATCGCTAACAATAAAGGTGTAGATTGTTCTATTCAGTTATACGCTGGTATGTTCCAGTCGCAGAACTTAGACTTAAGACTTCTCGGTGGTTTAGAAATAGAAATTACACTCGCACCAGACGCAAATGTTTTCTTCAATGCTACTAATACTACTAACTATCAAATCAGCGACGTTATACTTAACGCACCACTCTTATATAAATCCGCTAATCAACTCGCAAGTGGAGTTCAACCTTCCTCAATGGAATTCCTCACGTGGTCTAACCTTTATAATGTAGCACAATCTACTAACGCCACAATTACTAACAAAGTAGGATTAAGAGGTTGCTTATCAATGGTTCAAAAATTCGTGCCTATCTCGTATTTAAATAATAGCGGACAACAAGCAGACGCAGTTGCTACTGCTGGTGCTAATGCTTTCTCTGGGTGGAATGTAGGTGTTAAGAGATTAACCTTCCATAGAAACGGACAACGATATCCTAATGAATACCAGATACTTACAGAACGAGGCGACCTTAACCCAGCACAAGAGGTTATGGCGGAAAAGAACCCGCAAATTATGGTTAACTCTTTCAGTGCCTTCGAGAACTATAAGGATATCAAGCATACCCATATTACAAGTCAAAATCTCGCTAATCGACAACAGAACAATTACTTCTTAGGCGTATCGTTCGACCAAGTCTCGGGACAAGGTATAGACTTAAGTGGTGGGACAATATCTACTGAAATCGAAAGCACCTTACAAGACCCCGCCGATAACTTAGCAAAACCTTTCGGTGTATTTACCTTCTTCCTTAATAAAAATACGTTAGTCATTCAACCTAACCAGAGGATACAATCTATAGAATAGAAACTTATAGTTTTCTATAGAATTACTCTGCGACGATTTAATTTTGCTAAACTCAAGATTTTTTTACTGCCGTGCCTAAATTAATTTCGTCGCAGTTGCTAATTTTTATTTCTATGCTTATTTTAATAAAATGAGTTCTATACAAGCACACTTACGCTCCCACAATAACGAAGAAACGCTTATCGGTCATATGGACGGCGTGGAAGGATTACTTACAGATATTAAAGGTTATGTCGACGCTGTCGAAACTAAACTCGAAACAATAGCAACTAATACCTCTAATATTAACGTTAACGTAGGCGACGTAGAAGTTAATGTTGCCGATATGGAAGCATTACAGACTACAACTAATACTAAACTTAATGGTGGTCTTCCTTCTGCTTTAACTGGAAGTGGTAATTTAAAGGTATCGGTAGAAGAAGGTTCTGCTGGTGGCGACGCAAGTGCCTCTAATCAAGTTGTTTTAGAAGCGTCCCTTACTGCTATGGAAGGTAAACAAGACGCTCTTATTTCAGCAAATCATACAGACTTAGTTGCTTTAGAAGCAACACTTACTTCTCAAGAAACAGCACGAACGAAAGTTGCTACACAATTACTTTATGGAACTGGAAATTTAGTTGCTAACAATGCTGACGAAAGTTCTACTAACAATGTAGAATTTAAGAATAATGGTAGCGATTATTTTTCAATATTTATTACTGCTGAAAATACTACGTGGGAAGGGTATTTAGAATATTCTTATGACGGAACTACGTGGTTTACAGACGTTAACGTTAATAGTTCATACAATTCGACCTATAATGCTAACTTATTTAAGCACGGCAAATATGTTAGAGTTAAAATCGGTAATTCTACCGCTGGAACTCCCGGAGATACTAACGCCTTTGTAGTTCATATAGTTCAATAACTTATTTTTATTTTCTATGCTTATTTTAATAAAATGTCGCTTTTACCTTCAACGCTATTAAACTCAACCTCTAACGAAGACCAGACCCTCGAAATCCATAGTGAGATATTAGAACCACTCGCCCACTCGCAAAACATTACTCGGTGGGAAATTCCACACAAGAATATTTTAGATAGTGATAGTGTTATGATATGGAACGTCCATACTAACTATCCCGCTACTACTAATGGCGGAGTTGCCTATGACGACCACGTAGCATTACCATATTTAAATGCTGGTCTATACGAGTGTATTAAACGAGCAAGACTTTTTGTTAATGGTAAAATTATTAGTGAATTAAATGAAGTCGGTAAATACTTAACACTTAAGAACGATTTTACACCACACGAAGTTAAGACTGAAGTTAATGATTTCTTCTCATACGCTAACCACGAAATTAAAAATAATGCTGGTAGAATAGAACACGACGGAGGTAAAATGTTAAGAACCCCTAATGATAAACAGATAGGACCTATCACAGAAGCAAAAGGACACGCTTACAAAGTGGAAGCGTCAATTAAATTACACCAGTTATTCGCTATACTTAAGGACGCACAACTCGACACTAACAATATCGAAGGAAAAATTATGATAGAGATAGACTGGAACTCTAATAACTCAGTAGCAACTAAACCTACTTGTATTTTCGCTGGAACTAACGACAACGACGCTGATAAAGTTATTTCAGTAGACAACCCACGACTTATCTTAGATTTCCTTACCTACAATGCTGAGGTTCAAGCACAAATTAGAAATACTATCTGGGGCGATGGTGCTGGTGTTAATATGCCTTTTAGAGAAATTGCTTTAGTTCGTAAAACACTTAACGCCCCTACAGCACTTACTTCAGTCGATATCAATATGGGTATGACTGGTAGAGCAATTCAAAAAATCTGGGTTGCTAAAGTTATGAACTGCGACGGAAATGACGTGAATATTCTTAATGGTGATAACCGAAGTGATTTACTCGAAGGACAAAAATGGAACGTTAGGATTAACGATTTAATGATTTACGATAGAGACGTAGATAATCGTGCTGAAGAGTTTAACTACTTACAGCAGACGGGCGAAAAACAATACACGTGTGTCCCTTCTGCCTTCGAATACAGAAATGCTGGTAAAGCAAACCGAAATACTTACACTGCTGACGACGACGATTTTGTTGCTGACGCTTACAATGTTGCCTTCCAGAATGCTACACCAGTTAGCGGTAATTTCCCCGCTAACTGCCCCGACGCTGATATGGAATTTTTAGGTTCTAATACAGCGTGTCGTCTCGATGCTTCTACCGCTATTGCCGTTGCTAATGCTAAAAATCAAATATGCGGAAGACAAAACTATCTCGGTATTAACCTTGCTAAGTATAAGTCTGGTGCTGAAAGTCCACTTAACGCTATGAGGGTCGGTTCTACACCTATCGTCTTCAATCTTACTTACGGACAAGGCAACGACGCTAATACTACAGACAAGGGTGGAACTATTTACTTCTGGGTAGAATATCTTAAACTAATGAACCTTAAGAACGGGCAAATTTCAGTTATGGATATGTAAATAATATGTATGTATATACTAATGGTTAAGACAAGACAGCAAAAAGGCGGTTGTGTAGTAGGTAAAAAAAAGGATAAGGGTGGTTGTGCTAAAGGTAAGAAAGCACCTCGTAGAGAAGAACACGGAATTAAAAAGACTAAGACCGATAGCGATAGTTCTAAAGACTATAAACCTAAAGGACTTACTAAAAAAAAGCAGAAACCCTTTAAAAAAAAATAATAATATATAGTATGTTAAAAAAGTTGCTCGAAAGGATTAAGATAAGTTTTTGCTGTAAAAGCAAATGCTCGTTAAATGAAAATGAAAAAGAAAAATATGACTACTATAGTCAAAAAAAACATTACGTAGCAGAATTAACAATATCATAAACATAAGGTTTATCGTCGCTACGACTGAATAACTTATTATCTTTATAAAGAATGTCGAAGATACTTCGACTATTTACGTCCATAGGTCTATAGAGTGGGTGTTCTAAACAATATTCTTCTATTTTCTGTTTCCACTTACTCATAGGCGACCACGCCATTTTATTACTACCACTTGTATAGAAAACATTAAGATAATCTCTATATATTCTAATAGCAATAGTCTCTCGCTTATCAAAACAAAAATCCTTATACTTCGCTTCACAAATACTCATTCCGTCTATTTCTATATTCTCTTCTCTTAAACTCATTATTCTATGTATATTATATATAACAATTGTTTAAGTTGTTTTTTCTTAATGTTTTTCTCCGTCCAGTCCCTTCACACCGACCCAGCGTTCCTTAATATCAGCAATCTTCTTACCTTTAACCAGTTCCTTAACGTCGTCTATATACTTAGTATTTAACGACTTACGACCATTAGCACGAGTTTTAACTATAGGTTGCTTTGCTTCTTCACGTTCTTCGTGTAGCATATTTAGTTCCGCTACTGATAAGTAAGTAAGTTCTTCTTCAGTATAACCAAGTAGTCGCCAGAGATAATACATTACAATACTCTAAGATTTTAATTACTGATAATAAAAAAATTTATGTCGTTTATTCTTAGAGTTATACGTCATATGCCCGTCCGCTAATCTAACATAGTAAGGTGTATCGTGTGTTTTAGTTTTTTTAAATCTCATTCCACTCTCTTCGTCGTAAGGGTCATACCATACTAAATCGTCTCGCCCATCGTCATTCTCGTATGGGTTAGTCTTAGGAACTTTTCCAGTTTCTCTATGTATCGCCTCAGCGTCTTCGTGCCAAAAGTGATAGTCCATTTCTTCAACCTCTTTTTTCTTTTTTTTTTTCATATGTTCTTCTGGTAGTATCCTCTTTTTTTTACTAATGTTATCTTTAGTAAACTGAAAATGACTTCTGTCGTCTTCACCATAAGTATTAACGCTTATATGTTCGAACCCGTCTCTTTCCTCGCTATCGAATTCATTATAACCATAACCACCACCTTCGTAGTAAATAGCGTCTGGGTCGTTAGAAGGTATCCATTTACCAGTCTGCTTATCATAATGGGTAAAATCACCACTCATTAGTTCACGTCTATACTGCCTAATATCCCCTTCCCCTTCAACTCGACTATCTCTCGGGTCTTCGTAAGCGGGAACTTTATATTCTTCTGGTTCTGGGTCATTTCGCTCATAAGCGTCTTCTGGTATCGCCATATCTTCTATACCTAATCTCTTAAATATTTCTGGGTTAGTCTTAACACGAGGTAGTGCTGGAAGACTACTCTTAGGGTCAGTTGTTTTCTTCTTCCCCACCGAGCAACCACCTTTATCTGCTTTTTTACCTACAGCACAACCACCTATATCACCCTTAACTCTATAACCACCAGTGTTAGGGTCTTTCTCATATTCTACAATTCTTCCAGAACCTTTAATCTTAAATCGTTTAGGCATTACTATTAGCAGATAAATAAATTCGATACAACTTACGAAAGTTAGACTGCGACGACGACGGCATTATTTTATTTCCCCAGATTTTTCAACTTTGAAATTTTAGAAACCATATCGTCGCAGACTAATATTAACGACATATTAACTTCGTTAGACACTAACGAAACTAATTACACAAAACTACAACACAAAACACAAATGAAATCGATATTTATTTTCTATTACTATTATAAATGAGCGACCAGATAACCCCCGAAATGTTAAATAGTTCTAAGCAACTTAAGGACGACTATAATTTAAAACAAGCATACGAAGTCGGTTATCAACAAGCACCACAAGAACCACCACAAACATTCGTTATAGAGTGTAATAAGGTATTAGCACAAGCGGACGGCGACGCATTAAAACCTAATAAATGGACTAATAACTTTCCATCGATAAAGTTAAAGAAAGGTGATATTATTTCAGTCAATAGTGCCTTCTTATCTAATAGAGGGTCTGGGGACTTACTACAATTCGACGAAACAAATAACAAGACACGTGTGTTATTCGAATACTATGGTATTAACGATAACGCTAACAATAAAAAACCAGCATACAATATAAATGGGTGTGAGGTAGATACTACCAGAGGTTATATTTATCAAGCAAAGGGCGACGGCAATACCCCAGAAGAAGCACAACCGACTATATTTAATAATTGTTATCCAGCAAACTATAAACCTACTCGCTTATATAGGTTAATGACTACCTATCAATTACCAGAAGACACTATCTACAATGGTGCGAGACCCATAGTCCCGTGGATTTCGCAGACTGGACCTAACCAGATAGAACCTTACAAAACACCCGATATAGAGAATTTCTGGGGTTTTGCTTCAGCAAGTCAAATCTTAATTGCTAAGGAAGAAGATAAGTATGTAGAGGGTTTAATTCGTGCCCCTAAGTTTTCTTCAAGAGAATTTCAAGTATGGGGCGACGATAGTGCCGACCCTACTGGTAAATTAGACCCTACGGCAGAACCTTTTTTCGGTATTAACTTAGGGTCATTATGTTTCTGGTATATATCGACACAACTATCGAAATATGGTGCGTGTTCTTCTAATGGTAGTATGCGAATTTATTTTACTTATGGAACTATGACTGACGCTCGAGACCCTAACGACAGCACACAAAACGCAGTTCAAAATACACTGGATTTCCTTAGTAGGTTAAGAGTAGGTATGTGGTTAAAGTTCGAAAACACTGACGCTCTATGTGGATTAAAAAGTCCTCGCTACGAATTTAAAAAAGCAGACGGAACGTATAGCGAAAGACACGGAAGTAATGCTTTCTATTGTAGTGGTTATGCTAATAAGGGGGAAGGATTTACTACTGCTGGGGGCGACGTAGTAGATTATTTCGAACAAACGGGAAATATGCCCTTAGGTTCTAATGTTAAAGAAAATAACTTATCATTTTTTAATGTATTGGGTCAATTCTTCAAGGTTGTTAGAGTTAATATTGGTGCGACTTCGACAGCAAATAAACTTGGTGTATTTCCAGCATATACAACCGCTAATGAAAAGGACTGGGAACTTATACCATTTATAGAAGTTCAAGCGAAATATGCTGGGTCTTATGCCTTCGGTAATCCTAATATGGCGAACCCCTTAGGCGTTCCGTGGTTGGGGGCAAATCCTTCTAACGGCAGACCTAACATAGCAGAGTTCTCGCATTTCACGTCCCCATTTTCCTCTTTACTATGTCGAACGTGGTATATGGGTGCTAAGGCATTAGTAGTTAATGATAAAGGAAGTGTCGATGGTAGTGCCGATAATGGTGTAAATCGTAGAGAGCAAGGAACTAAATATAATGTAGATAGTTTCCCTAAAGACCTTAAGACTAATGGTAAATTAGACGAAGATATGTATGTAGTAAGTCGACCTTACTTCTATTCACCTCGCAATGTAGTAGGAAAAGATATCAAATATTCTAATGCTAACACTTCTTATTTTATGACGCTACAAGAAGAAAACTTAGACGTAATTAACTCTTATCGAGATTATGATAGATTGTTAGGTGCTAACGCTCGGGACGCTGGGGACAATATGGTATATGACGCTGACGCTTCGCCCTTACAAGTAGGCACTATACCAGCAACTAACTATAACTGGGATACACTTAATATCAATACAGACCCTTCTTCCGCCGTTCATTCACAATACGACTATGTTAACTCTAACTGGGAAAGCACTTACGCTGGTGGTCGAATGCCTAATTATTATAATCAAGAGGGTCATTATACAAGCGATACTTACCAGAAAGTTCAAAGGATAGGGGTTCATAATCAAGGACAAGACTATCGCAATACCAGTAGAAACCCCACACAACACGACGCAGACGCTAATGGTTTCGATAATATTGCTAACTTAGGTGGATATACAAGTCCTAACAACGGAACAGAGTGTTTATGTTCTCAATATTTATCAGTATCACAACAAGGATACGCACCAGATACCGATTTATATATAAAAAATCATAAGGGTAGTGGGGTTCATTTCTATTTTACTCATACTATTTTAAAAACCGCTAATGCTTACGACGGGTCGCCTCTATACGGACCAGTATGGGACGGAACTGCTGGTAATAGACCAGCGGGACACACTGGCGGTAGTATTAACTATATTATAGGTGCTAACAACTTACCTACAAGTTATTTTAACGCAGTATTAGAAGTTCAAGACCCTTCTGGTTTATTTTATGGTTTTAATAATTTCCAGAAAACACAAGCAAAAGTGTTAAGACAATCGACAAATACAGACGTGTTAGACGCTGGGGTTCAAGATTTTTGCCTTGTTATGTCTCAATTTCCTTCAACGTTTTATGCTCGATTTAGGAACTCTGCTGGGGAAACTGAAGTAATGCTTATTCAAGTTATTAGTGCCTACGTCGATACCTTTACTGGGACACACGACCCAGCGAAGTTAGAAACACCAGACGCAGTCCAACCTAAGTATGTATTAAATATATATACCGACGACGCTGGAAACGTTAGCAACGCACGAGCACCGATATTCCTTATCCTTCAACGAGATTGTGAAAATACTGGTAAGAAAACTTTTAATGGGGCAGAGAACGGAAACCCATTCCCTACTGGTTCTTCGGTATTCACTAATAATCACCCTACTAACTACTACAATCCTCAAATAGTTAATGAAATCAATACAGATTTAATTAAAAATAAAGGTATGTATTTCGAAATCCTTAATGGTTTCGGCAATATAGAACACCAGTTCGACTTAGAAGATTTCACAAGAGAGTTGCTACCTATGAGTTTCGATAAGTCTAATGACCCCGAAAATAGTAGATACTTTTATAATAATTTCGGTAATATAGGGGACGGGTCGCAGAGGGCGGGACAACGCTACGGAAAACCTTGTGGAAGTGATTTCTATATGGTTAAGTTGCCTAATATGCCTTACAAGGACGGCGACGGGGTTAGACATATAACCGACTATTCGATAAGATTAACTAAAGAACTATTTAAGAGTGGTTCACCTACACGACAAAGTGTTATAACAGACCACGCCTTCGTTAGCGACCAAGGACGCTTACAATGGGATATTCATTATGACTATATAGATTTAGATTTAAGTGGTGATAAGAATTATTATTCACCTAACGATATAAGTAATTTAATAACGGCACAATTACATAAATCTATCGATTTATATAAATCATACGATACTACTACTGGCGGTGGGGGGAGGTTTAATGGCGGACAATGGGCGAATTCTGCTGGTAAGTATCCATTAAATTCTACCTTTAGAGTTATACACGGACCACAAGGGGAATGGGATAAACAGAGCGGTCAATTACAAGGTGATTTTGTAGAGGGTGAATTCTGTTTTATATTAGATATGCCCCAAGACATATTAACTAATGGTATTAACTCTTATGGTTATTTAGGTGGTAATTTAATAGGATACGATAATGGGTGGAATTTTCCAGAACAACGAGGGGAAGGACTTAGACCTCAAGGCGGTAGATACACCTTGTTCCCCCAGAATAATAATTATTATATGAATACCTTACCTACTACGAATAGTTATACTTCTGTAGGGTGGTATTATAGCGACCCAGTAGGAACTCAAAATATTCAAATACATACAGACTATAATTATAGCACGGCAACCCCCGCTCAACAATCAAGTCATTACGATAAAAATGAAACATTCGGTAGTATGTATGTAGGCACTAACAACGCTCAACTTAATTTCAATAGTGAAGTAAGTAGGTTCGAATGGAAGTTCTTACACCAACCTCTCTATAGTGAATATAAAGCAGACGAAAACGGAAACGCTACTGGCGGTAATATTATTGCTAAGATATGGACGCAAAATATAGTAGGAACTGATAACTGGGATAGATATGGTGGTATAAATATAGTTAACTGGGCGTGTCCTATTCAGTCCTTCGGTTTTACAACAAGACGTAGAGATTATAAACCATATTATAAACCTAATTACACCTTACTCGATACAAGCACAAGCGACGTAGGATTAGAGTTTATGAATAAATTAGGATTTACTAATCAATGGTTAAACGACAATAGTGGTAGCGAAGACGACCCCGAGTGTTCTGGTATGGACTTTACTTCTGTATATAAACCTAAAGGAACAACTCGAAGTGATTATGACGTATCACAAGCAAGACCTTATACTCAAACAGCACCAGCACTATCAGTTCAAGGCGGGGGTGATAGACCAGATTTTCAACCATTCGCATTCGTAGATTTAACCGCTAACACTGGAACAGACCACAACCCTAACCCGAGCGAAACAGACAAGGCGAGTTATAGGTGGTCGGCACTTCAACAACAGCAAGTCGATAATCGTAAGTCGTTAATTCAAGGTAGTCCCGCTGGTAGTTTTAATGGTGCTAAACCTATGGGGACTAAAACAATACCAGACTGGGCGGGGACGGAAAGTCAAAGCAACGGCGGTGTTGCTGGTAATACTAAGTCTTACTGGCGAAGTGGAACTCTATTAGAAATTAACCAGACATTAGGATATGGTATTGTAGGTGCTTACTCGCAACCACCTTCAGTTATTTATGGTAGCACTAAACAAAATTACGAGGGGGACGCAGATATGCCGGGTAGTGGCGTTAGTAGTTCACAACAATCAGCAATTCCTATTAGTTTAAATTTAGACGATATCAAATATCCTTCATACGATATAGAAGTAGATAGTCAAGGTTTAACAGCAGACGAATTACCTAAGAAAACTAAGATAGGGTATTTCTTAATTATGAGTGATTTAATAGATAAGCACGAATTTATGGGTAGTGCTAACGACGGGTCGCCTCTAAAGTGTATAGGTATATTATCTAAAAACTATGAGAACAATGATTTCTATTTTAGTTTCCAGTCGCCAGTAGAATTTTATGTAAAACAAGATAGAACTATTACGAGTATTAAGACTGAGATAGTAGCACCAGATTTAAGCGACCCTATAGGATTAGACTTAAACTCTTCGATAATATATACTATACAAAGACCAGAGACGATACCAGAACCAGACGTTCCGCCTATATCAGTTCAACAGAATTTAGACTATGATATTATGGAAAAACTTGCTGGGACATTAGGTAAGAGTAATGCTTTTGCTGGTGAAACTGGTTTAGGATATGGTAATGCTGTTAACAATGCGAATGGTCTGGGATTAAATACATTAAGACAAAACTTAGTAAGTGCTGTGCTTACACCTTCACCTAATCAATCAACTATTATCGCTAATACTATGGGTGCTATGGGGGGTGCGTTAAGTCGTATGTCGATAGCACAGAGAGGTAGGGTATTAGGAACTCAACAAACACCAGCGGGAACTATAGCAACGCCTAACGTAGAACAATTACAAATAGAAGGTTTAGGACCAGCACAACCTATAGGACTACCTACAGAAGAGGGTGGGGCAAGTTATCTATCTGCCGAACAATTACAGATACAAGAGTTTAACACTGCTGGTAAGAAACCAGAAGACCCCGACGCACCATTGTTTCCAGACGACGAAGAAGCACCACCAGCATACGGATTAGGTAATTCGATAGATATGCCCCCAGAAGAACAAGCAGAGGCGAATTCGTTAATGGATACACCTAAAGGCACACCCTCTTCACCATTATTTAGGTCAACCAGCGGTAGCGAAACTGGTATGTCCGCACCAGAACTCTTTAGTCTTAGTGCTTCAAATACAAGGAAAGGGGCAACTCATACACTACAATCGGTAGGAATGGCGGAATTTTTTAATAAATATATGAGAGTAGCGAACGAACAGACCAGAGCAAATTATCGACAACAGATAGATAGTGGTATGGATATAGATAACCCCGAAACGTGGAAGAAGCAAATGCTCGACCAGTGGGCGGGTAAGGGTGGTGATTTTAACTGGGGTGCTAATATGTATGGGCGGATAGGTGCTACACTTAATCAAGAAAGTCGAACTGCTATCTTACGACAACAAGAAAAGTTCTCTAACCCAGATAAAGAAAGAGCGGGTGGTGAAGCGAATATGGCGATAAGGGCAGACGCAAGGAAAGCGAGTATAGCGAGTGGTAGTAAAGAAAGAAATAGAGAGTTAATACCTTCAGCAATGTTCGGTCAAGAAGATTTAAGAACCAGAGTAAGTAGAGATATGAAAGACGACCCACGAACAACTAAACACGAAAAGTCTAACTCGATAGACCAGAAGGACTATGGGGCACATAAGGAAGGTGTATGGTGGAAAGGACAAAACCCTTATGACGTAAGGACGTGGACTAAAGGTAATGTAGATTTATATTTAAAAGACGAATATAGGTCAGTTCCACGTAAAGACCATTCACCAGTTAATAAACTAACGGAAGGTGCTATAGGGGCATTACGAGGTGAATTAGATAGAAGGCAACAAGGCGGAACTAAGTTGCGAATGGACGAAGATAAGAAGTATAAAGAGAATGCTTCTCTTGCTAAGGCGGGTGGTAAACCAGAAGGATATAACCACAAAGAACCCCATAAAACACCCCATAGTTCGTTAGGGGAATATAAACCATATAGGCATACGAGCACAATGAACGTTAGCGACGGAAGGCAAATTCGAGGGGTTAAGTATAGTCATTTAAGTAAGGCGGAAGGTGGTGGTTTCCATAAGACTAAACAAGCACCCCCTACATACGACAAGACTGCGACGAGTGGTGGCGGAGGTTCGGCGAAATAATTATCTTGAGTATATTATATGAACGATTGTGATTGTGAATTCTCTATGTGGTTAGAAGAAGCGAACTCGAGTGAAATGACTGGGGCATTGATATCTTACAGAAATGAACTGGAAGACGCATTAGATAGAATAAAACAATTAGAACTAATGGTTAGAGATATGAAGGCATATAGTTTTCAAACTATTACCGACGACGAAAGCGATTGCTCTTGCGAAAACCATATAGTATG
>TARA_R110002074_G_scaffold91223_2_pt1 | contig 15849 bp, 14 predicted proteins | sample TARA_R110002074 | Tara Oceans TARA_R110002074 (sample SAMEA4397215) | marine metagenome | biome: Polar Biome; feature: [MIX] marine epipelagic wind mixed layer (ENVO:01000061); material: water (ENVO:00002006), including particulate matter (ENVO:01000060) such as... | depth 10-100 m
AATCGGACTTTGGGGTGTAGATGGCGATACTGGAATTGGTCTTTTCAACGGTGGGGGTGCCGCGCAATTAGGAGCTCAAGCCATAGGGGTTTTAGCTTACGCTGTTTGGGCTGTTGGATTATCATTTATAGTATTAGGCATCTTAAAAGCTACATTTGGTTTACGTGTTACTGAACAAGAAGAAATTCAAGGTCTTGATATTTCTGAGCATGGTTCTTTAGCTTATCCAGGTAAGAGACAAAGAGAAATGGAAGATTAATTCTTTTATTATAAAACTAAATTTTAAAAGATGCCTTATTTGATAGGGCATCTTTTAAACATTAAAATTGGATAGTTTTTTAGATGGTATTTAAAATCTAAATTTTCCTAATTTTATACTAACTAAACGAAAATAGAATATTATTATGAAGAAAATTGAAGCAATTATTAGAAAATCAAAGTACCGCGTAGTTAAAGATGCGCTGCACAATGTTGGAGTAAACTTTTTCTCGTACTGGGATGTTACCGGTTTGGGAAATGAAAAAGAAGGTCACGTTTATAGAGGTGTTTCCTATAGCACTAGCGATATACAACGAAGATACCTTTCAATTGTAGTTAATGATGATTTTGCTGAAACCACAGTTCAAACTATTATTAGTGCTGCGGGAACTGGAGAAGTAGGTGATGGTAAAATTTTTGTGTCTGATATACGAGAATGCTATAGAATACGAACGGGAGAAAAAGGTGGTGAGACCTTAAAATAATAATCATCTAAAACTAAAATTTAATTATGGAATTATTAACAACAAATAATGTATGGATGATGATCTGTACAGCACTGGTTTTCTTTATGCACTTAGGTTTTGCATTTTTAGAAATCGGATTAACTAGACAAAAAAATACAATAAACATATTATTTAAAAACATTTTTATCATAACCGTTGGCTTACTTTTATATGGCTTAGTAGGTTTTAACCTAATGTATCCGGGAGAATTTAATGGATTCTTAGGATTTGCTGGCTTTGGTTTAGATTCGCCACTTACAGCAGAAGGCGCATTAGATTTAACATATAACGAGGGCTATACCTACTGGACAGATTTCTTATTCCAAGGGATGTTTGCTGCAACGGCTGCAACTATTGTATCTGGAGCAGTTGCAGAGCGTATGAAAATTGTACCATTTATGATTTTTACAATCTTATATGTAGGCTTAGTTTACCCTATTGCTGGTTCATGGCAGTGGGGTGGAGGGTTCTTATCTTCATTCACATTTGGGGAAGCCGAAGGGTTTTATGATTTTGCAGGTTCTACTTTAGTACATTCAGTAGGTGGTTGGGCAGCAATAGTAGCTGTATGGTTATTGGGGTCTAGAATAGGTAAATTTAAAGATGGCAAGCCACAAGCGATACCAGGACATAATATTCCATTAGCAACAGCTGGGGTATTAATTCTTTGGTTAGGATGGTTTGGATTTAATGGAGGTTCTGTACTTTCTGCTGATCCATCAGGAACATCGTTAACGTTAGTAACAACTTGTTTAGCAGCAGCGGCAGGTGGTGTAGTTGCGATGTTAGTTTCAACAGCCATGTATAAGAACTTAGATTTAACCATGTTTTTAAATGGTATTTTAGGTGGATTAGTTGGTATTACTGCTGGAGCTGACCAAATGAGTCCTACTGACGCCATATTAATTGGAGCTATTGCGGGGACCATTATTGTTTTAGCTGTAAGATTTATTGATAGTTTAAGATTAGATGACCCTGTGGGTGCTATTGCAGTACATTTAGTATGTGGTATATGGGGAACTCTTGCAGTTGGAATTTTTGGTGCAAAAGCTGGATTTGATCAGTTTGTTATTCAGTTAGTTGGTGTTGGTTCTTATGCGGTTTTCTGTATTGTTGCCGCGTTTATTATCATATTCACACTTAAAAAAACAATAGGTATTAGAGTTTCCGAAAAAGAAGAATTAGAAGGATTGGATATGCATGAACATGGTATGGATGCCTATCCAGATTTTAGATTAAACGAACATTAAAATATAAACAATTAGTTTAGTTAGTGTTAAAGGGCGTCTTATTTTTAAGTAAGACGCCCTTTTAATTTTAACTTGTGAGTATTTACCTAATTCCAACCAAGCCTTCAGCAGCTTTAAAAAGCTTTTTAGAGTCGTAACCAATACCGTTTTTGAATGTTATTTCAATACTTCTAATAGCTTTTATATCCTTACTAATATCTTCATTTAGAATGATAAAATCTGCTATTTTTGATGGTTCTAAAGTTCCAATGGTAGTATTTTGTTCTAAATATTTCGCACCATTCAGTGTGCATATTTTTACTGCTTCAGGAATAGTAAAGCCCATTTCAACAAATAATTCTAATAGACGCATATTGGCATAACCGGCTATAATTCTGCCGTCATAAGTGGGGTCTGTTCCCGCAACCAATAAGCCACCTGCATCATGAAATGCCTTCTCCCAAACTTTTGATTTGTTGAAAAGCACATAATCTAGCGAGTCCTTACCTTGTTTTCTAGCCCATCTATCGTAAACTTTCTCTTTAGCTTCGGTGTATAAAGCATCAATGCCGCCGCCAGGAACAACTTCTCTATTTGTATAGGGTTCAAAAACATTTATTGTAGAAGTTAAGGCTACTTTTTTATCAACTAAATAATTAATAAGATTAGACATTTCTTTTGAATCTACAGGAAGCTCCAATAAAGATTTGTGTTGATTGAAAGGTTCGCAAGCATCAGGTTCTTTATTGGCAATAAAATCACTACTTGCGAAAAAGCCATGTTCTAAATTGTCAATACCAATATCTGCAGCTTCCTTGTAAGTTACAGAACATAAATGGCCTGTTACCTTTACACCCTTTTTGTGTGCTGCATCTACGATGGCTTTTAAGTCTATTTTACTAATAAAATTATACACTTTGATTGAGGTTGCTCCCATTTCTATGTAAAAATCGACCATTTTTACCGCTTGTTCAGTTGATGTAAACGGGCCTAATTCTAAAATACCTGTCCCTTCTCTATCAAGGTGTGGACTAGTAACATCCATCTTTGGGCCAGGGATTTTACCTTCTAGTATTGCTTTTTTAATGTTGATATCTGACTGTGGCATGATACTTCCAGCTGTTCGCATGCTTGTAATGCCTCCAGCTAAATATAGCTTTGGAAAGGAATAACTCATTTGGTTTACCCCATAACTACCACCCGGTGTGGATTTTGGATAAAAAAGATGTTCATGCAACATAACCATTCCAGGAATAGCACTTTTACCTTCCATATTAATAACCGTGGTATTTTTTGGAATAGGTAAATCTTTGCCAATGGCTTCAATAATGTCACCGTTTATTACAATATCTTGGTTGTATTTTGGTTGATTTCCAGTGCCATCAACAATGGTAAGATTTTGTAAAATATATTTGCCTTTATTATGTGAAATATAAGATTGCGTTTCTTTTGAAATAGAAACTTGTCCAAATAATTGTGTAGCTAAACACGCAAAAAGCATTGCAAAACAGTAGTTTTTCATAATTAGTTTTTATATAGATAGTGTTTATGAAGATAACTAAATACTGTTACAAAAACCTAATATAAGATCTAATATAAAACCTAAGCCGAATTCCTACTAGCATTAATATTACCAAATAACGAACGGGTAACAATTTTTTCAAAAATCAATTTTTCTGGGTCGTCGTTTGGAACACCGGATTTTTCAAGTTCCTGAATTTTCTTTAAAGCATACTGTTGTATGGTAAGCAATGGTAAAACTATGGATTCCCTAACCTCAATGGATGCTTTCCCGGAAGGCTCGTTTTCCATTAACTCCTTATATCCTGTAAGCTTTAACAACAGTCTTTTAGTGGTAAGGTATTCGGTGTAAATAATGTTCCAAAATTCACCAAATTCTTCATCTTCTGCCATATATTTTGTTAAATCAAAGAATGATTTAGTTAACGACATCATACTGTTTTCAAGTAAGGTTTTGAAGAATTTTGAATTGTTATATAGCTGTACTACTTTTTCAAATTCGTCGTTGTCTTCATATTTTTTTAATGCGGTGCCAACCCCATAGAAACCAGGAACATTTTGTTTCAATTGACTCCAAGAGCCTACAAAAGGAATCGCTCTTAAATCAGAGAAAACTAATTTATCTGAATGACCTCTTTTTGAAGGACGGCTACCAATATTGGTTTTTGCATAGTATTTTAAAGTACTCATGCGCTCCAAATACGGAATAAACATAGGGTGACTTTTAAAATCTTTATAAGTTTGGTAACTTGTTTCAGCAAGTTCGCTCATTACTAATCTATCTTCATCAGATAGTTTGTTTTTCTCTCCGTCAATTCTATTTTTAATACCAGAACTAATTAATTGCTCTAAGTTATACTGTGATGAATCTGGAGTACCGAAGTTTGAGCTAACGGTTTGTCCTTGAATGGTTATTTGCACTTCTTTATCTTCAATGGTTGGCCCCAATGAAGAATAAAAATTATGTGTTTTACCACCACCACGAGCAGGAGGTCCGCCACGGCCATCAAAAAATATAGCAGTAATATCATATTTTCTAGACATTTCTGTTAGCAGTTCCTTAGCTTTATAAATACCCCAATTTGCCATTAAATAACCACCATCTTTTGTGCCATCAGAAAAACCAAGCATTATGGTTTGTTTACTTCCCCTAAATCTAAGGTGTGCCATATATGCTGGGTTTTGGTACAGTTGCTCCATAACCCCTGGTGCATTTTCCAAATCTGGAATAGTTTCAAATAAAGGCGTAACATCAACCGTAAGTTTATCTTTAAAAGAAACTATTCTAAGCATGGCAAAAAGTTGCATAACATTTAGCGCCGTTTGGTTGTTGCTTATTATATATCTATTTGCACCACGCTCACCATTGCTTTTTTGAATGTCTTTTATTATCGAAATGGTTTTTAAGGTGTTTCTAACCATTTCATCTTCAAAAGCATCTAAATCTTCAATATCATCATTGGCTTTTGATAATATTTCAATTTGCTCGCTCTCAGATAAATTATGGTAATTATCTGGGAAAGAAGAGTTTCCTTTAGCTATTAAATAATCTATAACCGTTGTGAAAACAGCATGGTGAATTCGACTATCTTGTCTAATATCAAGCGTTGCAAATCTGTAACCAAAAAGGTGAACTCTATTAATTAAGTTATTCAATTCATTAACATAAAGCGATTGATGTTCTTTAGCAACAACATTTCTTATGCTTATCAGTTCTAAAATTAATTCCCTATCAGTAATGGCATCCTTGGTATTTAAATCGATACTATAGTTGTAGAGTATAGTTTCTAACTTTATAATACGCTCTTCAACCCCTCTAAAAGTAAGTTTTCGTCTTAAATCTTTAAGGTCTTGATAATATTTTTTAAGTATAGCTTGTTTTAGCTTATTGGCAACTTTTAAAGTAGTTTCTGGCTTAACAAAAGGATTTCCATCTCTATCTCCACCAGGCCAAAAACCAAGATTTATAATATCGTTATGCTTTTTCCCGTCAGCGTATATATTTGTTTGGATATAATTGTAAATTTCCCCGAAGGTTTTATAGAATACATTTTCCAGATACCAAATTAAGCTTACAGCCTCATCATAAGGAGTTGGTTTCTTATATTTAAAAAAGGGTGTTTTTCCTAATTGACCAAAAAGGTTGTTAATTTCAGAAAGGTCATTTTCTTTAATGGCTTTAGTTAAATCAGTAATTATACCTAGTACTGAACCTGGATAAAATTGTGTTGGGTGCGCAGTTAAAACGATACGAACCTTAAATTCACCCAAAAAGCTTTGAAGTTCTTCAATATTGCCCTCAGACATTGCAGAGCCTTTAAGGTTCCTTAAAGTACCAACACCATCCATATTATTAACAATAGGGAACGCAGCGTCTTCAATAGCGTCAAATAACACCACCTGTCTTTCAATATATTGTATAAATCTAAACAATAAATTTATCTGACTTTCTTTATTTCTGCGCCCCTGATATTTTGAGAAAAACAATTCAACAATAGTAGTAGGGTCATCCCCTTGTTTAAATCCATTTTTACAGGTTTCGTGAAATAAAGGAAGCAAAACGCCTGTTTTTGTAACCGCATCAAAAGGCAATGTCATAAATATACTGTTGTATATTTGGTACTTTGACAAAACGGTTTGATTAAATCTCGTTAACTTTGGTTCTACTGACATAATTCGGATTAAATAAAATTAGCTATAAAAATACTAAAGCTATAATTAAAGAAAGTATTTGTACTTAAGTTTTATCGATTTTAGTTATTTGATGAATTCTCATTAAGAATAATTAAAAAAAACGGACACTATCCATATATGTTTGTAATATTTCCAATAATGAAATTTTAATTTATTACCTAGAGTATGATATAAATCATGTTCTATGCTTTTTGTACTGAATATCTTTGCAGATTAACATAACACCTATGAAAAACACACATTCGTTTCATATTCCTGTAATGGGAATTGGCTTTACAATTGATACACCCTTAAAAGTGGCACAATATGGTATAGATTCTGTAATTTCTTTAGTTGATGATATTTTGCTGGAGAAATTAAGAAAAATGTATAGCGAAAAATTCAAAATACCGTATAATGAAATCACTGATAAAATAGATGATTTTAGAGCGAAAAGAATTACCTCTTATCTAAATTTAATAAGCGATTTAGCAGATGAAAAGTTTGAAAATTTAAAGCAAATTACATCTGAAAAAAGTGATGATTTTTTCACGTATATCAACATGCTTCCTAACAATTCTGAAATAAAAGCTGAGTTTAAAAAAATGACTTCTAAAGGGTTTAATTTTTTTGAAATTAAAAAATGGGCAAATCATAATTTATCAATGGGGAGTATTGATGTCAATATCATGACCAAGGTTGATAAAGATAATTATAAAAATAACGAAAAACTACCCACAGAGTACAATGATGCTCATGCTGCTTTAAGAGGTTTTGCAAAGAGTAAACTTAGTTCTTCCGTTATACTTTCAGCTGGTATGAACCCAAGATTGTATAGTTATATATCTCAGTTTGATGATTTTTTTCCTGACGAAAACGGCATATTGAAAAAGAAAATTATTTTGAAAGTTAGCGATTATCGGTCGGCATTAATTCAAGGAAAATTTTTAGCTAAAAAAGGGCTTTGGGTCTCTGAATATAGAATTGAATCTGGACTTAATTGTGGCGGACACGCCTTTGCCACAGATGGTTATCTTTTAGGTCCCGTTTTGGCTGAGTTTAAAGAAAAACGTGAAGAATTAAAAACAGCCATTCAAGAATTGTTAAATCAAGAACTGCAAAACCAAGGACGTGTGGTTCCTGAAACAGCATTGCAATTACAAATTTCTGCCCAAGGTGGCGTTGGAACAGAAGAAGAACATGAATTTTTGTTAGACCATTATAATTTAGATTCTATAGGTTGGGGTTCGCCTTTTTTACTGGTGCCAGAGGCAACAACAGTAGATGAAAAAACGTTGAACAAATTAGCGAAAGCTGAAGAAAAGGATTTGTATTTAAGCGATATATCTCCCTTAGGCGTGCCTTTTAACAACCTTAAAGATAATACAAAAGATGCCGAAAAGGAGGTTTTAATTAATAAAGGAAGACCAGGAAGTTCTTGCCCCAAAAAGTTTGTTGCACTTAATAAGGAATTTAAGGAAACGGGCATTTGTACGGCATCTAGAGAGTATCAATATTTAAAAATTAAAGCACTTGATAGTCAAGAGTTAGCCTCAGATGAATATAAAAACCAACTACAAAAAATTACTGAAAAATCTTGTGTCTGTGTTGGTTTGGGTACTTCTGCTTTATTAAAACATAACTTAGATACTAAGGTTGAAGGCGAGGGCGTTTCTATTTGTCCAGGACCTAACATGGCTTATTATTCTAAGGTTATGAGTTTAAAAAATATGACTGACCATATTTATGGAAGGGATAATATGATAAGTAGAACGGATCGTCCAAACTTTTTTATTAAAGAATTACAGATTTATATTGATTTTTTAAAGAATAAATTGGAAGAGACCAAAAACGCATTAAACAAAAAAGAAGAAAAATATTTCTTAACATTTACTAATAATATGAAGACCGGTGTGCTTTATTACCAAAATTTATTTAATAGTTTGAAAGATCTATTTGACGATATTAAAACCTCAGCTTTAATTGAATTAGAAAAAAGCGAGTTAATATTAAATGAAATTCATTTAGAAATTAATAGGTTGTCGGTTGTTCATGTGTAATCCAAATTTTTTTTAAAAGCGCTTTTTGTTTTATCATTTATTTGAAGGTATTACTAACAAAAATTTAATGTTTTAGTAAAAAAGAAGAAGGTTCTTAATTCGTTCAATCTTTTATTGAAATATGATTTTAGTAAGATTTTTAATTAAGATATTTGTAAAGAATAAGATGTTTATACTTGATTTTTAGTGTACGTCATTGAAATATTTTGCAATGGATTTAGTTAGAGAGATACAACGCCTTAAAAAAGAAAAGAACGCAGTAATTCTTGCACATTACTACCAAGTGGCAGAAATACAGGACATTGCAGACTATGTAGGTGATAGTTTAGGTTTGTCTCAAAAAGCAGCGGAAACAGATGCTGATATTATTGTATTTGCGGGGGTTCATTTTATGGCAGAAACCGCTAAAATATTAAGCCCAACAAAAACCGTTGTTTTACCCGATTTAAATGCGGGCTGTTCTTTAGCAGATTCTTGTCCGCCAGAAGCTTTTGAGAAGTTTACAAAAGCACATCCAAACCATGTTGTGATTACTTACGTAAACTGTTCAGCAGAAATTAAGGCATTAAGCGATATTGTTTGTACATCTTCAAACGCATTGAAAATAGTGGAATCTATCCCAAAAGAAACCCCAATTATTTTTGCGCCCGATAAAAATTTAGGAGCTTATATTATCAAAGAGACAGGAAGAGATATGTTGCTTTGGGATGGTAGTTGCATTGTTCATGAAGCTTTTTCTATGGATAAATTAATTGAGCTTCATAAAAAGTATCCTGATTATAAAATTATAGCGCATCCTGAATCTGAGGAGCATATTTTGAATACAGCCACGTATATTGGGTCTACTTCGGGTATGATTAATTATGCAAAAGCCCATCAAGACCAAAAATTTATAGTCGCTACCGAAGCTGGAATTTTACATAAAATGCAGCAAGAAATGCCAAATACCGACTTAATTCCTGCGCCAGCAAAAGAAGATAATACCTGTGCGTGCAGCGAATGCCATTTTATGAAAATGAATACACTTCAAAAATTATACGATTGCTTACTTAATGAATCACCACAAATTGAAGTAGCTGAAGCTATTATTAAGCGTGCTTTATTACCTATTGAACGTATGCTAGAATTATCAAAATAATACAATGACCACAAATTATTTAGTCATCGGCTCTGGGATTGCAGGATTAACTTTTGCTGTTAAAATTGCTGAAAAATTCCCGAGCAAGAATGTCGTTATTGTTACAAAAGCAACCGAGGACGAATCGAATACTAAATATGCCCAAGGTGGTGTGGCTATTGTTTTAGATAAAAAAAAAGATTCCTTTAAAAAACATATTCAAGATACTTTAATTGCTGGCGATGGGCTTTGTGACGAATCCGTTGTTGAAATGGTTGTAAAAGAAGGCCCCGAACGATTAAAGGAGCTATTGCAATGGGGCGCTAATTTTGATATGGATTCCAGTGGCGATTTCGATTTAGGAAAAGAAGGTGGGCATTCAGAATATCGCGTGGTACATTACAAGGATATTACAGGTTACGAAATTGAAAGAGCCTTGTTAAATAAAGTGCATCAACTGCCCAATATTACATTATTGCCTTTTCATTTCGCAATCGACTTAATTACAAATCACCATTTAAAAAAAGAAAAACCAAAACATGATGCTTGCTATGGTGCTTATGTGTTAGATCAGAAAGCAGGAAACATTTTTGCAATAAAAGCAGATAGTACATTGTTGGCTTCAGGTGGTATTGGGCGTGTTTACGGGCATACTACAAATCCTGTTATTGCCACTGGCGATGGTATTGCGATGGCATATAGAGCCAAAGCAAAAATTACTAATATGGAATTTGTGCAGTTTCATCCCACGGCAATGTATGATGTTAGAGGAGGTGATTCATCTTTTTTAATATCCGAGGCTGTTAGGGGTTTTGGTGCGTATTTAAGAAATAAAGAAGGGTACCGGTTTATGCCAGATTATGATGAACGAGCAGAATTGGCATCAAGGGATATTGTATCGCAAAGTATTGATAATGAATTAAAAAAATCTGGAGAATCCCATGTTTTTTTAGATTGCACCCATTTAGATATTGAGGGCTTTAAATCGCACTTTCCAAATATTTATCAAAAATGTTTAGACAACCATATTGATATAAAAACCGATTGGATTCCAGTAGTGCCAGCGTCTCATTATTTATGTGGCGGTATTAATGTAGATGAAAACGGAAAAACCACGTTGTCAAACTTATTTGCTTGTGGCGAGTGCAGCAGAACAGGTTTACATGGTGCGAACAGATTAGCTTCAAACTCGTTGTTAGAGGCATTGGTTTATGCTCATAATGTTTTTAAATATAACAGTAAACATCCAACCGAAACTTTAAACTTGGATATTCCACAATGGAATGATGAGGGAACCCGTTTTCCTGAAGAGCATATTATTATTCAGCACAACCTAAAACAGTTACAAGCACTAATGCGTGATTATGTTGGAATTGTTAGAAGCAATGAACGTTTAACAAAAGCCATCAAACATTTAGACTTGATTTATAATGAGGTTGAAGATTTTTATAAACAATCTAAAATTACAACATCTTTATGCGAGCTTAGAAACATGATTAATATTGCGCACTTAACTATAAATCAGTCGTTAGAAAGAAAAGAGAATAAAGGAGGGTTTTACAGTTTAGATAATGTAAAAAAATAAGCGAGACTCTTTTTTTATAAAGCCTCGCTTATTAAACCAGTTCTTAAATATAATTAGGTTAAGTATTATTTCCCTAACATCAATAATTCACTACAAACTACTTCTGTAATGTAGCGTTTGTTACCGTCTTTATCATCATAACTACGAGAGGTCAGTTTTCCTTCAATAGCTACTTCTTTGCCTTTGGTTACATACTTCTCAATTATTTGAGCCGTTTTGCCCCAGGCAACCACATTATGCCATTGGGTGTCGGTAATTTTTTCACCTTTATTATTGGTGTAGCTTTCATTGGTTGCAACATTAAACTTTGCTAATGTTCTACCTGATTCAAGATTGATGATTTCTGGATCGTTTCCTAAGTTACCAATCAACTGTACTTTGTTTCTAAGTGTGTTCATAATTTTAATTTTATTTGTTAAACAGTTAATACTATGTCCTGAATTCGTTTCAGGATCTTTTTAATTTTACTTTAATTGTCTTTTATGAATGAGTTACTGAAACAAGTCCAGCATAAATTCGACACTGCAAAGATGTAACGGCATCAAAATTTTATTCGGTAATTACTTATTTAAAATCGTTTGTAAATGTTTGTAGTCGTTTGTAAATGGATATTTTTTGTATATTGTGGGGAACTATATACAGTTTACACCAGAAAGAAAAGATTAATTTCGCACTTAGAAAATGTGCTTTTTTTGAAGTATATAAGTTATCCAACTTACTCTATCGACCGCCACTAATTCAGCAAGTATCCAAGAATAAGTACTTGCTGATTAATTAATCAAATTAGGTTCTTACTTTTCAATGAGCGTGACAAATTTTATTGTTAATCCTACTAATATTAATAATTACTCTTTGTCTTTAGGATTGTAATTTAATCCTTGTTTTAGTTTTTTATTAAAATCAGATAGAGGTTCTTGAATTTCTATTTTCTCTTTAGGTAATTCTCCTTTTTTAACACCTTCTACCATTTTATCAAAATCAGACTTAAACTCTTTATCTTGAATGGGTCTAAATTTTTCGTATTCCTTTTCTGCAAATTTTTTTGCAACATCTTGTCTAATTTTACCAGCATCTTCTAATAAATCATATTCATTGAATTTTAAAAAGGAGTCTAGCTTATTAGCCCATTCCGACATTGTCATAGTAACACCTCTTTTTGCTTGTAACTCTGCAAAATCTAAATACATATTGACTAAAGTGTTTAACTCACTTATCTCTTCTTTTTGAAGGTAATTTTTAGCGACACCAACATCAGATTTCATGATTTTACCTCCTCTTTTTTCATTTTTCCAACTAGTTAACCCCATATGAGGTTTTTTGGAATCAGCTCTTAATTTTATAATTTCTGGTGCTGTATGGTGAGTTATTGCAAACTCTAATTTGTTTTGTACAGTGGCAAAAAACAATCTTGTTATACCTGCTTTAGGGTCATAATCAACAGCTGTTGCATATAAGTCTGTGATTTTTTGATAAAATCTTCGTTCAGAAGCACGTATCTCTCTAACTATTTCAATTAATTCATCGAAATAATCTTTATCAAATAAATTTTTCCCTTGTTTTAGTCTATCATCATCAATAGCAAACCCCTTTACAAGGTAGTTTTTTAAAACGCTATTCGCCCAAATTCTAAACATGGTAGCTTTTTGAGAACTAACTCTATAGCCTACTGAAATTATAGCATCCAGATTGTAGAATTCAATATTTCTTTGTACTTCTCTACCACCTTCTTCTTGAACTGTCAAAATTTCTTTGACAGTTGAAAATTTATTTAATTCACCTTCTTTATAGATATTGCCTAAGTGATAACTAATAGTTTGTTTTGAAGCTTCAAATATTTCAGCCATACTATTTTGAGAAACCCAAACCGTTTCATTTTTATCATCTAATATTACTTGAATATTGGTTGAACCATTATCCGATGAATAAAACATGAAGTTTGTGTTTTCTAAACTATGCATTTATCAATTCTTTATAAGTTATTCTATTCTCTATATTACACAAAAGTAAATTAAATCTATCATTTTCAGAACCTTTACGAGTATTATATCTAAACACAAATTCATCAACATAAAACTGTAAATGTTTTTTAGATGTGAAATGATAGATGCCATAAATACCACACTTTAACAACGCCCAAAAACTCCCTATACTGTTTGTGCTTACTCGACCTCTTACATACTCCCCTCTATTGTATTTAACTGCTTTATGGTCGTAAACATGCTCTAATTTAGAGTAGCTTACGTGTTGGTCTGTATAAACAGTTGTGTTCATACTTACATTTTCATAAATAACAGGCAACAAAGATAATTCAGAAGCGTTTTCAATGTGTTTTGCTCTTACTTCACCATTTCTTTGTATCATTCCAAATACAGTAGATTTTTTATAATGTTCCAAAGCTTCTTCTGTTTTCATTTTTACCACCTACATACGTTTCAGCCAATTTCAACTTCACCCTCTAATTGGGGGTGTTATCCAATCCAAAACAGTTTCTTATACGTTGTAACATAAACCAAGCAGATTTTTGTGTAATACCCAAATCTTTGCTTAATTGAATAGATGAAATTCCTTTTTTATGTGAGGTAACGATCCAAATAGCTAAAAACCACTTTTGAAGCTCCATTTTAGTATTGTCAAAAATAGTATTGGTTTTAACATTGAAGTATTTTCCTGTGTTTTTACACTTATATTTTTTTCCTTTACAGTTATAAACCTTAGAAGTCGAATCAAAAGGGCTTAAGGCGTTACCGTTCCAACGTAATAACTCTAAATGATTAATACAATCTTGCTCTGTTGGAAAGGCTTGTATGAGGTCTAAAACTGATTTCACTTCTTTGTTAAACATCGTATTATGTTTTGATATAACAAATATAAGAAGTTGATTACACTAAAATAAGTATTTAGTGTAAAAAAAGACTAGCATAGCGTGTCTTTTGTAAAAAAATAAGTAGCTATACGTATTTGTTTAGTCTTTGGTTTGAAAATGTTCTATTTTAAATGAGTTTTTATGAGTGAGAAATTAGCTGAAGATTTTCTTTTAAAGTTCAAAGAGTCAAAAACATTGTCTTTTAAGATTTGGACAGAAGATGAAGGGTTGCATGGGATTTATTAGTTAAAAGGGATTTAATAGAAAACAATGGAGGTTATGGAGTTGAATTTACTATAACGGAAAAAGGGCTAAAGGTTTTAAGGCTTGGTAGTTGGAGCAATTGTCTTGATTACCTAGAATTGAAAGAAAACAAGAAAATAAATAAGGAGCATTATGATTTTTTGTTTTCTAAATACCGATACAAGACTTTTTGGTTGTTTTTTGTTATTGCTATTTTTGGAGGAATTTATAGTGCGTATGACTTCATAGAACGTTTAAACACAAAAGAAGGTTCCCAACTAAAACAAAAACCCATAATAAAATCGGAATTGGAATTATCCAAACCACATATTTCACCTTTAATCCAAAAAAATCTCGACTCTTTACATGATTCCAAAACTCAACCCGATTCTTTATTAAAAAAATAATATCTTTCATTTCCTTATTTTATATATTTAATTAAATAAGGAACTTTTCACTTGGTGTAAAGTGATATATAATTCCCTATATAGGGCATCTATATAGTTTCCAAGTTGGGTTTATTTAGTGCCTTGGTAATTGGAGTTTGTTTAGGACTGTATGACCTCTACCTATATTTGTTTTCTTAACATAATATGTTAAAATGACCTCTGCTGTTATTAATTAGAGTACTTTCGCCGGCTCATAAAAATCAGATAAAAATTAGTGCAATGGATAAGAATAAAATATTAGTAGAAAGTAAAGCAGGAATTAAAACAAGAATGTTTAGTAATACAAGTGCTATCACTTGGAATTTAAAAAGACGTTTTAAATAACTTTAATTTCATATTTATAATTTTAAGCGGGCTAGTCCCGCTTTTATTTTGCTTTTTTTCTTCACAAAACGTAACACAACTTCTCTAATTATAACTGAATTAGTTTTTTTCTTAAATTTATAATCAAAATCGGCTCAATTTTTAGGCACTTTGTCCCTTGTTGTGAATAGATGCCTATATTGTAGCATCTATTCAACCTAATAATGAATCCTTTAGAAGTACTCAACTCAATTGAAAATAATGAAAGACAAAGCGATTGTTTTACATTATTCAATTTAATAAAAGCTTGTGTAAATGAAGCCCCCAAGGTTTGGCAATCAAAATTAATCGGTTTTGGTAGTTATCATTACAAATATGAATCTGGTAGAGAAGGCGATTGGTTTTTAACAGGATTTTCATCACCCAAAAAACACATAAGTATTTATATAGTTGCGGGCGTTAATAATTACCCGAATTTATTATCTGAATTGGGTAAATTTAAAACGGGTGCTTCTTGTATTTATGTAAAACGATTATCTGATATTAATTTAGAAGTTTTAAAACAATTGATTTTAATATCTATAAAAGATTTAAAATCTAAATATCCTGATTAAAATATGAAAAAAGAATGTTTAGAATGTGGCGACAAGATTGTTGGTAGAATTGATAAAAAATTCTGTAGCGATGGTTGTAGAAATGCATACAACAATCGGGTTAATAAGGATAGTAAAAACCTAATACGAAACACCAATAATAGGCTACGCAAAAATTACAGGATTTTAGAAACTTTAAATCCGGACCAAAAAACAAGAACTTCCAGAGCCAAACTTATTGAAGCAGGTTTCGATTTTAATTACTTCACTAGTATTTACACCACAAAAGCAGGAACTATTTATTATTTTGTTTACGACCAAGGTTACTTGCCTTTAGAGAATGATTTTTATGCACTTGTAAAAAGGGAGTAGCTTAATACTTGTGACAATTTTAAAGAAAAAACCTAAGTACATGACAAAAATTGAAACATATATTTTAAGTCGCTAAT
>TARA_R110002074_G_scaffold204324_3_pt1 | contig 15844 bp, 6 predicted proteins | sample TARA_R110002074 | Tara Oceans TARA_R110002074 (sample SAMEA4397215) | marine metagenome | biome: Polar Biome; feature: [MIX] marine epipelagic wind mixed layer (ENVO:01000061); material: water (ENVO:00002006), including particulate matter (ENVO:01000060) such as... | depth 10-100 m
CAGTACCACTGAAGGTTTAACTGCCACTGATAAAGAAGATTTGTATGCTCTCATTCAAAATGACGAGGGTTGAGAATGGGTATCGGAGGAAGTAAAAACGATTGGGGCGATGTTGTTGATTACACCAACAACGAAAATGGTTTTGATGCCATTCGCTACATGTTAAAAAGGGCTAGGACCAAAGACATTGTTACTGGTACTGGTCCTTATTTAGCTAAGGTCTTGAGGGTTGAAAAGGTAAATCCTGATTTAGATATTGATTTTATATCTGAGGCGCACAATAACCTTGAATCAGACAATAATGATAAAGCTGTAAAGCCTATCAATGCGCTTGATTTTAAAAACCGTGTAGCAGTTTATGCTCGTATCACGAATGACGAGATATTAACACAACCTCCTATACACTCTTTCTTACCAAGTCCCCCTGTTTTTGGAAGTAAAGAAGATATAAATTTTAACTTTTCTATTGATAGCGCGATAAAACTACACACTCGATTTATCGCTATTTCAGACGATCTCCCAACACCTTCCCCAGGGGATTATATTTGGGTAAATTATATTGATCAAAATTTATCTAAAGGAATTTATACAAAGTTTTTTAAAAGTGGACCTGCTGGACAAATTACATCAAAAACTACATGTGCAACGCAGGCATTCAAGAAAGCAATTCCAAAAGGTAGTTTATCTAGCTTATTAGGACAAACTAATGATCCAGAAGGCATTAATAGAGATCCTACGACTGTAGTCATATCAAATGGAAGTATTGACGCTGTGAAAACTGTAGCGGGATCTACACCAACTCCTCCTGATAACAGTATAGGCGCACAAGCAGGGATTGTCACAAACGATGAACCTAGTGAACAAACTATCTCAAGTACTGACCCTCCCCAAGAACAAAATACTGGTGTCCCAGGACAAGGTTCTTCTCAAGTTTCTCCTGAAAATCCAAAACCAAATAGAAAGCCCAACGCTAATGTAAATTGTATTTCAGACCTTAACGAACAAACTTCTTTAAGACAATCAGCCAATCCTCAAAATACAGCATTAAATGTTGATTCACCAGGTTGGCTTTTTAAAAGGTATAGCTTCGAAAATGTTTTGAAGCCGCTTGAAAATCAAAAATATTTTCAAGCAACTCGCCCAAAATACAATAGAGGGTTTGGGAACTTAGAGCATATATGTATGTTTATTTGTCACGAAACAGCAGTATTAACTGGCGGCGGCAGGTCATACGCTTCCAAAAGAGTTCGTTTAGATTATCTTGATGATTTTTTTGGAAAACAAGACACATACTATTTTCCAACAAAGAAACAAATAGCTGCTCTTAAAAAGCCCTATAATAATACAATTGGTTTATTAAAAATAAAAAAGAAAAATCTTGGGAAAACCGCATCACTATCAAAAGAAAAGTTAAAAGAAGACAAAAAGAAAATAGATATTCGCATCCAAAAAATAAAAAAAGAAAGAGATGAAGATACAAACGTTCTTGCTCTGGAATCTTCTTTAAAACGAGTGAAGACCAAAACCCACAAAACTATTTCTAAACAATGGGACGCAATGCACTTCTTTGGAGGCGCAGCAGGAGAAGTTTATCAAATACAAAGTTTGAATACAGTCTCTCATCATGCTAATCAGCTTAACAATATCTCAGTAGGTTTAGAGGTAGTTAATAAGGTGTTTATTAAAGGAGACAAACTAAAAGAATATGTTTCCGCCGCCGAAAAAGGTGTATTTGTTTTTGGAGAGCATACAGGAGTCGAACCTTTTTTAGGAAAAGATATTTACAACAAAGTTGTTAATAAATTCAATTCTTTAAGTTCTAGTAAAGATTACAGAGGAAAAATTTCTACGCCATTAAATTTTAAAATAAGAACTTTTGCTAATGAGGTGTCTTTTAGAAGAGCATATGAGCTTTGGCTATGGCTGTGTAGCGATAATAATCCTAATAAAGATAAGATTCACGCTAGATTTAGACAATCAAAAACAGCCGCGTGTATCAACGATGTCAATGGTCATGGAACAGGTTTTACAAGAGGCGATGTTTTTTTTCAAGCTGACAATGATTTACGCTTAACTCTTAATAATATTGCTGCTCCAAAAGTTTTTGTTTGGGCAAAAAGACTATCAACAGGATGGTCTCCTTCTGGCAAAAAAACTAGAGGTTATGAACCAGGGTATCCAAAATGGAGCAAGAATTTATCATACCAGTGGGATACCTCTAAGTGGAGCCCTAGAATCGACAGAGATAAAGGTAAAAAAATATATTTGACGTCAGCCCTACCAATAGAAAACCTTCCTCATTGGTTTCAAGGCATCGCAAGTCACTGTTTTTTCGGAGGCAAAGGTAATCACGTTGATGGTTGGCCAATTCTTTACTATTTTTTAGGGAGATGGCTTGGTATGTCATCAGAAGATGCTTATTACGCAGTTCTTGGTGCTTATGCCACTACAAAAATTGGTGGAAAATTGGATGGATATAGCGATCCCAACCTGCTCCCTCTAAAGCCGGGATACGTATACTATCCAAATCACCCAGGAACCAATTATGTTGGAATAGGAAAAGCAATGTTTGAAGATACTCCTTTTAAAACTAACAACCAAGTTCAATTAAATCCTCATATCAATATAGGAGGATCCTCTTTAACATCTACAGGTACAGCAGCCCCTCCTGATGAAAAAAACGGCAGAGATGCTGAATTCCCTCGAAGCGTTATATTCAAATCAGATAGGAAGTTTACAGAATAGGTTTAAAATTATGTCTTTTACAAAAAATATAAAACTTGACCCGACTAAAGGGATGGACCCTTTAAAACAGTCAAGATGGAAGAATATAGATCTTAGCACCGCTCCTCACCAAATTGGAGTAGGAGGCACAGATCTTTTTGAAACAATCGTTCCTTTTAATGATGTTCCTTGCGAAACTATCGTAAAAGGTAAAAATGACTCTTATATTGTCCTTGGTCGTGATAGATTTGGGAACGAATACGAAGGCAAAGGAATGATGGGCGAACCAAGATGTTCTATGATTGATATGGTTGTCGGACGCCAAAGAGGGAATGCAAGCGAAATAAACGAAGATGGTTCTTTTTCTTTGCTAGACCCAGACTTTTCTACGGATGCTGCTAGAATTTATATAAGCCAAAGAACCGACGTGGATGAATACTTTAACCTACCACCAGGGAAATCAGTTCCAAACTTCGTAGATCGCTCCGCAATCGCTTTGAAAGCAGATGGAATTAGAATTATAGGTAGGGAAGGAATTAAATTTGTTACAGGTGGAGACACAGAAAACTCTCTTGGTATGCCCTATGGAGACTACGGAATTGATTTAATAGCATTAAACAATGCAGATGATATGCAGCCAATTCCAAAAGGAGAAAATTTACGCAGCGCTTTAAAAAGACTTTCGTACCATGTTAGAGACTTAAATAAAATTGTTAAATCGTTCTTAACTTATCAAATGAAATTTAATGCTGTTATTCAGTCACACACTCACGTAAGTCCTTTCTGGGGAGATGATACATCACCCTCTATACAACTGGAAGTCGTTGATGGTCCTACGATTATCAAGGACTTACAGTTAAGCGTCAATGAAGATCTAAATAAAAATATGAAAAATATTGTGTCTCATCAACTTACTTATTTAGAAAAAAGCGGTAAAAAATATATCAACAGTAAGTATAATAATACAAACTAGGTAACAAATGATAACTCTTAAAAACCCAACAGATAAATACTTTCTCCTTAGTGTTAGTGGCAGTGACGGCAGCAGCGACGTGCCAATTTATTCATCTGTTCAAGAATTATTAGAAAACCCGGAAGTTACTGACTTTCTCGATGATTTTGAGATTGTTAGAACTACTAGAATGGAGTTTATTGCCACAAGCCCTACTCATGATGATCAACCCTTTTTTATCGTATATCGTCAAGACCCTAATTTTGAGAATGAAGATCCTTTTTTAATAAAAAAGCAAGATTTGCGCCTGCTTGACGATCCATTGCCTTCTGATGTTGTTCGACAAGACCCTATTAAGGTTTCAGAGGCTACATTTGACATTGAAGATAATGTGTCAAATGTAGACATTACTGCGGCTTCCAATGGGCTATATTTTCCTAGTAAATTTTCTTACGACATAGTTGTCAATACTTTTATGACGTCCCTGCCCACTGTTGATGATCCTAACAATAGTGAGTTTTTAAAACAAGCAAGACAAGATGTCCTAGTAAACGCTATCACAATGCTCTTGTCGCAAACCGGAAGACTAGACAAGGTTTCAGATGAGACTATCACTTTAATGTCCTCTGCGTGTGAAATATTAACAGAAAGAGTAAGAAATAGCCCTAATTCCACTGAAAAGGTCTTAGTTCGTATTCCAAAGCAAATTATCGATGGTATTGACCTTCCTGTTGAAGACCAACAAAAAGAAATAGTGTTAACGCCAACTCACACCTTGACAACTACCCACAAAGCTTTGTCAGACAATATAAATACAATTATTAGGACATTTGAAAAATTTGCGACCGATGTAGGAATAGCACAAACTCTTGCGCTTGTAAAAGAAGCAAAAGAACTAAAAAACTTGTTTAATAAAGTAAGTTCCCTTTATTTGCCAAAAATCGAAGATGTAGAAAATGACAATATTATACTTCATTTTGATGAGAATCAGAATTTTAAATTGATTGGAATACTTGTTGTTCCAGCAACCGCCTTCACACCGTCAGCCAATCCCACAGACCTTGCTGACAACTTTATTGATGTTCCAAAGCTGCCTGCTTCGTCTGAATCTATTTTTAAAAGAGCAAGAAGTCTTCTGTATTTAATCAACTCAACAAATTTTGCTGATGACATTAACACGGAACTTTCAGAGATAAGCTCTCCAATGATGCTTAAATTTTTAAGAAAGTATACTTACAAGTTTATAGAATCTACAGATGCTCCTGTAGGAACTGTCCTTCCAAAGACCAAAAATGAACAAGCAAAGTCTCAAATAGATGCGGCTAAGAAAGTTTTAAAAAAGAATTCTGGTTTAAAAGAAAGACAAGCAATTTCTGCGGCTGTAGGTAACTCTACGAAAGCTATTGTTGCTGACCAAGTTCGCACTGTTGTTAAAAACTTTAGAGATCCAAATTTTTCTGCGCTCATTTTAGAGAGCGATGGCAAATCATGTGGCATGTCAATTGATTCGATATTTGATGAAATGTTAAATAAAGTTGGCTTGCCAAAATTAATGACATATGCTCAATTTCCAAACTTGGTCATTCCTTCAATTCAAACAACTGTCAAAAAATTTGCTTCGATACCAGACATAACAATTGATTTTCCTGATATCAATAAAATTAATGATATCACGAAAGGTGCCTCTGACCAAGCTTTAACGTCTTTATCTGGACTCGTCGGCGCGACTCTTGGTTGTTTGTTAAGCGACATCATCCAGAAAATTAAAGATGGAGTTAACAAAGCTGGAATAAAAAATGAAGAGATAGGAAACATTCCTTTAAGATCTTTAGTGGCAGAAGAAGAATTAACACAACTAAGCAATTCTTTAAGCAACTTTTCTTCACTTGATTATTACGATGTAATAAAGATATTAGAGATAATTTCTATTAATTCTGAACCTTCTGAAGCAATACAGATATTTGAAGGAAATGGAGATTTAGAAGTTATAGAAATCATAGGAAGAGAAATAGTAAAGTCATTTCCTAAATTATCTCCTGTGTTAGAGACTGTTTACGAAGTAGAAGAATTTTTAATGGTTATTGGAAAATCTGTTCTTGACAAGTTAAGAACAGCTTACGCCAACGCCGAAGAGAAAAAAATAAAAGATTTATCATACTCTAGTTTTTGCTTGGAAGAACAAGGAAGGGTATTCGATTATATTTCTGGTCGCTTTCCAGACCAAATGAGTCGTGATCAAGTTTTACAAGAAAAAAATAACAGAGAACAATTTTTAGGTTTCTTAAAGGATTTCGAAGATGCGATCACAGAAGATCTAAAGGGATTCTTGTTTGATGAACAGGCTGATGAATTGTTGAACTTTGAGTCGAATGATCCGACAAACGAATTTTTGGGAGGGTCTGTTGTTAACAGTTACTACAAGCCTGTTTCAAAGTTGTTTAATGTTGAAGCATCAGACATGCAACCTTATTTTCTTTATCCATCCGCTTCGGAAGACAAGAGCGTCCCACTAGTAAGCTATCAGTATCAAGGTGGAGAGGAAGATGGTAACTCCAAATCTACAAATTTTAGAATTAAATTTGAGGCAAAGGATGAGATGAAGGCTCTTAAGGAAACACTCGCTAACAGAGGTAATTTTTATTGGGATACAAACAGCGTACTTCCAGAAATTTCTTCAAGTTATTATTTCAACTTGCCGCCCATCACACTTATATCGTCTAGCGAAGTAGGAATAACTAAACAACCTTATATTAATTTAACCTTTAATAAACGAGGCATTGTAAAGGATTTAAGCGATGCTCCAACAAATGCTGCTGGGAAAGCCATGCAAGAAGGAAAAATAAGCAAAGAAAAATTAGTTATAGGAACAAGATATTTTGATGGAAATAAAGATGTTTTTGTTAAGACTAGAACAATACCTCTAGACGGAACCCTTATGGAGCCTTATCTTGACGATACTGATGACGTTGATGTAAGAGGTTCAGCTTATGGAAATTATTTAAAAAAGGTATTGACAAATTATGATCAACTATCAACAGAACATGACAATTATGATGAATTTATCAAGTTAATTAAAAGAGATATCTATCCTTTAACAAACCAAGCGATAATGAGAACTTTTGCTAAAGAAGCAGCAAAGTCTCCTTTGTTTTCAAAAACAAATATTTCTAAATTAAACTTTTCTTCGGGTGATCCAGTAGAAAATTTTATGCCTCTTGATGAAATTAAACAAAATGTTGCAAAGAAAAAGAAATATTTTGATTTTTTAAGGAATAGAGATAATAAAGATTATTTTGGAAGAAAGCCAATAGAGAATGCTATCTTGCTCGAAGCAGTAGATATGACTTTTAGAGTTTATGCTTTAGAAAATTTAATCTCTGGAATGTACGTTTATGAAGAGATTAGCTTAAAATCATTAAAAGAAAATGGCAATATTTTTGAGATTTCTAAAAACTTTATGCTCGAAGAATTAAAAACTCTTGGACCTTTGTATGAATTTAAATTTGCTGATATAATTCAAGAATATTATGATATTCGTTCTAAATTACCTACAAAAAACAATATCATGAAACCTATTCCAAGTTCATTTGAGTTTTCTGAAGGAACACAGATTGATGCTATTACTTGTTTCTTGTTACAAGAACAGCTAGAACAAGTATATGATAGATTCCAAGCATCTATAGACAAAGTATTAGAGAAAGAACAGAAACTTGAAGCAAAAGAATTTTTAGATATAATACCTTACATGGATGTCCCTCTTGGATGGTCAACAGAGGGAGATATTTTTGATGATTTAAGAGGACAAAAATACAAATCAAGATTAGAAAGTGTTATCAAAGATGGAGGATTCGTTCTAGAAAGGTATATTAGAAATAATTTTAAACCGATTTACAGCAATGAAGCCAGTCAAGAAGTTGCTGATCTTGTACTTAGAGATTCTCGCTATTGGACTGTCCCCGCAAAATCAAGTTATACTAATTTTTCTGTTCCTGACGCTTTCAATAGCGGAGATTTTGATGAATATAAATTCATGTGGGAAATAAACCAGCCCCCCCTTACAAACAAAAAAGCATATGAATTATATGGAAACTTGGACGGAGTTGTCAAACAACAATCTTTTGAACAAATGCAGAAAAAAATTACTAAAATCAACAAAGAGGATGACATTGGGAATCTTTACGAATTTTATAAAGGCGAGCTAGAAAAAATAATTGATTCTGGCGAGCAAGTGTTATCAACAGAGCTTCAGAATGAAGTAAAAGAAGCAAGGGAGAAGCTGTATGTAACGTCTGGTCTTCTTATAAAAGAATTTTTAGAGCTATACAAAGTAATACCTAATCCATTTGAAAATACAAGCTATAGCGTTTTTAATGTCGGTGACAACGAAAAGTTTAATAATCTATCTGCCAAAGCTTATAATAGGCGGTTTTGGACAACAAACTTAGGAATATCTGAAGGTCAGCTAGAAGATGGAAGTTTCTACAAAAAATACTACCCTGGAGATGAACAGTGGAAAGAGTGGGCTGGATGGGTTAACGACGAAGCGCCAGAGCTTCTTTCTTCGATGAAAGGAAGCCATTCTTTAAACGAACTTTTCAACGCCGATGGAACTGATTTTGTTTATGGCTATGAAAATTTTCTTAACAAAGAAAGCAAAACTTATGAAAATGCTTTTCCTTCTGAAGTGGCAAGCATGGCTGGCGAAATAGCAAATGATATTCTTTTTGAACCCGACATGAGCTTAGTTACAGATTTAATTAAAGAAAGACACAAGTTTCTAGTTGCTGACTTAGCAACAGTCAATTCGCAGGAATTTTTTGAAATGATGGATTCTGATGATGAAGTACTGGAGTATATGTTTGGAAATTTTGACTGGGGCGCAAAACTTGATAAAGTTATCGAACTGCTTAATAAACGTTTTGATGAAACTTACCTTGTTAAAACCATAACTACAGAATTTTCTAAGTATCTAGATTCTGCAAGATACATGCTCAACGTATATAATTGGCAAGTCAAGTGGACAAAATGGATTTTAGACCAAGGATTAATTGGAGAGAAAGTATGGAACGGCGGTGACACTACATATGATAATTTAGATTTTTTGAAGAAATTAGAAAACAAAAAAGATTTTATTCAAGGTATCGTTGATTACATAGATAATTCTAATATACCTTCTTTGTTAGATGATTTTTTCGAAGAAAAAGAAGAAGTAAATAATATTTTACAAAAGTTTAAAGATGCAAATTTATTTCTTGGCACAGTAGGTTATGATAATATATCGCAATTTTACAAACAAAGAATTGATGAAATTGCCAATAATCCAAATGCCAGTGCTATTGGTGGACCATACACAAACTTTTTTGATACAATAAAATACGGCTTAAGGCTTTCTTATATATTCCCAGGACAATCTAAAAACCCAACCGAAGCAGTAAGGATTGAAAACACAAAAGATATCTTAGACGAGCTTGTAGTCCAGCAAGGAGGGGTTTTAAACTTTAAAGAAAAAGCTTTTGTTAGAAATTATACTAAGATAATGGAAGAAAAGGAACAAGTTGTTGATGAAAATGGGAATATCACGAGCATTACAAACGACATCGTTCAAAATAAATCTTACTACTCTCTTCCTCTCTTGGCGTTTGAAGATGAAGTTTCTAACTATTGGGATGAGACGCCAGATATTGGCTATAATATTTGGAAAAAATATCCCAAAGCTTTTTCTAAGCTTAAAAAGAATATGTCAGAGTCAAACGATTATAAAATGCTCATGTCTGAAATATTTATGGTTGGAGAAACTGTAAATACCCTTGGAAGTCTTTGTAACATTCATACAAAAAAAGAAATTATAACAGACAATCCTTATGGTTTGTTTTCTGGCACAAAAATAAACTTAAGAAATATAGTAGATTCTTTAATAGAGCAAAGGGGTGGTTTTGATTATTTTAGTGAAGATGTTCCCCCTCTCGATGGCGTCCTAGAGAATCTTTCAAAACTTAATAACCCCGCTCAAGATCCTTTAATATCTCCTGATTATTTAAAAGGTGTTTTTGGATATAGCTTTACTTTTGCTCAAAAAACAGCCTTAAAAATTCTAAAAGGAATGGTAGAAACAACTGACCCTGCTATCATGACCGCCAAAAATATACAAGACAACGTTACAGCGGCACTTAGGACAGCAGCTCTTGCTGCTATGACAGTAGAAAATATAAGTCCTCAAAAAATATCAACTGAGAAGTTAAGAGAAATAGCAAAAGATATTGAAGAAGCAGCAGGCTCACCAGCAGCTTTAGCAGGTATAGTCTTAGGGTTAAATCCATTTCCTATAGGTGTAAACATAGTTACACCTATAACACCAGCAGGTATAGCTTATTTGTCGCAAGCATTAGTAACACAAATAGCCGAAGAAATTGATGAAGATGAATAAGTAAAATGATTTTAAATACTTCTGGATAAGATTAACGATGTAGTCTATTTACATAAAGCGAGGTTTTTATAATGAACAATATAGGTCTTTCTCCACAGTTACCGCTAACATCAAACAAAATTCATTATGATATGATTTTTGACATAAGAGAGAACGTAAAACAAAATTTTAAAAATCTTGTTTTAACTGCTCCTGGCGAAAGAATCATGCTTCCTGACTTTGGGGTTGGATTAAGAAATTATTTATTTGATTTGAATAAAGAAGTAGTTTTCGCAGAGATAAAATCTTCAATCGAAGAGCAAGTAGACACCTACATGCCTTTTTTAGATATAGACTCAATAGATGTTATGGAATCTGCCGAACATAAGGAACAAACTTTAGCGTTGCGTGTTCGATACTCAATCCCAGATATTCAAACAACAGACGAACTTTTTATTAATTTATAAGGACATAAACCATGGTAAAAAAATTTACACCACCAATAAAATATACAGACAGAGATTTTCAGTCAATTAAACAATCTTTGTTTGATTACGCTAAAAAATATTATCCCAACACCGCCGCTGATTTTAATGAGGCTTCTTTCGGAGCTTTAATGTTGGATATGGTATCTTATGTTGGAGATGTACTGTCGTTCTATGTAGATTACCAAGCATCTGAATCTTTTATGGATTCAGCAGTTGAGTTTAAAAACGTATTGAGGTTGGCACAACAAATGGGTTTTAAATACTCCCCTGATGTATCCGCTTTTGGATCTATTGCATTGTTTGTAAAGGTCCCCGCTAATGTGAATGGTCTAGGTCCAGATCTTAATTACATGCCTGTTCTTAGAAGAAATTCTAAATTTACGTCTAGACAGACCGGCGTAGCTTTTTTCCTGATAGACGATGTAGATTTTGGAGAGACAGGTAATCAAGTTATTGTTACGGATGTGGACTCAACAACTGGGAATCCCACTTCTTATGCTATAAAATCATACGGCAATGTTATTTCTGGTGATATAGCTACAACAACTATCGAGGTAGGAGATTATTCGTCATATAAAAAGTTCGATCTTGAAGCTCCAAACTTGGCAGAAATTATTTCTGTCACAGACTCGCAAGGGAACGATTATTTTGAAGTTGATTATCTTTCTCAAGATTTGATTTACACTAGTGTACCAAACGATGGCGAAGATAAAGCTTTAGTTCCAAATTATTTTAAAGCTGTTTCTGTTCCCCGACGCTTTATCATAGAAAGGAATGACGTTGGCTCGTTTATGCAATTTGGAGGAGGAGCTAATTCTGATGCTATTGTTGAGAACGATAAAAAACTAGATCCATCAGCCGTCGCTTTAAAAATGTTCGCTAAAGATTATGTATCCGAAAATTCTTTTGATCCAAATATTCTTACGCAAAATAACAATTTAGGTATTGCCCCTATTAACACAACACTGACAGTTACTTATAGAACTAACTTATCAGATACTATCAATATTGGTGTAGACGATATAAAAAATGTTTCTTTTGCTGACTTTAGATTTAGTCGTGAAGAAACACTAAACGCAAGCCAAGTTTCAACTGTAACCAGAAGTTTAGAAATATCTAATGAAGATGTTCTCGTTGGCGAGGTACAAGATATAGATTCTGAAGAAATTAGAATGAGAGCCATGGGAACGTTTGCAACTCAAAACAGAGCAGTAACAAAACAAGATTATATTTCTTTGATTTATTCATTACCAGGCAAATTTGGAAGAGTCAAAAGGGCAAAAATAACTCAAGACAAAGATTCTTTTAAAAGAAATCTTAATTTGTATGTCATATCAGAGGGGCTCGATGGTTCATTAGCACGAACACAGCCAATTGTAAAAACAAACTTAAAGAATTGGCTTTCTCGATATAAGATGTTGAATGATACTATGGATATAATCGATGCTAATATATTAAATTTACAAATAGAATATGAAGCAATAGCTGAAAATGGTTTTAATAAATTTACTGTCAAAGACAATATCGCTACTGTTCTTGGTGATTATTTTAATAAAGTTCCTGAAATTGGAGAACCGATATACATAACAGACATCTATAATGTTATGAACGAAACACCAGGAGTTGCCGATGTAACAGATGTTACAATAAATGTAAAAAGTGGTGGTATATACTCTAGTTATTCTATTAACTTAGACGATTATATTTCTCCTGATGGTAGATTAATAAGCATACCATCTAATGCTATTTATGAAATAAGATTTGTAGGAGATGACATCAAAGGGGTTGTTACATAATGGCGATAAAAAGATATACAGCAACAAAAGATAATACTATTTCTGACGCATATAAATCTAACTTGAGTGGTACAGCTACCGGCTCTAATATGGGCTTTTCTGATTCGTTAGAAGTATTTTCTATTTATGGTCAGTTATCAAACTCATCTGGCTTTACTAAAGAGTTATCAAGAATCATAATAAAGTTTCCCGTAACGGGAACCACAAGTATTGAAGCAGATAGAGATGCTGGATTAATCCCAGCTTCTGGAAATGTTAATTTTCATTTGAATATGTACAATGCTATTACTCCCAATACCCTCCCAAGAGATTTTACTTTGAATCTTTATGTTTTAGATCAAGCTTGGAATGAGGGCGACGGCTTAGATATGGAAGAGTATAAAGATTTAGGCACCTCTAATTGGATTGACAGGGTTAACAGCACAGCCTGGGTAAATGCAGGTGCCTCTTTTCAAGACACTGCTTCTATGACCGATGGCGGAGCGTATGCGTTTTTCGAAGACGGGAATGAAGACTTATCTGTTGATGTCACTCCATATGTGGAACAATGGATTACAGGCAGCGCAGGCGGCGGCTTTAACAACTATGGATTCCTTATCGCTCTTACTCCCACCGAAGAAAGCGGGTCTAGGTCTTACTATGATAAAAAGTTTTTTGCTCGTAGTAGCGAATACTTCTTTAAAAGACCGAACATTGAAGCTCGATGGAATAGTGCTGAAACTGATGACAGAGGGAACTTCTTTTTATCAAGCTCTTTAGCCACAGCAGCAAATAACATAAACACTCTGTATTTATATAATTATGTCAGAGGGCAGTTACAAGATATTCCTAGTCTTGGAAGTGATAAATATGTCTATGTAAGTTTGCTTTCTGGCTCTTTAGACAACAGTGTTCCAAGCGGCGCAGCTTTGATTCTTTCGCCAGATGACGCAGGGAGAGTAAGAGCAGCAGCCCCCACTGTTGTTACAGGTGGCATTATCTCCACTGGTATTTATACCGCCTCTTTCGCTTTCACCGGGTCCACAGACCTTACAGACGTATTCGATATTTGGTTTACAGGAAGTCTTGGTACAGATGTCACCACCGCGACTATCCAGTTTCATACTGGGAATGTTATTCCTAAAGTACTTGATTCTTCTAACATTAGTCCTGGGAGTCAGTATGTTACAAAGATTACAAACTTAAAACCATCTTATACAAGAAGCGAAGAACCCAAACTAAGAGTTTATACTAGAAAGAAAAACTGGAGTCCTACAATTTATACAGTTGCTAATTCTGAAATACAGACTGACATTATTAATCAAGCTTATTACAGAGTTATAAGAACTATTGATGATTCAGAAGTTATTTCTTACGGCACAGGAAGCAATCAGCAAACAAAGCTTTCCTATGACGTTAGTGGAAATTATTTTGATTTTGACATGTCCCTCCTAGAATCTGGCTATATGTACGATATGAAGTTTGCATATTATTTAAATGGTGTTTACAAAGAACAGCCAGAGACCTTCAAGTTTAGAGTGGAGGATTAAAAGTGTCTATAAAAGACTTATTTGATAATATAGACAAAGTTAATGTCTCTACTACTGCCTCCATGCCACAAATTAAGCAGTTTAATGATGAGCTAGAATCTTCTAATTACGCGTTTGAGGTAGACAAATATAGTCAAAGGTTTGTTCCAAACGTAGATTTTTCTAAACCAAATAACTTTGCTCGTTATGGTTCGGCAGAAGAATATTATAAAAAAGCCATTGAATGGATTTATGGATATTATCCTTATGATGGCTCTTTGAAAGAAAAAGAAGAATGGCATAATAGTGCCTCTTACTTAGAAAACTATGTCTTCGATAATGAATATCCCAGAACTAACGGCTACGCTCTTTTGTCAGCCGATGGTTGGGGAACACGAGCTTCGACAGCGAGTGGTTATGGTCTTCCAAACGATTTAGAATATATTTCTTTTAAAAGCGGACCACATGAAAAAAACATTTGGGATTCTTCAAAAAACAGAGAAGAAAACTTAAAATTTGATATAGCTAATAACGGCGTAACTGTAGAATTCTGGCTCAAGAAGAGCGCATACGCAAACGGAGGCACCGACAAAGAGGTTGTTTTCGACCTGTGGAATAGCAAGCATAGCAACGAGCACGATTACGGTAGACTTCGCATTGAGCTGTCTGGAACGTCTCCAGGCGCTGCTTTTCGAGTCACGGCGCTCTCTGGAACACTGGGTGCCTACAGTGTTCCCGTTGGCACGAGCGTGACTCCTGCTATTGTTGCTAATGGCGAATGGTCTCATTACGCTTTTGCTTTGAGCAATAATAGTGGTCAAATGTCGATAGAGATGTATAGGAATGGCGCTCATGTCGAGACTGTCTTAACTGGCAGTAGAACTAGCCATGTTACTGGCTCTCTCTACGCTTACATCGGCGCAGTCACAACTCCTCCAAGTGGTACGCTCGCAGCGACTGGCTCAGGCAAGCTGTCTGGTTCTTTAGACGACTTTAGGTACTGGAAAACAAGACGCAATGCAAGAGACATTGGACGATATTATATATCACAAGTCGGCGGAGGCGCAAATACAGATGATGCTACAACCGATCTAGGAATATATTTTAAATTTAATGAAGGTATTACAACCACAGCATCAGTAGATAGCACCGTGCTTGATTATTCAGGTCGTTTAAGCAACGGAGCTTGGACAGGATATGATACCTATTCTAGAAGCACAGATTCTGCGCTGGTACTTTCTGGAAAAACAACTTTTGAATTTAAAGATCCAATCATTTATTCAAATCATCCAGATGTTTATTCTTTGCTAACCTCAAAACAAGAGATTGGAGAAATACACGACATTTCTAACCCTACTAGCATTTATAAATCAATGCCAGCATGGATAATAGAAGACGATGAAGAAGCTGGCTCTGAATTAAAACATTTAACTCAAATAATGGGTAATTATTTTGACGAGCTTTACAACCAAATAGAAAACTTGCCTCGATTAAAAGACATTTCTTTCCCTTCATCTAGCGCAGCCACAGGAAGTTTTAAGCCGTATCCTTTCTCTCAAAGACTTTTATCTTCACATGGCTTTAAGGTCCCAGAGTTGTTTGTAGACTCTACAGTTTTAGAACACTTTTCATCTAGAGACGAAGAAATAAAATATGAAGAAAAGATATACAACGTTAAGAATTCGATTTATCAAAACATATACAACAACTTAGTCTATATCTATAAATCTAAAGGAACTACAAAGTCTATAAACAACTTAATACGTTCTTTTGGAGCCGACGAAGATTTAGTAAATATTAATGTTTACGCTCAGAATTTAGAATCTAAGTTGAGGAAGAACGTTGTTCAAAAAACCATAAGGAAAAAGGTTTTTGACTTCAACGACGCTGATAGAACTTCCGCCACCATATTTCAGTTTGCTACAGGTTCGGGAACAACTTCATATATTTCTGGATCTTCTCTGGAGGCGTTA
>TARA_R110002074_G_scaffold80906_8_pt1 | contig 15840 bp, 24 predicted proteins | sample TARA_R110002074 | Tara Oceans TARA_R110002074 (sample SAMEA4397215) | marine metagenome | biome: Polar Biome; feature: [MIX] marine epipelagic wind mixed layer (ENVO:01000061); material: water (ENVO:00002006), including particulate matter (ENVO:01000060) such as... | depth 10-100 m
CCTATCGATTCTACAATAAGTTTATATCTCATATGGAGTAGTATATCATGAACAATTATTTGTTGAAGTGGACGTGTAATAACAAGACGGCCTACAAAACAGGAATCTCGAAAGATCATAGTCGATTATTGGAAAATAGGTTTGGTAAAAGTTCAAAATTTTATCACCCGGGCTATAGTCTTTTTAAGATTGAGGAGCTTGCTAATGTATATTGTTCTAGCGAGTCTTATTCTCTTGCTAGAGCTGCAGCTCTCGGAATGGAGCATGCTTTTAAAGCAGTATTTCCTAAAGACTTTCAACTAGAACAACATTTCAATTTAGAACCTAATGTCTTAAATGGTATGGGAGGGATTACAGAATTCTTCCTGTTGCCTTCCTATATGGATGAAGCTACAATGATTGAAATATTCAATCGAGCTAACGAATTGGTTTGGCAATTGAATAACAAATTAAAATCCTATCAAGGAACTGTTTCAACGGAGATGAGTATATGACCGAAAATAATGAGCCTGTTGTGAATCCAGATTTTATTGCTCCTGACAATATGTTAAAAGCAAGTCCGTGGATTTTTGTGACATTTCAAAAGGAAGGTATCCATTGTTGGCCTGATGCTGTTAGTATGCCTGGGGTTGAGTTTCTTGCTAACCCTCACCGCCATATGTTTCACTTCCGTGTTGAGATTCAAGTGTATCATGATGACAGGGAAATTGAGTTCATCTTGTTTAAACGTGAGCTTGAAAAATTATATACTGATGAAACTTTGCAACTAGATTATAAAAGTTGTGAGATGTTGGCGGCTGAGTTAGCTAAATATATCATCGACCACTATCCGGGTCGTAAGTTGAAAATTGAAATAAGTGAAGATGGTGAAAACGGAGCAGTAGTATATTATGATTGATTTTTGTCACATTGCACCTACCCCACATTTAAATCTTATTAAGAACCGGAATATACATCTTGTTCTTGCTCATCTAATTGAGGAAGATGAGAAGTATTGTGAGTTCTATAGAAACTGTGGTGCTGAACTTATTATGGACAATAGTGCATTTGAAATGTACAAACGTGGTCTTCCAATGTATCCAACTGATAAGCTGATTACAATGGCCAAGAAGGTTGATGCTACATATGTTGTAATGTCAGACTATCCCAAAGAACCAATCACAAAGACCATTATTGCTGCAGAGGAAATGATGCCTCAGCTTAAACAAGCTGGTCTAAGTGCATTCTTCTGTCCACAAGCAGAACCAGGAAACATCGAAGGTTTGATAGCTTCTTATGGTTGGGGACTAACACATCCTGATATAGATTACATTGCCTTCAGTATCTTGAATATACCAATTGCATATAATTGTGAGTCGGGTAATCCAACCCAGAAGTTTATTTCGAGATGGAAATTTATGAAGGAGTTGGATAAGCGGTTTGGTCTGAAGAATATAAAAAAATATCATGATAAGAAGTTTCACTTCTTAGGAATGTCGGAAGGTCCTAACGAAATTGAGCTAATGAAGGAATATCATGACATTATTGATACGTGGGATAGCTCAGCTGCAATATGGGCTGGCTTGAATGGGATTACATTCGACAGAAGTCCGACCGGTCTACACAATGGAAAGTTCGATAAAGAAGTTGACTTCACTTATGAATATAAGGATAATGAGTGGATGGCTGAAATGAATATGCAATATATTGATGACCTATGTGGGAGTGGACACTGGTGAGTAATTTTAAGTATAATGAAGATGAAATGCTCAATGAAGTGACTGAGTATATTGCTTCTACGTACCAAGGTCATTACGTTGGACAAGGTGAGATTCAGACTACTGATGTGTGGAACACTCTTGGTAGTGCTGGTACAACAACAAGAGACACTGCTATTAAGTATCTCATGAGATATGGTAAGAAGGGTGGCTATAATAAGAAAGATTTATTTAAAGCTATTCATTATATTGTTTTATTGAATTATTTTACGGAGGACAAAGAATGATACACCATGGTCGTGCAATGATACACATGGCGTCTTTAAATTCAACGTCGACATTGTCTACTTTTGAAGATGATCAGGTCCAGCCTAATGCAATTGATGTGAAGTTGAAACAAGTAAGATCGATCGACGACAATCCTTTCACTATTAGTGAAGAAGGTAAAATTCATAGAGGGTCGGTGATCGTGAAGCCTGAGAAAGATGGTTATTGGAGATTGGAAAATGGTACGTATGAAGTTGTTATGGAAGGGGAAGTTACTATTGGACCTGATGAAGCAGGTTTTATTATTACTAGGAGCACTCTTAATCGTAATGGGCTTTTTCTTACTAGTGGTCTGTATGATAGCGGGTACAGTGGCGTCATGGCTGGTGCTCTTCATGTCAGCTGTGGTGTGGCAAGGATTGCTAAAAGTACGAGAGTTGGCCAGTTCCTTCTCTTCAAGGCTGAGTCTCTAAACCAATACGAAGGAAGCTATGGTTCAGATTCTGAGCATGATCAATTGTATAAAAATAATGAACAAATGGAATTGATATAAATGGAAATTAGTGTAGAAATTGAAGATCTACGAAAGCGAAAGTTGTTTGTAGCAACTCCAATGTATGGAGGTATGTGTGCGGGTATGTTCTGCAGGTCTAGTAATGATCTGTCGGCTCTTGCTATGCATTACAATATTGAGTTGAAATATTATTATCTATTCAATGAGAGTTTGATTACTCGAGCAAGAAATTATTGCTGTGATGAGTTCATGAGAAGTGATTGCACTCATATGCTTTTCATTGATGCTGATATTGGGTTTGAAGCCAATGATGTTATTTCAATGCTGGCTTTAATGGATCATGAAGATCCTGATAATCCATATGACATTCTTTGCTCGCCTTATCCTAAAAAATGTATTAGTTGGGAAAAGATTAAAGCAGCTGTTGATCAAGGTCAAGCAGATGAAGATCCTAATAAGTTGGAAGCCTTTGTTGGAGACTATGTGTTTAATCCCATTGCAGGTACAACTGAGATTGCTCTCGATGAGCCAGCGGAAGTACTTGAGGGTGGAACTGGTTTCATGATGATGACCAAGAAAACTCTGCAAGTATTTAAAGATGCGTATTGGGATGATAGTGAGTGGAGTCCAGGAGGATTCAGCTACAAGCCTGATCATATTCGGACTGAGCATTTTGATGGTAGCAGGGAGATCATGATGTACTTTCAAGCATTGATCGATCCTGTGTCTCGTCGCTATCTTTCAGAAGATTATATGTTCTGTCAGTGGGCTCGAAAGGCTGGTTTGAAATTATGGCTATGTCCTTGGGTTCAATTGAATCACGTTGGCAACTATACATTTGGTGGAAGCCTAGCAGCTCTTTCTGCTATTGGTGCCACAGCTACAGCAGACGCATCTGAAATTAATAAGTCTAAGAAAAAGGGATCGTCGATAGAAGAACTGGAAAAGAAACAGAAAAAAGCGGCTGATGCTGCTGCTAGGATTAAACTTGCCGAATAAAATAGACAAATACTCTCATGATGTTGATTGGAGCATTATTACGAGATTAAAAAACATGGGCATTAGTTTTATCAGAGACAATGCTCTTGAGCGAGGTCCATTAAAAACTATTAATATGGTACAAGCTCAGAATGATGCTATGAAGTTTCAGAATGGAGTGTCGAACCAGAATACTCTCTATGATATTACCCTTCACAAGTTTCCATGTACGGTGGAGGAATATCCGACAGACACGTATCGTCAATTCTGGAAAGGCTATAACCATCCGATTGGTTCTGTCAATCAACGAGCGAATGGGTGGACCGTTCCTGGTGACTGGTATGACGAAATAGGTGATACTAGACGTAATGAAGGACCTAAGAAACACGACTATCATCTCAACAAGCAAGGATTCAGACATGATGGCACAGCTATCGATATTGCATCTGAAACTGGAGGTGTTTTATACATGGGTGATAGTCACGTAATGGGTGTTGGTTTAGACCTTAAAGACACTTGGACATATATGGCTCATCATAATTGTAAGGCAACCAAAGACCTTCGCTATTTGAATATGGGCCAGCCTGGTAAAGGAATTGAGACCCAGTATAGACTTTTGAAAAAATACATAGACATAGTCAAACCTGATATTGTTGTGTCAGCATATCCATGGGCATTCACTAGAGCAGAAGTATGGGACTATACAGTCAGCGATTGGGGTAGCATTACAATAAACAAATTGGGTAGAGCAAAGGCAAATGGTGAGGAAAGAGTACCTGATGTTAGATGGAATTTCCACACTGCAGCATCTTATCTAAGGTACTACAAATGCATTGATGCTATGAAGTGGTTATGTTATAATGCTGGTGCTAAATTCTATGCATTGGAGGAAGAAACGGACGACAAAATACACAACCAAATGAGTATGAATTACACACATCGGATTGATAAAGAAGATTTAGCAAGAGATTTGGTTCATGCAGGTAGAAGAACTCATGAATCTAATGGACATATTCTTGCTGATATTATGGAAAGGTTGTTTTGGAAATGAATTTTAGTAATGAGACAGTGATTGTTTTGAAGAACTTCGCTCAGATAAATCCATCGATTGTGTTTAAGCCTGGTAAAAAGCTGACTACAATCTCCCCGCAGAAGAGCATTATGGCTACTGCTGAAATAACTGACGACTTCCCATCTGAAGGAGCAGTATACGATCTAGGTAGATTCCTAGGTGTAGTAAGTATGTTCGAGTCACCTGCTTACACATTCAACGAAACCCATTTAGATATAAGAGACAATCAAAAAAGTGTTGCATACACTTTCTGTAGTCCGGAGATGATTGTTAAACCATCTCGGGAAACGATTGAACTACCAAGCATTGATGTTGATATTAATATTACTAACGAACAGTTTCAAGCTGTGATGAGAGCTGCTACAATTATGCAGCTTCCTGAGATTTGTATCGCTGGTCGAGATGATATTACATTAGAAGCAATTGATAAAGAGAATCCGACTTCCGATAAGTATACGCAGGTGTTGGGTGCTAACACGTCTGATAATGTCTTTAACTTTACATTCAAGACTGAGAATCTAAAAATGCTTCCTGGTAATTACAATGTACAGATTACCAAGAAAGGTATATCAAAGTTCACATCACTTAATGATAGTGGTCCTAAATTAACTTATTGGATTACAGTAGAGCATAATCTTTCAGAGTATAACTAATGCTACAGGATTATTTGTGGGTGGAGGCTTACCGGCCTAAGAAGATTGCTGACTGTATCTTGCCGGCTGAGCTAAAGGAATCGTTTCAATCATTTGTTGATAATGGAAACGTCCCTAATTTAATTTTAGCTGGAGGACCAGGTGTTGGTAAAACAACAGTTGCTAAAGCTATGCTCGATGAGCTTAATTCTGATTATATTGTTGTTAATGGTTCTCTTAGTGGCAACATCGATACTCTACGAAACGACATTAAGCAATTCGCTTCCTCTGTTAGCTTCTCTGGTGGAAGAAAGTATGTCATCCTTGATGAGGCCGATTACCTCAATGCTCAATCCACGCAGCCCGCTTTAAGAAACTTCATGGAAGAGTTCAGTAAGAACTGTGGGTTCATAATGACCTGCAATTTCAAGAATCGTATTATTGCACCGCTACAATCGAGATGTAGTGTAATTGACTTTAAGATCCCAGGTAAGGTCAAACCCCAACTTGCTATGGAATTTATGAACAGATGCACCAGTATATTGACCGAGCATTCTATCAAGTATGATGAGAAGGTAGTCGCTCAATTCATAATGAAGCATTTCCCTGACTGGAGGAGAGTGTTAAATGAACTACAACGGTATAGTGTTTCTGGTAATATTGATGCTGGCATACTTGCCAATATTAGTGACGATTCGTTTAAGACTCTTGTGGAATTTCTTAAAACAAAAAACTTTACTGAGATGAGAAAATGGGTTGCTCATAACCTAGATAATGAGCCTTCGTTGTTCTATAGACGTATCTATGATAATGCAACCGACTACGCTGAGATGAAAAGCATTCCACAGATTGTCTTGACGTTAGCAGATTATCAATATAAGTCAGCTTTTGTTGCTGACCAAGAGATTAACTTTGTTGCATGTATGACTGAACTTATGGCTGAGGTTGAGTGGAAATGATAGACATCAATCAAATAATCGAGAACCTTAGACAAGTACATGATCCTGAGATAAGTGTTAATGTATTTGATCTTGGTTTAATCTATAATATTGAGATACATGATAAAGATCCTCATGTTACCATAACACATACCCTTACTAGTGCTTGGTGTGGCTTTGCAGATGAGATTGCAGAGAATATAAGACAGGCTGGATATGCACCTGGTGTCGAGTATGTTGAGGTCATAACAACATTTGATCCCCCGTTTACTATGGAGAGTGTACCAGAAGAAACAAAAATGATAATGGGTTGGTAAAATGATAGAATGTGATAAATGTCTCGAGTATTTTAATGAACATGAAACTCTAGGCGTAGTTCTTAAAGGGGAGGACTATGTAATATCAATTTGTGAGAAGTGCTTAGTTTTGCTTAGCGAGGAAGTAGATGAAGCCGTTTGATTATGTAACAAGTGTCTCTTATAGTAAAAAGAACCTAATGAGAGGCAGTGAAAATGATGAACTTGCTGAAAGCGGTTATCAACCATATCTAACAAATAAAGCTCTATCATACTTCCCCGACTCATTGTTTTATAGCAATGAAATGAACATGAATCATCATGCCGATAACATCCTCCAATACGAGTATTTAATAAATACACTTAGGCCCAAACGGCGGTTTGCAAAATGGGTGAAAGCTGAGGATAATGATGATTTAGAGGCGATTAAATTATTTTTTGGATACTCCAACAAAAAGGCCGAGCAAACTCTATCAATATTATCCTCTGAACAAATAAAAATTATAAAAGACGAACTTGTCAGAGGAAGGGAACATGAATATAGGGTCAGTTGATTCAATGGTTGAAGTGACTCTGAAACAGGATGAAGATTTTTTGAAAGTGAAAGAGACTTTAACCAGGATAGGGGTGGCTTCGAGAAAGAATAGAGCTTTGTATCAAAGTTGCCATATTCTCCATAAACAGCAAAAATATTATATAGTACACTTTAAAGAATTATTTGCACTTGACGGTAAGCCTACGAATTTTGACAAAGAAGATTTGGCAAGAAGGAATACTATTGTCAATTTGTTAGAAGAATGGGGGTTGGTGGAAATTCTTGATCAAGAGATAACTACTGAGCCTGTGGCTCCTCTAAGTCAGACAAAAATAATTTCGTTTAAAGATAAGGATCAGTGGGAGCTAATTCCTAAATATAACATAGGTAAAAAACGTTGACTTCTTGACGTTAAATGCTTATATTATATAAGTCATGCCATATTGGGTGACTACAACATACTTGCTAGATAAGGAGTAATGCTATGGTTAATTTATTTAATCTCAACGATCCCTTTTTCCGTACTTCAGTTGGTTTTGATAAGATGTTCGACTCGCTTGAACGTCTCAATTCTGCCTCTTCAGCGGAGGAATCATATCCACCATATAATCTAATTAGAACAGGAGACGATAGCTTTGTTATTGAAATTGCATTAGCAGGGTTTAAAGAAAAGGAGCTTAATGTTGAGGTCAAAGAAAATGTCCTACACATTCATGGCGAAAAAAGCCAAGAGGAAATCAAAAAGAACTACATCCACAAAGGGATTGGCGGGCGTAGGTTCCACAAGACCTTTACACTTGCGGAATATGTACAAGTTGAGAACGCCTCGTTCATCGACGGAATAGTGACTATTAATTGTGAACGTGAGATTCCGGAAGAAAAGAAACCAAGAAATATAAAACTCAATATTAAAGATGTTCTTGATCCAGTAGATAAAGAGTTTCTGTCAGAGTAATAAATAAAGGGGACCCCTTAGTGGGTCCCTTTTTCATATAAGGAGTATGACTATGAATATAGATAAACTTAGACGGGAGCTCGAAACAGATGAAGGGATCAGACACCACATCTATTTGGACCATCTTGGGCTTCCTACTTTTGGTATCGGTCATCTTGTTACATCAAGCGATCCAGAATCCTCAGATGCAGTGGGCACACCCGTTGCTCCTGATAGAGTCATCGAAGCCTTCGAACAAGATCTCCAAGGAGTCTTGTCTGACTGCAACATCCTTTACCCAGAGTTCGATGATCTGCCGGAAGAAGCTCAGCATGTAATTGCAAACATGATGTTCAATATGGGCAGGCCAAGATTGTCTCAATTTAAAGGAATGAAACGTGGGGTGGATGCTAGAGATTGGAATGCTGCCGCTGACGAAATGGTTGACAGTAGATGGTATCGTCAAGTGACTAATAGGGCAGGACGCCTTGTAGAAAAAATGCGGGCACTTGCATATGCCTAACACCGTCTCCCCCATTGACCCCGCACCAACGGTGAATTATAACACGTATGAATACGTCTCCTGGAAAACATTGTTAGATCGGAGCTTGTCGTCTGGAAGAATTGCTGGGGTGAGTAACAGTGTGTTGACTTTATACGATAGATTTGGTAGACTAAAGGTAATACCAGGACCTAATGAGTCAACAATTGATCAGATGGAATAAATGACATTTTTCTATACCGGTGCTTTCATGCACCACAATGTTACTACCAAGGTCGCAGCCGACCATCCACTCCATATGTTCAAAGAGAGGAACAGAGAACTCGATAAGATATTTCATGTATACTATGAGGATGGAAAACGAGTACTTGATACAATAAACTACGAGCCGTATCTGTTTGTAAAGAATGGTAATCCTAATGCAACACCAACATCTGATTTCACTAACTTAAAAGGTGAAGGCCTAGACAAGGTGATGTTCGATAGCTATAAGGACATGAAAGATGTTGCGGTGTATAATAAAAATAAAGGAGAGAATCAGACATATTACGGTTCTACTAATCCTAACTTTGTGTATCTTAATGACACATATCGTGGTGAAGTATCATACGATCCCTCATTAATTACTATTGCTAATATCGATATTGAGGTCGCAGCCGACGAAGGCTTTCCTAATATTGAGAAAGCAGAGAAACCTATTACTGCTATCACGTTAAAGGTTCGTGATAAAATATATGTGTTTGGTTGTGGTGATTTCACGAGTGACCGATCCGATGTAGAATATTTTAAGTGTACTGATGAAGCTGCTTTGTTAAATGTCTTTATTGAGATATGGCGAAAGTCGGAGATTGATATTGTTACTGGTTGGAATGTAGAAGGCTTTGATATTCCTTACATTCTCTATAGAATTCTAAATGTCCTTACAGTTGAAGATGCAAAGAAGCTAAGTCCATTTAATAAAATTGCTGTTCGTAAGGTTGGTACTCAATCTGGTGAAGCAGTGGAACGGCCTGAGATTCTTGGCATCAGTCAATTAGATTACATTGCTTTATATAGAAAGTTCACCTACGTACAACAAGAAAGCTACTCTCTTGATAATATTAGTTTTGTAGAGCTCGGTGAGAAGAAACTAGATTATAGTGAATATGATGGACTAATGTCGTTGTATAAAAATGACTATCAAAAGTTCATAGAGTATAATATTAGAGACGTTGAGCTTGTTGATAGGTTAGATCAGAAACTTGGATTAATTGATCTGGTATATGCTATCGCATATGATGGTAAAGTTAATTTTGCTGATTCACTAACTTCTGTTAGAATGTGGGATATGATTATCCACAATTACTTGCATGATAAAAAGATTGCAATAGATCCTTTTGTGTGGAAACAAAAAGAGAGAAATGTTGATGGCGCTTATGTTAAAGATCCTTTGACTGGGATGCATAAGTGGATCGTGTCTTTCGATTTGAATAGTCTGTATCCACATCTAATAATGCAGTATAATATTGGACCAGATACGTATGTTGGTAACTATCCCAACGTCAATCCACAAGATATCATTAAAGGTAAGTTAGAGACTCCTGAAGTAAAACAGTATATGAAAGAGCACAATGTAACCATTACTGGTTCCGGTGCAATATACACAAAGGACTTTAGAGGATTCTTACCAGAGCTCATGGAGAAGATGTATAACGATCGTGTAACATATAAGGATAAGTTGCAGGAGGTTAGACAGCAGGCTGAGAATTCCGAAGAAGACTTCTCGAGTGAATTAGCTAAGCTAGATAATATGCAGATGGCTAAAAAGATTCAATTGAATAGTGCTTATGGTGCACTTGGTAATGAATTCTTTAGATGGTTTGATATAAAGTATGCTGAATCGATCACTCTGTCTGGCCAGCTATCTATCAGATGGATGGAGTCTCACATTAACAAATACATCAATACAGTATTGGAGACTGAAAATAAAGATTACGTGATTGCCTGTGATACTGACTCGATGTACCTGACGCTAGATAAGTTAGTCGAGAAGGTTTTTGAAGGTAAGGATCCTACAACAGAAGATGTTATAAAGTGGATGGATAAAGTTGCTGTCCAATTGTTTGAGCCTTTCATTAGTCAGTGCTATGATAAACTTGCTAAGCTGACGAATGCTTATGAGCAGAAGATGTTCATGGCTAGAGAAGCTCTGGCTGATAAAGGTATATGGACAGCGAAGAAACGATATGCACTACATGTCCATAATATGGAAGGCGTACAATATGCAGAGCCTCGCTTAAAAATTAGTGGTCTCGAGACTCAGAGGTCGTCTGTTCCTGCAATATGTAGAGCTAAGATGAAAGAAGCTATTGTTCTTATCATGGAGAAAGATGAGAATGCATTGGTTGACTTTGTCGAGACCTTTAGAGAAGAGTTTAAGCAACTACCGTTCGAAGACATTGCTTTCCCTCGTGGTTGTCGAGGATTAACTAAATACGGCAATAGTGTTACGATATACAGTAAGGGAACCCCCATCCACGTAAGAGGAGCTTTGGTCTACAATCAATTACTGAAAGAACGAGATCTAGATAATACGTTCAATCCAGTATATGAAGGTGACAAGGTTAAGTTCTGTTATCTAAAATTACCTAATCCAGCTAGAGAAAATGTTATCGCTGCAGTCAGTACACTACCCAAGCAGATGGGATGTCACCCTTACATTGACTACAAGCTACAATTCGAAAAAAGTTTCTTAGAACCCTTGAAGACTATTTCTGAAAAGATTCAATGGAAGCTGGAAAGAGGACAAGCTACACTGGAGGATTTTTTCTAATGGCCGCAGAAAGTTTTGATTTCGACTTTGGGTTTACAGCAATGGATGCTGATGAGCTTGATGTCGTTCAAGAAAAAGTAAAAGATGTATCAGTGGCTGAAATTTCAGCCTTGACTCAGAAAGATAAATGTGATAAACTATACAATATGATAATGCCACTTCTTAGTAACCTACAAAAGAATCCTGAGAAGGAATATATATGGTGGCCTAACCGACTCGATAAAGTTGAAGAGTTTAGAGACAAACTTACAGAGGTTTATAATACATGAGTGATTTCTTTCGTAATTTGGTTGAAGACATAAAAGACGAAGACACATCAATTGCAGCGGATGGAAAAGCATCAGGTCAATATACTGGAACTGTGGATACTGGTTCTTATGTCCTCAATGCAGTATTGTCTGGCAGCATATATGGTGGAGTTCCTAACAATAAAGTAACGGCATTTGCTGGTGAGAGTAGTACTGGTAAGACGTACTTTGCTTTAGGAGTCGTGAGTCAATTCCTTAATGATAATCCCACCGGTGGGGTTGTTTATTATGATACTGAAGCAGCTGTGACTAAAGAGATGCTTGAGAATAGAGGTGTCGATACACGCCGTGTTGTTATCGCTGAGCCGGATTCAATTCAAAAATTTAGGACGCATGCTCTACGAGTGATTGATGAGTATGCAAAGACGCCTGAAAAAGACAGGCCACCTATGATGATGGTATTAGATTCTCTAGGTTTACTTTCTACTGAAAAAGAACTAGCGGATAGTTTGGAAGGTAAAGATGTAAGAGATATGACGAAGAGTCAACTTATCAAAGGAACATTCCGTGTACTTACTTTGAAGTTGGCTAAAATATCAGTTCCAATGCTGGTAACAAACCACGTCTATGAAGTCATTGGGAGTTATGTTCCAATGAAGGAAATGGGCGGAGGAAGTGGCTTGAAGTATGCGGCCTCTACTATCGCTTACCTTTCTAAGAAGAAAGATAGAGATGGTAAGGAGGTTGTCGGTAATATTATTAAGGTTAAGATGTTCAAGTCACGCCTTAGTAAGGAGAATGCTGAAGTTGAATGCTTACTTAATTACGATACTGGTCTCAACCGTTTCTATGGTATGGTTGAGTTGGCTGTGCAGTCTGGCATTTGGACTGCTGTAGCTAATAGAATAGAAACTGACCAAGGAAGTAAAGTATACCCTAAAGCTATTTTAAAGGAGCCTGAAAAATATTTTAATGATAAGGTGCTTGAATCGATCGAGAAGTTGGTTAATGGAAAGTTTAGTTATGGTGGAGAATTAGTAGATGATAGAACAAACGATTCTGACGAACCTGATCAAGAATGAAGACTATGTCAGAAAAGTCTTACCGTATGTTAAACCTGAATACTTTACTGATCTAATTGAAAGAACTATCTTTAAGAATGTCTTAGAATATTTTGAGAAGTATAATCAACCACCTCCAGTTGAAGCAATCAGTCTTAGCTTCGACGATTCCTCTGACTTTACTGAGGATCAATATGCCGAAGCTAAGACTGCATTGTCCACAATTGATAGTGGCAATGACTTACCTAATATGGAGTGGCTATTAGATGAAACAGAGAAATGGTGTTCCGACCGTGCAATCTATAATGCAATCATGGAATCGATTAAAGTTATTGATGGTAAGTCAGACAAGAGCAGGGGTGCTCTTCCTGGAATACTTAGTGATGCTTTGTCTGTTAGCTTCGATCCACATATCGGCCATGACTTCATAGATGATGCGGAAGACAGATGGAAGTATTACAATCAGAAAGAGATCAAGCTACCGTTTGATTTAGAGACGTTCAATGCCATCACCAAAGGTGGTCTCTCTAAAAAGACACTTAACATTGCCTTGGCTGGAACTGGTGTTGGTAAATCTATGTTTATGTGTCACTGCGCTGCTGCTAATCTTAGAGACAATAAGAATGTGCTTTACATTACTTTAGAGATGGCAGAAGAAAAGATTGCTGAACGTATTGATGCTAATCTAATGGGCTTAACGATTGACGATGTACATCTCTTGCCTGAGGATGTGTACGAGAAAAAGATCAATCGGATAAAAGAGAACCATAAAGGTAAGATTGTAATAAAGGAATACCCGACGACAGGTGCAAGCACAAATCATTTTAGGTATTTGTTGAACGAGCTAAAGATTAAGAAGAATTTTGTACCGGAAGTAATTTATGTTGATTACCTTAATATATGCAGTAGTGCAAGGATGAAGTATGGTGCTGGAGTCAACTCGTATACGTATATCAAAGCAATTGCAGAAGAGCTACGAGGCCTCGCTGTGGAATACAACTTGCCAATCGTCTCTGCAACACAAACAACAAGATCGGGTTTCACGTCTAGTGATGTGGGGCTTGAAGACACCTCAGAGAGCTTTGGTTTGCCGGCGACTGCTGACTTTATGTTTGCACTTATTAGCACCGAAGAACTAGACGACTTAAATCAGATACTTGTTAAGCAGCTAAAGAATAGATACAGCGATCCATCATTCAATAGAAGGTTTGTAGTAGGTGTTGACAAGGCTAAGATGACATTGTATAATGTAGAGCAGTCTGCGCAAAATGATTTAATAGACCAGGTCGTATTCGATCAAACTGAATCACATGATAAATTGAAGGAGGCTTTTGAGCTATTCACATGACCGATTATAAAATTGAAAAACGTGGTAAAGAACATATCATCAGAGAAGTGAGGACTGGTTATTGTATTGTGAAGATGCGGTCGAAAGACCGGGCCTATCGTTTGATCAGACACTTGAATTTAGGTGGCGGATTTGGTGGGGATACTCCACTTTTTTTCGTGGACCCCTTGCTGAGGAAGCTAAATAGTACTGCCGAAGTGTGTTAAGTGAGCAGCGGGGGCTGTGTTAACTTAGCGGCAAGTGTCATATAGACTCTCGGAACTGATAGGAATAAACGTGGGGTTCGTCCTATTCATACTTTGCAGCAAACAATAAAGGCCTGGGGATGTACTTCATCCTCAGGCCTTTTCATTAGGGGGTTGATTTTAATCATTGATAAGATCATTAATATCTCAGTTAGAGGTTGACTTGAATTACAAAAGTATTTATAATAAGAAGAGTGGTGAGAGGAAATAAAAATGGATCTATATCCAGATTCCCAAGACTTTTTCGATGGGCTCAGATATGCCAAGAAACACGATGTTGAAGAGTTTTATGTCCACGTCTATATGGAATCCTATAAAGAAACTGGGGATTCTAAATATTCAAAATATAATGCAATGAGAATTGCTTGCAGTCAACATGACACAAACATCATAAACATGGAGATCCTATGAGTATTAGATGGATAAGACAAAGGCACGATGACGGATTTATCTTCTATGAGGGTTATGATATTGATCAAACAATGACAGACACTAGGGTCGCTACAATTCACCCAAGTCAAGCAAAAGGTGCTAACCCCAACAATAAGCCTAATAAGAAGTTCGTTTGCCGATATTGGGATCATGAAGCATTCCGTTGTAGAACGGTAAAAGATGGTAAAGCTAATTTGGAGACAATCCATGCATCAACGACCAGGTAAGAAATATCAAGCAGCCGCATTTGATGGTCCGGATCGAATTGATACCAGATCATTGACCAACTTGTTCAAAGAAGCTAAAGAGAATACTGAAGGCGACGTTTCATTTTACATGGAACAATTAGAAGACTATTTTCGAGATCGATACAAACCCAGTAAAGGTCTTGATTCAGCAATACGAGTATTAGGATTGTAAAATGACTGAAGAAAAAGTTACGTTAAAAGAAGTGGTTTTTAACAAGATGAATGAAATTGAAAACCACTTCATTGAAGACCATCACTTAGATCCTAAATATAAAGATACCATCGAGGATCAAATGGCTTGGATATCTAAGATGTGGAGAATAGTTAGTGATGATGATAAAGAGTGGATTGAAATGGCCCAGTTTGCAATGAAAGAACAAATAAGCTGGAAGTAGGGATTCCAAATGTACATACCAGATAAAGACGCATTAGATTGGATAGAGAATAGAGCTCCATGTTCGGAGTTTAGATTAAAAGACGCTGATTTCACTGTTGGAAATCAAAATATGATTCGTGAACTCTATCGAACAAGAATGTTAATGATGAAAGCTAATGAATTTGATAGGTTGCTCCTAAATGATTTTAATGTAGGAAAAATTAACGAATCAATAAAAGGATTGCAAAGATCAACAAATTTTGATTATCTATACAATGCCAGATATGGAAAATTAGGTCCAGGCGAAGTTATGTTGTATCTTTTAATTGATAAGGTTTCACTTGGTAGTGGAAAAACTGGAGATGTGGTGTTAGGGAATAAAAAAATAGAAGTAAAATCTGGAGCAAAACAAAAAACAAAAGGCAGATTTGTTGATTTTCGTATAACCAAAATCCGAAGAGTTGATGAGATGATAGAAAGGATGAGAAAGTTAGGTGAGAGTGCTGGCTTTAAGAGAGAACAAAAAGTAGATCCAGATCCAGATAGAAACAGAGCACTTGAAACTGATCTTGCAAAAACAATAGCGAGTCTACGAAATAATCCAAAAACAAAAAGGGAATTTAATGAAATTGAAAGTGATTGGCAAGCTGCTGTCCATAATGATTACATAAAAGATAACCATATTTGCATATTAAACAAAGATAC
>TARA_R110002074_G_scaffold156356_1_pt1 | contig 15819 bp, 10 predicted proteins | sample TARA_R110002074 | Tara Oceans TARA_R110002074 (sample SAMEA4397215) | marine metagenome | biome: Polar Biome; feature: [MIX] marine epipelagic wind mixed layer (ENVO:01000061); material: water (ENVO:00002006), including particulate matter (ENVO:01000060) such as... | depth 10-100 m
AGCCTGTACAAAATACTAGCACACAATCTGATTTACCAGAATATGCTCAACCTTTCTATGAAGAGTTGATGAAGCAGTCTGCTAAAGAAGTTTATACTACAGATGCAGCTGGTAATGTAACAGGAATTCAAAGTAAGCCAGCATATGGTGGAGATAGATTAGCTGAATTTACACCAGACCAATTAGCTGTACAATCGGGTATACGAGGATTAAGAGCAAGACCAGAATTTGAAGAAGCTATTACTACAACTGAAACTATAGGAGAATTAGGTGCAGGAACAGCGGCTTCCGGTTTAGGTGCAGCAAGCGCATTTACTCCTGGTGCTGTAGCTGATATAGGTATGGCTACTCCTGCAGAGTTTGATAGCGCAGCAGCAGCTAAATATATGAGTCCTTATCAAACTAATGTAACTGATATACAATTAGCAGAAGCAAGAAGACAAGCAGATATTGCTAAATCAGGTAGAGGCATGGGTTCTATAAATCGAGGTACATTTGGTGGTGGTCGTCAAGCTTTAATGGAAGGGGAAGCAGATAGAAACTTAGCTATGCAATTAGGGCAAATACAAGCTACAGGTTTACAAGATGCTTATAAAAATGCACAAGCTCAATTTCAAGCTGACCAAGCAAGACAAATGCAAGCCGCTCAAGCTAACTTACAAGCTGATGTAGCAGGTAGACAACTTACTCAACAGGGTCAACAATTTGGTGCTGGGTTACAAAAAGATTTAGGTTTAGCAGGGATGCAATATGGGTTAGGTGCAGCGGGTCAAAAAGCTGCTATGTCAACAGCAGACCAAAGAGCACAACTAGAGTTATTACAATCTCAAGCAGCATCAGGAGCTGAGCAACAAGCAATGCAACAAGAAATAGATAACTTAGCGTATCAAGAGTTTATGGAAGACCAAGATTATGCTAAAAAACAACTAGAGTATCAATCAAACATCTTGCGTGGTACTGCAGGTGCATTAGGTTCAACACAAACACAATACACACCTGCTCCTTCTTTAGCTGGTCAAATTACATCTGGTGGACTAGCAGGATTAGGTTTATATAACGCATTAAAAGGTTAAATTATGGAAGAGCAAATACAACAGACAGAGGTAGTAAAAGAAGGTTTAAGTTCATTAACACCTGAAGGCGGTAATGCAATGACTTCAATACAAAACGCAGTTAATCCTGGTGTTGACATAGTTCCTAATCTTATTGAAGCTCAAGATATGGCTAAAAATTTGAGTAAAATTCAATTAATAGAATATGCTAAATCTCCTCAACCTGATGTTATACCTGCTTATATAGTTACAGCTGAATTATTACGTCGTAAAGCAGCCACAGAAAGACGTGCAAAAGCTCCTAATTTTACTGTAGCAGAAGAAGCAGTTGCAAGTGCGGAACAAGGTCTTATGAATCAAATGCGACAACAACAAGCATCTAACATGCCTCCAGGTGGTTATGTTCGTCCTCGTGAAGAAATAACTAGAGAAACAATTATGAAAGAAGGTATAGCTCCATTACCTAATCCAGGTAATGCAATGGGTCAAGGTGGTATGGCACAGGGCGGTATTGTTGGGTTTATAGAAGGTGGTCCAACAACTTATACAGGTCAAGGAGCTTATATGCCCCAAGTAAAAGGCAAAGATGCTATAAAAGAGTTAGTATTTGCTGACCCAGTAAACCCTAGAAATATACCCGGACTTTATCAAGACTTTAATTTAGACCAAGGTCCAGGAATGAGTATGGAAGATTATCAAGCTCAAGAAGCGGCTATTTTAGGACCTGACAGAAGGAGTAGAATAGAAGACTTACAAGAAACTTTTATTACTCCTTTTGATGAAGAAATTAGCAAAGTAGAAAAACAACTTAGGGGGTATGCAAATACAGAGTTTAATCCTTATGATTATGCTTCAGGAATGAGTTATACTGGAGATGAACCTTATGTTGACCCTGAAGTTAAGAATAACCTTGAGAAACAGTTAGCGGGATTAAAACAACAAAGAGGTTTATACTTTGATGATATGTCCGATGCTCAAATAAAAAAAAGAAGAGAAGTAGGATTACCTACGGGTGATGAGGAAACAGTTAAGGTAGTTGAATCATTGACTGATAAGGATAGAAAAATAACAGATAAAGAGTCAGTAGATGAATCATCGACTGATAAGGACGGAAAAATAACAGATAAAACTACAGTAGAAGAAGATTTTTCTTTTACTAGATTAAACCCTGAAGAAGAAGCAGATGCTGCTATAGAGTATGCAAGAAAAGCTCTTGGAGACGACCCTAGCCTCGCTACTATAAAAGAAAAATTAATGAAGATGCAAGAAGATAGAGCTGAACGATATGCAAAAGATAGGGATATGAATGTCTCTGAAGCTTTTTTCAGAGCGTCTAGAGAAGCTCTTAAACCTGGGCCACTTAACGTTGGGAATATTATAAGCGCTGGTGGTAGTTCATTTATAAAAGGAAAAAGAAGAATTGATGAAGCAGAAGAAAAAGCTGCTATGGGTGATTTTGGAATTGAGTCTGATTTAGCTACTGCAGCACAAGCAAGAAGAGATAAACTTGCAGGACGAGGAGTAGATGCTTACACAAGAGCGGGCCAATATAATCAAGCTTTAGAACAAAAAGAACGTGCAGATGCAACAACTCGTTACGCTGCAGATAAAACAGGAGCCCAAACTCTAGCGCTAAATAAGATGTTGTATGGAAGAGAAAGAGATATTAAAGAAGACAAGATTAAAGCTAATAAAGGATATGATACATATATGGCTAATCTTGGAAAAACCGGTACAGGAATAACTGACATGGAATTAAAGTTTGCTACTTATGACCCAGATAAATTCACAGGTAAGATGAGAGATGCAATTATAGCGGCTAAAGCTAAACTTGAAAAAATAACAATTGAAGCGAAAAAACGTTTTGGTTTACTTCCAAATACTCAAACAGCAACAGCTGGTACTTATTCTCCTACTAACAAATTACAAATGAATTAGGATTTTAAATTATGCCTCAACCCATTAATATAGAAGGTGTTGGTATAATAGAATTTGAAGATGGAATGACTCCTGACCAAATTCAAACTGCTATTGAAACGGAAATTATTCCTCAGTTTCAACAATCCCAACAACCTACAGAACCTCAACCTAGGCAATTAGCTGACAGTGAAGGTAGCGACTTTACGCGTGGTATAGGTACGTACTATGACCAAATGGGTGGAATCTTTGGTGGCACTAAAGTATTAGCTGGTAAAGCTTTTGGTTCAGAAGATTTAATTGAAAGTGGATTAGAGTCCATGGAAGAATCTGATGCAGCTATTGGAAGGCGTGGCACTAAAGAAACAGACTCATTTACTAAAGCTATTGATAAGGGGGCAATAAGTTTTCTTACAGAATATATACCTTTTGTAGCTGGTCAAGGTGTAGGTATGATTAGTGAAGCTGTTGTAACTTCAATAGCAGGGGGTTTGTTGGGTTCAGCAGTTGGTCCAGGAGGTACAGTAGCAGGAGGGTTAGGTGGTTTTGTTGGTAAAGGTTTAGTTAAGAAAAAAATTAAACAAGAAGCAGAAAGAATTGCTAGAGAAGAAGGAAAAGACGCAAGTGAATTATATTTAGAAACTGCAGCAAAAGAAGAATTTAAAGATTTAATGAAAGACCCATTGTTACGTAGTCAAGTAAATAAAAAAATTGGTCAAACTTTAGCTTTAGGTGGAATGGCTGTTAAGTTTGGTACAGGTGAAGTTACGGGGCGTGCTGTAGATGAAGCAATTAAAGACATAACTGACCCACAAGAACAGTTAGAAGCTATTCAAGAACTCAGCACTGGTAGATTAGCAGGACTAAGTACAGCTCACGCATTAGCAGATTATATAGGTATTAAGATTGGTTTAGGTGCACTAGAGAAATTAGCAGAACCTACTAGAAATATGTTATTTAATATAGCAAAAAAAATAGGTACAACAGGTGGCCAAGAAGCAGTCGTAGAAGCAGTGCAAACTGGAATAGAAAGGTTTGGTGCTTATTTACCTTTAGCTGACAAAGAAGCTATGGAAGAGTATATTAATGCAGCTGCAGCTGGATTCTTTATGCCTATAGTACCTAGTGCAATTAGTGGTATAACCTCTCCTACAACAAAAACTCCTACAGAAATTGACCCTGAAGTTGACCCTGAAGGTGACCCTGAGGTTAAAAAAACTAACTTTAAATTAAAAGGGAAAAAAACTAAAAAAGAAGAAGAAGCTGAAAAAAAAGAACTAGAAGAAGCTGAAAAAAAAGTTAAAGAAATAACTGAAACAGATGATTTAAATATCCAAAATATTAAAAGAAAGAAAACTAAAAAACAAATAGCAGATGATAAAAAATTTAAAGCTCAAGCTGCAAAAGAAAAAAATAAAGCAGCTAATAAAAAAATAAAAGCTGAGAAAAAAGTAACAGAAAAAATAAAAAAAGTAAAAGAAGCAAAGACCGTTGAGGCTAAAACTAAAGCTGAAAAAAAGGTTGTAGATGCCGTTGAAGAATTAGAAAAAGTAAATATTGAAGTTAAAGAAGTAGAAGCTAAATGGGAAAAACCTCGCCCACTTAGTAGTGTAATACCCTATCAATATGGAGAAACTCAACCTATTGGAGAAGGTCTAGAAGTAACTGGAGGACAACAAGAAGAATTAAGTGGAAAGGAAGAAGAGTTAAGACAATTAAAAGAATATAAAGATAATATTAATGCAAGGATTCAAGATAAAGAAAATGCAGAAGAAATAACAGAAGAACAAAAATTAGATATAGAAGAAGACAAAAAAGTATTAAAGACTATTGAAGCAGAAATAAAAAACTATGATAAGAATGAAACAAAAAAAGGTTTATTTAATTTAATAGAGCGTGTACAAAGACCACTACAATCATCTTTAGAAGGTTTTGAAACTGGGGAAGAAAGAAGTAGATTAGCTACAGAAAGAAATGAGCGTGAGAACGCAGCAGATATAACTGAAGCACAAAGAATTGTTAGTCAGGTTATAGATAATGAAGGCATTGAAGCTGTAGTAGTTAACGAAATAGGAACAGACGCTCAAGCTCAAAAAGAAATTAGAAATAAACAAATTGAAGGGGGCTTTACTGAAAGCCATATTATTGAAAAGGTATTACGTCGTAACCCTACAGAGATAGATGGAGAACTGGTATCAGAAACAGCAGTTTATTATTTAAAACCTCGTACAAAAATTAAAAACCTTGATAGTAAAAAAGGAGTAACTGAAAATGTTAATGCTATAGCAAAACATTTAATACAAGAATCAGATTTAAACTTAATGGATAGCTCAATTAATCCAGCCATGGTAAAAAAATGGCTTAAAGATAATGTTACAGCCGAACAGTTTGAAGAGATTGAGTCTTTAACTAAAAATATTTTTAGTCGTATAAATAATAGGTTTATAGAAGCTGCAAGAGGTACAGAGGCTCAACGAAATGAGACTCAAATGGGTAGTGCATTTGCTGATGCTTTGATAAAAACAGCACAAGAAGATACTGAATCACGAACTGAAACAGAAGGCGTAGTTCCTACTTTTGAAGGCAAGGAGATACCTCAAAGTCTTATAGATGCCCATATAAAATCAGAAACGGCAACTGACAGAGCTGAAACTGATGCTTCTTTTAATCTTGGTCAAATTAGAAGTGCCGCTACAAGATTGTTCTATAAACTAGAAGAAGGAATGGAAGATTTTTTAGGTTTAACTTTTGAACAGTATCAGACAGAAATACAAAAACCGCGTGACCAAGACCGTGTAGGTAAACTAAGGCGTGCTTTAGATAATATTTTAAGGGGTGAGCCTGTCGGGCATGATACGTCCCGGGAAAATGCTATAAATACTGTTAACTACAAAATAGACAGGTCACTGATTGATAAAGCAAAAAAAAATAATCTTCTTAAACAAATGGACCGCGGGTCATATCTTCAGACTAAAGACGTCAAGCCTATACAAACTTCTCCTAAAAAGAAAAAAAAGGCACAGAAAAAATTACCTACAACACTACAAAACCAAGAATTTATTGAAGAATCTAAAACAGAAAAAACTATAGGAAATCTTTTAAAAGACTTTAATAAAAAACTTAAAGATATTACTAAAGGAATAGTTAATCCAATGCAAGAGGCTTTATTAAAAGCGTTTGAAAATATAGAGTCTTTAGGTAATACAAAATTTAGTGTAGTTAAATCAATTCCAGGTCAAGCACGTGCAACGGGTTCTTATGATACAAAAGAAAATAGAATTAGAATTACTCAAGACGCTACTATTGAAGATATATTTCATGAGATAACCCACGCTGCTACAGCTAATGAAGTCCGTAGGCAAGTCGATGCAGAAGGTAAAGGTACAACAGCTGCGGGTAAAAGATTAGTGTCTATATTTAATGCTGCAAAAAAAGCGGCTGTAGATGAAGGCACTGATTATACTGAAGCTCTATCTAATATTGACGAGTTTATTACTTATGCTTTAACTAATAGAGAGTTTCAAAATTTTCTTGCTAATACTCCTACTACATTAACTCCTCAAAAAGGTACTAAAAAAGATAAGTCTTTATGGAGTAGTTTTGTAGATTCTGTTAAAGATTTATTAGGTCTAGGTGATATATCTAACACATTGTTAAATGATATATTAGTTGTTACTCCTGCATTTTTGAAAGGCCCCGATGCAGCTGCACAGAAAAAAAGAGACGCTGATATTTTATTTAAAAAAGCTCCAAAGAAAAAAGAAGATTTTTCTGTAGATAAAGAAGTAGATAAAATTGAAGATGATGTAGTTCCTGTAAAAAAAGTTATAGCAGACGGGTTTATGGGAATCTTTAATCCTGGGGGTTATCAAAAAACATTAATAGCTTTAAGAAAAAAATTCCAAAATTCACAAGCTTACTTAGAAGATTTGGAAGATAAATTAAGAGGAAGTAAACAAATTATAGATGGTTTAAAAGAAGGCTTTAATAATGTATATGAACATATTACTCTTTCAAAAGGTAAAGCTGACAAAATAATTAAAGAAATGATATTGCCTGAATTACAAAAACTTAATGAACAAAAAACAACGTTAGAAGAAGAAGCTGACAAAGCAGGTATTAAAAAAATAAAAGGAAGACTCGACTTATATCTAACAGCTTTACATGATTCAGAAAGAAGAAGCATATTATTTGCATTAGGGGTTCCTTTAAATGTTAAGAAAAATATAATGTGGAATGGTAAAAAAACAAGTGCTAATGAAGTAAGAAATTCTTTGATAGGATTATTAATTAACACTAATACTAAGTTAACTGAACAACAAGCACAAAGCATACAAAAACAATTGTTTAGCCTTACCTCAAATAAAAAATATCAAGATGCTTTAACAGGTTATGCTTATAGAGGTGATAAAGCTGTAGCTAAAGAAAACGCTACTTCAAAGCAATTAAAAGGTCTTACTGATATTAATAACGCTAGATACAACCCTTCTAAACTTTCTAAAGATGCTGTTAATACTACACTTAATACCTTTAATAAACTTAAAAGAACTAATCCTGCTGTATTTAAAGCTATGCAAGATATCCAAGCAACTATAAAAAGAATAAATGAAATGAATGTCTTAATAAATGAGCGAGCTAATTTTATACCTCCTAAAGCTATGAACTTAATTAACTTTTATAACTTTAAAAATTATGTACCCTTAAAAAAAGAAAAAAAAGAAAAAGGCTCAGTGGAAAATTATGGATTAGATGAAGCGAGAATGTCAGGAGAGTTAGTTGATACAACAAGTTTTTTTAAAGGTCAACAAGGACAAGCAGCTAATATTCTTGACCAAGTTATTGAAGACTCTCTTACTGCAGCGTCTCGTGTAGGACGTAATAATGTAACACAGGCAGTGAAAAATTTAGTGTTGGGTAAATTTTATTATGATGAAATAGATGAAACTACAGGTGAATCTAAAAGAAATAGAGGTAAGTCTATATTAGAAGGAGATATAGAAACTCTTACTTATGACCAAATGCATAAAGACCCCGATGCTCTTGGAAAAGCTTTAAGAACTGGAAAACTTGGAAAGGCAGGTAAAATTACTCATTATAATCCTGATGGGTCAATAGACATAATTCAACTTAAAGATAGAGAAGCACTTGAAGCTATTAAAAATACTTACACTGATGTTCCTAAAATGGTAGAAAAATTAGGTAGAACTACTTCATTTTTAGGTCAATTACATACTAGGTTTAATATAGCTTTTGCGCCTTTAAATTTTCTTAGAGACTCTATAACTAATGCAATGATTATTCGAGCTGAAATGGGACCAGAAAAAGCTGCGGAATATGCCGATAGAATGGCTAAACAAGTATATAAAGTTGGGTTACGTAAGACATTTATTATAGCTAATAAATTTACTAACACTAAAGATATAAATGGTATTAATAAATATGTAGAAGCACAGCTTAAAAAAGGAGATACTTATCCTAGAGATATGTGGGATTTTTTAAGTGAGGGGGGAATGGTGTCTTACCGTCAAGCGCTTACTAACTTACAACAAGATGAAGACATACGAAATCAAATGATGATGGGAGGAATTAAAAAAACTCAACGAGCTATTACAGGATTTTTTGATGGGTATATGTCTACCTTTGAATTAAGTTCTCGTGTAGCAGCTTATCAAACTAGACTAGATGATTATCTTCAAACTAACGCTCCCGGTAAAAGCCGTGCAGAAGTAGAGCAAACGGACCCTGAAACAATGGAAGCAGCTAGAATTACTGCTACAGCTTTTGCTAAAAATCTTGCTAACTTTGAACAAATAGGTTTATCAGGGAGAACTTTAGGTTCTTACTTTATGTTTTTTAGACCAAGTGCTACAGGCGCAGTTAGAGGTTTAAAATCAGTAGCTCCTTTATTTGTTAGAGATTTTGATGCTTATGCAGAGAGCTTACCTGACTACATAAAAAACAACCCTGAAGCGCTCGCTAGTTATAAACAAAATTTTGAAACTCGTCGACAATATGCAAAAGATACAGTTGGATGGTTAATAGGAGTTGGAATGGTGATGCCAATTATGGCAGCTATTTTAGCAGGAGAAGATGAAGATGGTAGAAATCCAAGCTCTAATGACGATTCTTCTAGATGGACTCGGTATGCTAGATTTAGTATAGGAGATGATAAAGTAGTACAGCTTCCTTGGGGCTTTGGTATAGGAGGATTTGCTGCAATGGGAGCACAACTTTCATTCTTAATAGATGGATTACTTGACCCTACTACAGAAAATGCTCCTCCAAAAATAATAGGTAATATATTAAATATAGGATTAGATTCTTTTTTACCTCTTCCTATTTCTCGTATAAATCCAACAGAAAATTTTATGGCTTGGATGATAGACACTATAATGCCTTCAGCAGGTCGACCTATTGTTGAATATGCTTTAAATCTTAATGCTTTTGGTTCTCGTATTTATAGTCAAAGAGCAGCTACAAGATATGGAGATGCATATAGTAGTCCAAGTAATGTGCCTCAAGCCTATCAAGATTTATCTATATACTTAGCTGAAAATGGTATATTAGGTTATAGAGACTTAGGGGGAATAAATATTGAACCTTCTTCTCTTTACTTTTTTGCTAGTAACTATTTAGATGGAATGGCAAGACTTGCAGCAAATACTTATGGGGGTGCACAATCATTATTAGGTAATAAAGAATTTGATGCTAAAAGAGACTTACAATTTTTTGAAAGTTTTTTAAGTAAATATTCACAAGTAGACCAACGAGCATTTGCTCGTGTAGTAAAAGAATCTAAAGATGTAATAGAAAGAGTAAATTTATTTAAAGATACTAACCCAGAAAAATATTTAGAATATTTAATGGCAAATCCAATAGCTCTTACTATTGAAGAGAGGTATAATAGTCTTATAGGGGGAGACCTTAAAGAAGTAACTAGCGCTATAAAACAAGTAAAAGCTATGCAAGAGCTTACTCCTAAAGAAAAAAGTGAGTTACTAAAACTATTAAAAGAGCAACAAAATGCATTAAAACGTTCGGCAGCTTTTGAATTAGATTTATATTTAAAAGGAGAATTTTATGACTAATCCTATTATTAAAGAATTTGAAAATTTAACCAAAATACAACTAGAAGTAGCTCTTCATTATTTATTTTCTGCTAGTGGAGGTAAGCTACCTAAAATTTTAGAATCTTTAACAGAAGACCAATGGATAGCAGTAGAAATATTAGCTTCACAACTTCAAGAAGAACGTTCTTCTGTAACACTTCATTAAATTATTTAATTCTCCATACTCTTATACCTAAACAATTATCTTTTTTAGTTATAAAAAATTTAACCTTTACTTTTGCTCTTTTAGAACCTGAGTCAATAGCATATATTAGAGGGGAAGGTTTAAGAGTAGGTATAAAAAAACTCTCCCCTATTTCCATATGCTCAAACGGTAGTATCCATTCAGGCTCATTATGGAGTCTCATTCTGTTCCTTTAATATATCTTCTAAGAACTTAGTAGTGTCTATCTCAACAGTAGTAATTGAACTAAGACCTGTAGTAGGTTTCCATCCTACACCCATACGTTTTTTGCGGTCTTGAACCTTATATCCTTTTTGTTTCATTTGAAATATAAATTCACCGACACTCACACCATTCTTGGTTAAATAATCTCTTAGATGACGTTTTTCTATATACATTTTTGCTTCATCTATCTCAGCTCTAATAATTAAATCAGTACGAGGTTCCATAGCAACTTTGTTATCATCCATAGCTAATATACCTGTTTGATGAGCGTTAATATATTCTCCTAAAATACTTTCATAATCAATATCATTTATTCTTATAATATTATCTCTTACATTAATTATCTCCCCTACTACTTTTGTATATATTCTTTCTAAATCTAAGTCTACTATCCCAGCTTCTACAGCAATCTCGCCTCCTGTAAAAGTTGCTGCCACTACATTTTCATAAAATCTATACGTAGTATCGTCTCCAAAATCTTTTTTAAATCTATTAGCCCATTTAGTAATACGAAATTTAATATTATCTTGAGAAATCTTAAATAATGTTTGAATAAATTCTACGCCCGCCCATCCATAGTTTTCTCTAAGAGGGTCAAATATATCTTTCCCTGCGGTAGGGTCATCTATAAGTATTTTAGGTTTTCTTACAGTAAACTCAAGAAGCCTAGCTACTTCGCCGTTTGCATTCTTTTTGTAGTTTTGTATTTTGTCATACATAGGATGATTAGAAGTAAATAAAGCAACAAGAGAAGCGGATAGTTCGTGTTCTCTTTCTGCATTAACCGAAGCTTGCATTCTAATTTTAGCTTTACCACTAGATATTTTATGTACTAAGTTAGATAAAGCTTTTGGTTCTATATTACCTACCTCATCTAAACCAAAAGGCATATTATGCAAAGCTAAGTATCTTCCTACTAATCCATTATCTGTAGCTCCCCCTGACCCAATCACACTTAAATTCTTAGGGTGTCCCCATATACTTAAAGCCGCATATAAAGCTCCAGTTTTACCTGAACCAGAATCAGAGCTAGTAAGAGATATAGTTACCCCGCTGGTAGAAGTATGATGCATTAAGACTGACCCAAAACCTGTAAGCATTGTAAATGCATGTAATTCTAAACTTGGTGTGTTAAGTTTATTAACAGATGTTTTCCACAAATCATACTCACCATTAGTTGTAAGTAATTTTGCAATACCTTTGCATAAAAAAGAAGTAGGGCTATTTGCTATTCCTTTTGTTTTAGTAATTTCTTTCTCTCCTATAACAAAAGCTGAGTAATCTTCAATCCATCCCATTTGATTTCTCATTTGTTCAGCTTTGTTTTTAGATATTAAATATTCTCCCCATGCATAAATGTATGTCATTAGATATTTTCCTTGTTGATTGTTAGGGTTATATAGTATTCCTTGGCTAGTTATAATGTCTCTAAATTTATCTAATGCGTATAAACTTCTCATTGGTAGCATAAATTCTCTAACTGGGTCATGAGGTAGATGTACTCGCATCTCTAAACATTCACCTTCAGATGTACTGTTGATTCTTTTGATAGGATATAAATCATGTTGACAAACTAAAACGGGTTTTTTCTTAGGTAAAGCTTGACCATCTTCATCTATTTCTTGAGGGGGCTGATAATAAATGCCTCCTTGTTTACCACCATAGACAAACGGAGCTAAATCTTTGGGTAGTCCTACCATTCTACCATTAGCTACTAAGGGAGTAGACTCCGAAATAACTGCAGGCATAAACTCTTTACCCAAAGATAATGGGTTAGTTATGTTTCCAAAATGTTCACACCTATCACATAAGCCAGGATTTATATTATTAAAAGTATTACATGATTGAGGTTTATCTTGTGTTTGATTTGCCTTTCGTTCAGTGTCTTGTCTATTATATTGAGGATGGTCTTCAGACATTTTATGAATAGCTTCATCTCTATCAGAACAATGTTGAGCTATAGAAAGACCCGCATACCATAAAGGCTCATCTAAATTTTTAGAGTTAGATATGATGTGAGCAATTTGACCACACCCTGTACCTTTTAAACTTTTAATTACTATTGTTTTAAATTTAGATTGAAAGTTGTCAAGTTTCAACGCTTTACGTTGTTCTTCAGTCAAAGGAGTTTTAGTATCCATTATAGATTCTAAACTAACTTCAGCTTCACCTAATATATTTACCCACCCTTGAAAACTACATACTGAATCGCTCCAAGTTATAACCTTAGTTGGAGTAGGAAGATTAGTTTTGTGATTAAATGTATTAGGACTACGCAATATACGAGCTAAATCTGCACTAACAACAGGGTCGATAAGAAGTCCATTGTTAAGACAAAAATCTTTAAACTTCTCGGCATATAACTTCCATTCATTTGCAGGCACATCTCTATCTAAAAACCAATAAGCATGTACACCTGTACCTGAGTCTACTGTTACAGGAATAGGTAAGTCATGAGTAAATACAAACTTATCAAGAGATTTAATAGCGTCCTCTTTACTGTCATAACCTTTGCCCTCCCCTACATCAAGGTCTACAAAGAATGAGCGTACATAAGAAGCCTTATCTGCTTTTCTACTATACCCACTAAAACTACTCATTGCTACAAACACATTAGTATTTTGTTTATTTTTATCTTCAATAACTTTAACTAAATCTTCTATACTTTCAACAAATTTATGTTGTGTTTTTTTAGTACTAGGGTCTATATCAGCAACGCAATAAACTCCTTGACTTGGCAAAGCTTTTTTATAAAATTCTTCAACCATGTCAAACTTCTTTATTTAAATAGATTCTAGCTTTTTTTATAGAAGTAACAGGCAATATACCTTTTTCTAAATCTTCTTTAGCTATTTTTATAAACTTCTGAATCTTTATACAATTTTTCTCCTTAATATAATCTCCTCTAAACCATTTGTGTACAGACATTCTAGTTACTCCAAAATATTCTGCAACATATAACAAAGGTAACGATGATTCTACACAAACTTTAGCTAACTGAATACCGACTCTATCCTCATCAGCTGATTGAAGTCCTATTAAAAATTTATCACTATAGGGTCTTGACATTTTATTCTCCTTTTTTATTCCATTTATCCACAATATTATTTATATTGTTTTCTCTTTCTATATCAATAGTAGTTGGTTTAGCAGGTGACTCAAAAAAAGCGTCAAACTGAACCGTAGGTCTATTCTCATCATAATTAGAAATATTAACTCTTAATTTAATTGCTCTTTCTGAATCAGGGTCAAAAGATTTTTCTTTTATTATTTTAAGATTATCTTTATCTACTGCCGATATAGGTGAAAATAGTAGTTTAGGGATGGTCGTACTTTCATCAAATTGAATCTTTGTAACTACCATACCTGCACTAACATTATTATTTGCTAGCATTTGTATGTAAGGTCTAAAGGGATAACGCCCATTAGATTCTTTTCCGAATGAAGAAATAGAAGACAATACAAGTTGTATTATGTCCCCTGATATATCATTAGCTAACACTACTGCAATGCGCCATGACAACTTACATGCTGTACCAGCCCCATTTTTACCTGACCCTTTTACACTATATTTACATTGATAGCATGATTTAGATTGTGCTACGGGTACTTCTGCATCAGGTGTTTTTGAATCATTTGACCAACAAGCTGGACTTGTTATTTTACCCTCTTGATAGGGATTTTCATAATAAGTTCTTGTAGGTGTATGAGACATCTTCACTATGATTACATTCAGATAAGAGTCATTAACTGCAACCTCTTCTCCTCCTATCATCTTCCGAAACTTGTTACCTTGGATTGAGATACGAGGAGTAGGTTTATTTAATTGACCTGAGACGGCTAAGGTGTCGTCATCTAACGCCATTTTAAGCTTGACCCCACTTATTAATAATGCCTGAAATATCATCAGTATTATCAAGCGCAGGTTTAGTTTCTCTTACGGTAGGTTCATCAAAAGCTTCTTCAGATTTTATCTCTGGTGAAACTTCTTTAGCGGGGGCCTCTTGTACAAAGCCTCCATCTACTTCTTCAAAACCAAAGCGGTCAGCACTGCCTGTACCGCCCTCTACATATTGAATAACTTGCACAGCTCTGAGCCTTAAAGCTACGCCTGCTCCAATTAACTTTACATAGTAAGGAGCTATCGAACCATTGACCCTAATTTCTGAGCCACCCCAAATGTTACTATCTTTCATAACATCACCTTTAGCATCAAAGATTGCAGGTGGGTACAGAGCTTTAGATTTAAACTTAATAATAACATTACCTGTTGGTTTACCGTCATCATCTAGCTCATCCGTATAAGGAGGGTTAGCTGTTTTAATTTCTTTCCCTTTATTCTTCTTAACTTCTTCTTTAAGATTTTCTGAAAAAGCTGCGTTTATCTGTTCGATAATTGGAGCTGCATCTTCTTTAGTTAAAACTAAATTAACTTTATACTCTCCTTCTTCGTTAAATTTAGTATCAGGTTTTGATAGCCATGGATATTGCGCTATCCCTTTTGGTGTTGTAAAAACGTTTGGTGCTTGTGCCATTTTAATTCTCCTATTTAATACTTGGTTTACGTACTGTTACTTTAAACTCTCGCATGCTACTAATACCTGGCGGGAGCCCCTCTTCTTCTCGACCACTCAAAAACTCTTTAAAATTAGTTTGGTGTATTCGTTGTTGTAATAATTCAATAGCTTCATTATCCATTACATACTGTTTAAAATTATCCCAATCGCCACACACAAAATTCTCTCTTGTAGTTTTAATTATGGTTCCGCCATTAGTACGAATACTATCGGCGTTTATCTCATTGCACGATGTTAATAATACTTGTTCAATCTGTGCAAGGTCATTGGCTAGTTCCCTATCTTTCATATCATGTTCCCTAGCTAATTTCTCTCTTTCATCTCGAATGGTTAAATAAGTCTTAACCATACTATCGAGTTTTATTTCATCACTCATTTAATTAATCTCCTTCTAATTTAAAAGTTATTACATCTTCATCAATTTTTTCTACTGCTTTACTCTCTTGAATATGTGTTAATACTTGGTCAGCTAATTCAGCTTTTGTTTGACTATCTAACTCAATGCCTTCGTCATTAATCAACACATCATTTCCCTTATCGTCTTTCATAACAACAGCAAATGTTATGTTTTCTACATACACAAATGCTACTTTTTCGGGTTTAAATTTAAACTTCATGCTCCTATCTCCTCTCTATATAAATCAACTAATGCAGTATGCTGGTCTACCTTTCCTCGTAGCATGGCATACATCCTTTTCTCAACATCAGACCCTTGTAGATGAACAACTGTCATTTTGTTCTTTTGTCCTACCCTA